>Ga0208157_1000509_pt1 | contig 21000 bp, 20 predicted proteins | sample 5_EtaG_FD_184077 | JGI IMG/M metagenome (GOLD analysis project Ga0208157, IMG submission 184077) | Marine viral communities from the Subarctic Pacific Ocean - 5_ETSP_OMZ_AT15132 metaG (SPAdes) (version 2) | ecosystem: Environmental > Aquatic > Marine > Oceanic | place: Pacific Ocean | collected...
GTTGTAAATGAAGGAGCAGTACTTGCAGTAATAATATTGTTTGTTGATCTTCCAGCATTACCATCTGGATTTTCTATTCTTACATAATAGTTACCACTTGCTAAAGTACAATTAACTGAAAGTGTTGTAGCATTTGTAAATGATACTGTATTGGCATTTGTAACTGCACCAGTAGAACCATTTATAAATTGTACCTGTGGTATTGAAACAAAGTTTGTTCCTGTAATACTTATTGTTGTAGCTGTAGCTGGAGCAATGGTTTGTGATACGTCTGCTACAGTTGGTTTAGTTTCTGCTGCATTAATCCAAGATAATTGGTTTGTAGAATTACCATTACTAGCTAAAACTTGATTTGCTGATCCAACTGATGTTGGTAAAATTAATGTATATGATTGACCAGCAGAGTGAGCTGGTGATGCAATCTTAACACCATGAGAATTTTGAGAACAGTTTAATTGAATAGTACCATCATTAGATGAACCATCACCACCTACTTCTAATACACCTGTACCATTAGGATAAACTTTAACATTTCTATTACTTGTTGTAACAATCGAATTAGTTTGTACATCTAAATTACCACCTAGTTGTGGTGTGGAATCATCAACAACATTAGCAATCCCCGGTGAAATAGATGTCCAAGCTGTTCCGTTATAAAATTTTAAATTATTGTCTGTGGTATTGAACGCAAGATCACCTTCATCTAAACTAGATGTGGGATCAGAACTAGCCACTCTATATCTTTCTGCAAAAGAATTAACTCCTGTAATATTTGTAGCAACAGTTGCCATGTTAGTTACATTGGTTGCTGTACCTAAAGTATTCATATCAGTTACAACATCAGCAGTTCCTAATGTGTTCATATCAGCTACTACATCTGCTGTAGCAAGAGTGTTCATATCTGCAACAATGTCTGCCGTTGCAAGAGTATTCATATCTGAAACTACATCAGCAGTTGCTAACGTATTCATGTCTGAAACAATGTCTGCTGAACCTAAAGTATTCATATCAGCAACAACATCTGTTGTAGCTAGTATTGCCATATCCGCCACAACATCCGAAGCAGCTAAAGTATTAATATTTGTTTGTTCAGATGATGTAGGTTTTAAAGTTTGCCAAGCAGAACCTGTGTAGTTCTTCATAACATTATCTGAAGAATTAAAATATAATGCTCCAGTTAATAAAGCATCACCATCATTGTCTACTGATGGATCACTTGATTTAGCACCTAAGTATCTATCGTCAAAACTATCAAAAGAAGATGCAGCAGAACTTGCAGAAGATGCTGCTTCAGTAGCTTTTGTAGTTGCTGTATTAGCTTGTGTTGTAGCTGTTGCAGCAGATGTTGCAGCTTCTGATGCTTTTGTTGTAGCTATCGTAGCTTGTGCTGTAGCAGTATTTGCAGAAGTAGTTGCCGATGCTGCGTCTACGAGTAAATCATATTTAGCTGAATTTGCGTTTGTTGTTAGAGGTTGTGAACCTGATGAAGTGTGTGCTGTGTTTACTAAAAAAATATTATTTGTTGAGGTATCTTTAACTATGTCTCTAGCATTATAATCTGTGCCAGATGACCAGTTTCCCCTGTTTGTACCAAGCTCTTGTGTAACTGTTAGTTCACCATTAGCATCAAATCCTAAAACTTTACTTGCTCTATCTGTTGCTCCTACAGCAAACTCTGTAGATGTCATAGTATTAGTTCTTGAAAGTTTTATTGATCTATCAAGTTCTTCTTGGATTTGTTGAGTAGTCATGGTTGCACGATCCAAACCCTCTTCGTGTGTCTCCGCAGGGAATGGATCATTAGCGATATAATCTATCGCTTGTGTTTGCGGGACATCTCTAATTAAAACAACTGTCTCTGTATTAGTTGGAATATTACCAGATGTAAAAACTACATTACCACCAGATGCACTTCCCGCTCCTGTTACTGTGTAATGAGTTGTTATTGTTTTAACTGTTTCTGTTCCTGTTGCAGATCGTATGATAACTTTAATATCTGAATCAGCAAATATCTTGTAGCCATAAACAAAAGTTGTTTGACTACCATCCCCTGAATAACTATTTTTTACTGTTGTGCTTGATACTGTCATAGTTAAAAACCTTTAAACTGTGTTGATGGTTTTGTAAATAAAAATTCTTGATTATACTCTCTTTTCATTCTTTGTTCCACTCTACTTAAACCACCCGGATTTACTGTCTCCATGATTTGATAACCTATTGTATAGTCGAAAGCCTGTTTAATGTAAAACAAATTTAAAAAAGGTATATTAGACATTGTGGCTCTGTAAGCTGCTTTTGCTGCTTTACCACCTTCTCCTTTAGCACCATAAATAAGTGCTAGTAAAACATCTGTTGCTGTTAATGGAACTGGTCCTACAAGTCCAGAAAGAATTGATCCGGCATCTCTTTGTTCTTTAAATAAAACATCTCCGTAAATACCTAAACCACCACCTTGTAAGAAAGCTGCTAATACTGTTGATAATTTTTTTGGGTCTCTTCTTCCTTTTCCTCTTAAAAAATCTTTTGCTGTCATAGACGCATAACCTAAAAATCCAGACATAATTATTAAAGCACCTAAACCTCTAATACCTCTACCTATATCTCCCTTGTTACGACCTTTAAAATAATCCATATCTCTACCTACAACTTTTTGTACAATAGATATTGGAAATGCTTTAAATTGACCTACAAATCTTATTGCTTCTCCCCATGTTGTTCCAGCTAAAGCTCCTTGTGTCATTGTTCCTTTGACTCTAGCATCAGGTTCTATTACTGCATAAATTGATCTATCTAATAATATACCAGATACAGAATTTTTAAATTTTTCTTTTTCAATTCTTAATTGTCTTTCAGTTAAATTATCTACACCTCTTATTTTTTTAATATCAGCATCAGACATTTGATCTAACAAAGCAATGTTAATAAATTCTTTACCATCATCTGCTTGTTCCATAGCAGTTTTTCTAATTACATCCCATTTAGTTGAATCAATATCATATAATTTAAATAAATTTTGTAATTTGTAATTTAATTTACCAAATTCTAAATTTTTTTGTTTTGCAAAATAATTAGCTAAACCTAACATTGACCCTTCTTTTAAAGTGTTAGTCCACCAAGAAAGTAAATTGTATTTAAAAAAAGTTCTTTGTGTTCTAGTCCAACCTTTACTTAAATTATCTCCTACTTGATTTCTAGCAGACATATCATAAATAGTGCTATCCGCTACAAATCCTAAAGATTCAGCTATTTCTTTTTTTCTTTTTGTATTTTTAATTCTTCCTAAAGATGCTAGAGCTTCACCCATACCACCTAAATATGATCTACCTTGGTAATTTAATTCTGAACCATAAATACCTACATCTGCCATTGCAGAAATTGTTGCACCACCTAGTTTTGCCATTGATGCTATAGACCTTGCTATTGCAGAGTATTTTGCTACACCAAAATTTTCTACAGTATATATTGAACCATCCACTACTTTCATCCATTTAGCAAATGGTCTATATGATTTAGTGCTACCAGATTCTTTACCTGCATCTGTTTGTCTTTTATGTACTGTTTCTAATATTCTTTTAAAATTCTTTTCTGGTGTAGTTCCTAATGTATCTAACATTCCAATATTTCTTCCAGCTGTTTGTAATCCAGAAAAATATGATTCTTTTAAATTTCCTGCACCAAATTTTTGATTATAGTCGAACCAATCATTTGCAGTTTTAAAATGTAATATTCTTTTAGGAGCTGAACCTTTAGCTACATCTTTTGATCTTGAACCATAAGCACTAGCTACACCATCTGCTATTTGATATTTGTTACCTACCAAGGTACTATAAACTTGTTGTAAAAATTCATCAACATTATCGGTATCAGCAAATGTTCTGTCTGCATCTAATTTTTGAGTTACATAATCTTTCCATGCTTTATAATTTTTAGCATAATTAATATCTTGTTTTGTTTTTAAATTAGTATCAATTTCAATTTCATTTAATTTTAAACCTAAAACTTTAGCAGCATCCCTAACAGTATATGGGTCATGTGATTGTTTAACAATGTAACCCCAAATTCTAGGAATATTTGCACCTCTGTCATTTAACTTTTGTCTTACCATTTCAGAATAATCTTCCATGATTTCAGCAATCTTAATAATAGTAGGATTTTTTTCTGTAATAGGTGGTTTAAGTCCTGCTTGTTCTTCTATTGCTGTTTTTTGTGCAGAAAGTTCTGCAATAGTATTAGTAACTCTTCTTTGAGTTTCTATTTCATCTATACCTTCTAATCCTTTGTCAAAAAATTCATCAACTTTTGCTAATCTTAATTTAGTATTAAATCCAGCAATGAGTTGATTAACAGTAGCGTTTTGTTGTACAGATACTGAAGCTCTTGAAGCTGCAACTCTTTCATTAGAACCTACCATAATAGAAATTAAACCTTCTTGTGGATTATCAGGAAATTCTTTTAAAACAAACTCTGTATATTTTCTTACTTTAATTTCATTTTCTAAAGCATTTCTTTTATTTATTTTTTTTTGTAATTTAATTTGTTCTGAAACTTCTTTAGATACTTTATCAACATTAATCTCATCAAGACTAGAAAGTTTTTTTTCTGCAATAGCTTCTTTAATTAATCCTACAATTTCTTCTTTTTTAGTTCCGGCAATAGAAGATTTCTTTAATAAATTTTCTACTCGTATTAAACATTTATCTGCCATAACTACCTTCCGTTCCTACAATTAATAAAATCAGTAACGACCTCATCTAATTCTTTAGATTTTGTATTAAGTTCATCTAGTTCTTCTGTAGCTTTTTTTACTTCTACATCTTCTGCAAATTTAATTTTTAATGGTTCTTGAGTTACTTTAAGTGTATCTAGTTGTGAAGATAATAAATCTATTTCTGAATCTTTTTGTATCGGTGTTTTATTCTCAACAGTTTTTTCTACAGTATTTAATTCTACTTCATCAAATGAAGGTTTAGGTCTAGCTGTAATTTCTGGTGTAGGTGAACTGTCTTTAGCAGTTCTTAAAACAGGATCAGAATTAACAATAGCAGATGTATCTACTGGTCTATCTGAATATAAATCTCCAAGAGATTTTTTTAACAATAGTTGTCTTGTTCTTGAGTCTGTTTTTTCTAATTTTAACATTAAGTCTCCATTTTCTGGAAAATACTCTTTATATAAATTTAATTCTGGTTCGACTTCATCTGATCTAATATTTAAATCTTTTCTACCTTGTTTAACTTTTTCTCTAAATTTATTAAATTTTCTTGCAGTATTTATATCTCTAATTTTACCAACACCTACATGAAGTCCACCACCTAAAATAGAACCAAAAGTAATATTCATAAAACTGTCTCTTAAATCATAATCAGCTTGAACTCTTTGTGCTGTAGAATAAACAATAGGTTCTACTAATGCCGCACCAAAAGCACCTTCTGCTACACCTCTTGCTAATCTTGCTGTTCTCAAACTACTTCTAGCAACAAGTCTGGCAAAATTACCTTGTCCAACAATAGGAATAAAAGATGCACCTATATTAACAAAGTCCGCCATACTTACCGCTAAACCTGTTCCAAATTTTGCAGCACCTACATAAAAACCTTTACTAAAAGGATTCCATGATCCTTCTGGTCCTCTTGAAATTATTGATTGTCTTGCTCTTTCTTCTTTTTTTTCATCAACCATAATATCAACAACTGATTGGTATTCATCTTCTTCAAAATACAAACCTAAATCAGAATATTCTTTGTTTAATTGTTTTCTATCAACACGATCTATATTGTTTATTGCAGATTCTCTTTGAGCAGATAAAATACTACGATAAGTTCCTATAGATGACATGGGATTAAAGTTCCAGTTTTCTCCAGCAACCGCACCTAATGTTTGTCCTAAAGTTGTATTATATCTATCATACCCATTTTGTTGAGCTGTAGTATCTGTTTCTAATGCAAAACCTAATGCTGCCATATTATTATATAGTGCCTTCTTTTCTTAAAAGATTAGAAACTTTTTCCATATTTTTTCTAATTCCTCTTCTGTTTCTTTTCGCTGCATCTTTATATTCTTGATTATTTAAAAATTCTTTAGCAGCTTCATCGTATTTACCTTCGTTTATTAATTTTATTGTTTTTGGAGATTGTCCAACTGAACCTCTGTAGTATTCTCCAAATAATGCAATTTGTAAATTTTCTGAAAGATTACTAAAGTTAGGTATTTTGTTTTGAATTTCTGTTAATCTAATATTAATATCTTCTTGTAAATTTTCTTTTGCTTGTTCTAAAGTGATTTTATCACCTGCTTTAATATTTTCATTATTTCTACCATATCCTATAGTTAAAAATTCTTCATCTGCAAATGCTTGTGTAGCTTCTAAAAATGGTTTTCCTTCTTGAGAAATAATTTGATTTACAAATTTATTCATTGGAGCTAAAGTTACACTTTGAACTGGTAACACGTCATTGCCAGCAACATATTTTAATCTATCATCTATAGCTAAAGAAGCAGAACTATCATCTTCTTTTACTGGTTCTTTAAGTTGCATATTCATTTGAATATCAGTTCCCGGAAGTGTGTAGTCTCCAAAAGAGTCAATTCTAAATTGTAAAAATTCTTCGTTTGCGTTTTGTACAGGAGCAAAAGCACCATCTGCTAAAATAATTCCATAAATTAAACTATCTCCATCAGCAGTATTTCTCCACTCACCTTCTTTTAAATTAATATTAAATTGTTCTACAATATCTTCATTAATAGTTTCTTCTTTTGTCGAACCAAAAGGTACTGCGTTCCATTCTTTTAAGTAGTGATCTTTAATTACAGTAGCTTTATCAATAACTGCATCAACTTGATTTTGATTTAATTTTTTTCCACCTAATATTGTTGGAACATAATATGATCCTTCAACTTGAAAACTATCTTTAATCAAAGCTATAGCTTTTTTTCTAGCTGCTCTTTCAGAACTACCATTAACAAACATATCATTTAAAGTGTAATAAGTTAAAGTTTCAACAATATTATCCATTTTTTCTGCTGCTACAGAACTATTTTCTCCACCATTAAGAGCAATAATATTTTCAAAATTTTTAATATTTTTATTACCTCTAATATCTCTTCTTAAAGTATTAAAATTAAAACTTGCATCATTATCTTTTCCAAATTTTTTCAATCTATCTTTTTCTTTATCATCATCAAAACTTAAAAATATTTTAGTAATATTTGGATTGTTAAAATAAGAAGATAGTTCAGCAGTAGTAGGTAAACCAGCTGTTAATAGCTGTCTCATAGCTGCCGAATTGTTATCTCCAAATTGAGCATCTAATGTTTGTAACATTGCAACTCTCATATTTTGATCTGAATTTTGATATGTATTAACCCAATTTTCTGCTTGGTCTACTGGCATAACTTTTACATTATAAGATGGTACACCTAATCTTATTTGCTCTTCAATTAGTCTATTAGCTAAATCGTTTTGCATTTGATTAACTAACTCTGGATTAGTTTCGTTAGCTATTTCTTGTGCAAAATTTTTAATCGTATCATTAGTTTTTAATATAAAAGAAGGAGCATCTTCTATTAAAGCATCTTCTCTTGTTTTTACAATTTCATCATAATATTTTTTTTTATTTTGACCTGTAATAAAATCTATTGTTTTTGCTTGAACTTGTGCATCAATTTCATTTTTAATATTTTGTAAAGATAATGTAACATCTTTATTAGGAACAGAATTTAAAGTTTCAGTATTTAAAATTGTTTTATCTATAACTTTTAATTGATTGTTCATTTGAACTATAACACTTTGTGGTAATATTTTTTTAGCAAATGCTAAATCAAAAGGTACAGGTTCTTTACCTAAAGCTGCTGCTTCAACATAATTTTTCCATTCTTCTTGAACTTCTGGTAAAAGAACACCTTTTGCATTTTTAATTAATTTTTGTCTTTGATCTATAGGAATATTAGAATATAATTTACTGTTTGGATTACTTAATTCAGTAAAAGCTAATCTAGGATTATCACCTATATCTTTATTAGCTTGGAAAGATTCAATAGTTCCGGGAATAGAATTGATAATTTTATTTAAATCTGGAGTTGGCATTTTACCAGTAAAAGCATCTGTATATAATTTTGTTAAATCAGTTTGTAATACACCATAATCAAATTCATTGTTGTCTCCTAATATAGCTTGAGACAATAAATGATTTTCTTTTTGATCTACTTGATTATTTAATTGTGTAAATACATTTTTATCTATTTGTTTTTCAACTCTAAAGATTCCTTTTTGTACTTCTGTTAAAGCATTGTTCTGAAATAAAGTTTGACTAGCATTATTAGTTGCTTGACTTTTGTATTTGTTAATTAAAGCATTAGATTGTTCTTTGTAGTAAGCATTAGCAGCTTCTTTGTTTACTCCTAATACACTATCATTAGCAATCGTTTCATTAACTGTTTGCATATCTCTAATAAAATCATTTTCTAATGTAAGTGCTTCAGTTCTATTCTGTGTATCGTTTGCTTGTACAGCTTTTTTTACAACAAAATCTGTTAAAGGAGATAAAGCACCGGCAACAGTTTGTGATAAAGGAACTTGTAAATTAGATTTAACACTTCCAACTTGTGCTGTAGGTCTTGCTTCAGATGTGAATGTAGGAATTTTAGGCATTACGGAGCTACATCCAATCCTTGATTACCACCACCAGAATTACTCATACTTAATAAACTTGTTCCAGCTTTAGTGATTGTTTGTATATTTGCTAAACGTGCTTGTTGTCTTGCCATTTCTCCTTGGATTCTTGAAAATCTTGCTTCTTCCATTTTATTAGCCGCACCAACATCTGCATTATATCTTGTAATTTTTTTATTCATTTCTGCTTCTAAAGCATTAGCTTCTGTAACTCTTGCTCCAGAACCACTATCTATAACAACACCAGATTTTGCTAAAGCAACCTCTACTGTACCTACTGATTGTCTAAATTTTTGATCGAATCTTGCAATGTCAAATTCTGCTTGTTTTTCAATTTGTCCTGCTTCTTGTTCTGCAATAGATGCATTTCTATTTGCTACTTTTTGATTGTATTTACCAATAGCACTTTGCTGTTTAGCTTGTACAACTCCCATTGCTGCTGTAAATATTGCTGCTTCTACTCCCATTAAAATAACCTCGCATACATATATTGATCTGATCCGTCAAATCCCCATTTTCTCATTAAACCTTCTCTTTCTAAACCTAGCCATTCTGCAAATCGAATACCTTGTTTAAAGTCTTTCCTAATACCTGTTTGTACTCTTTGTATATTATGTTCTTTTGCAACTCTAGCAAAATCTTTTTTGATAGCTCTCGCTGTGGCTAAAGGATGTTTCCACATTTCATTTGTAGCAATAACCCAACCTTCAGCAACTTGACCCCACACCATTTTCATACCTGCTGAAAATACAGGTGTGTTATTTATTAATCCTGTAAATGCTAGATTGTCTTGTTCTAAATTTTTTGCATCGCCTTGTAATGTTACAAATTCAGCATCACTTTCTAAAATTTTATAATTAGCTTGGCAGGAAAAAATAAATCTGCCATGTTCAAAAGTATAGGGAACTATGTTTAATTTATTAATCATTTGTTTGTAAGTCCGGGTATAAAGATAAAACAGTTAAAGGTAAAGGTTGCGTTTGTCTAACAAAAATAAAACCATCGGTATCATAGTTACCTCTAAACTCTACAGTTTTATCGCCATTAAATGTGGGTAGTCCTTTATCCATTGGATCAGATGATTTTCTAAATGGTACTCTTTCCATATCTCCTAGATTACCACCAACTTCTACTCCAATAGATTCAAATAGTCTTAATGTAATTTCGTATATTCTTTTTGTTTTAGCTTGTGATGTTCCGTTTTGTGAACCAGCATCAAGTCTCATTGTTTGTAATATAGATGGATAACCTAATCCTACTTTTACATCTGTAGATGGTTTGTCTAAAGTAATAGAACCATCTGTAACAATTTTAGTAGGGTGTGTTGAGCCATTAGATAAAATGTGTACTGTTTGACCTTCTAAGTAATCTAATCCAGATATAGTACTAACAGCTGTACCACTATAAGAAGCTGCACTATCTAAAAAATTAAATGTTGTGTTATCACTTGCTGTAAATTTAAATGTATTTAAAAATTCTACATATCTTCTTGTAATATTATTTATAGTTCTTTTAACAATAATCCATGTTTGGTATTCATCGTTGTCTGTAGGAATTACTGCAACACTTTCACATTCAGCTTTAGTTTGACTAACAGTTGTTAATCTTGTTGTGTCAAAACTTTTCATACTTAAATAACTTAATCCTGTAGGAGATGTTTCTACTAATGTTATAACATTAGAACTAACTGTAGCTGTAACTCCTGTTAAACTATTTGTGTTAGCGGTATTAATAGCATTTTTTAAATTAGTCGCTGTTGTGTCGTTATTCGTTTCTGTTTTAAATTGTTGAGCAGAAGCTGTACCCGTTGTAGAAGTAAAAGTAATTTCTGTACCATCTGATTTTGTAATTACAATTCTTGTACCTGTTATAATGTTTGCATAATCTGTAACTGTAATTTTAGGTATACCAGAAATGCCGCCAAATATATGTCTGTGCCAAGCTGTTACTTCTTGTTCTCTTTGATATGTTAAACCTACAAGTTCACCATCTCCACGCACTCCCCATATAATTTGGTTAGGTTCTTGTTGATAAGCTAATTGTGATAGTCCGCCTTCTGTAATATGTTCTGAAAGAATAGTCATGTCTGGTGCGATATAACCATCTACATCAAAGTTGTAAGCAAGTTCTCTTACTTTTCTTTTAGCACGTTGTAAAAATAAAGTTACGTTACCAACTGAGATAGCATCTAAATTAGATGAGCCATGATTAGATTGTTTTTTAATTAATATATTTGTAGGTGTAATAGCACTATCTGAACCGCCACCTGATACAGAAAATTCACCACCTGCTGTACCAATAATTAAAGTTCTAGTTGCTGTCATAAATCTAATGGCATTAACTTGATTAGATGCAATCGTATAAATAATAGCATCGCTATCTGCTACATTGCCACCAATGTTTGCATCCATGTTTTCATAATCTCCAGATTTAGAAAAGAATACAGTTTGTGGTTGGTTCGTTGTTCCTGCAAATACTAATCTTTGTTCAAAGAAAGTAACACAAGCTGGAAATCCTGTTGTGTTAGAAAACGATCCTAGTTGCCAAGCAGTAATAGCATTGGCATTTGCATAAGCTATAGTAACATCTACTGTAATACTTGTTGTACTACCAACCGCTGTAATTTTACCATAACCATCATTAAAATAAATAAATCTTCCAACATCAGTAGATAAAAAACCAGAACCACCATTAATACCTGTTACCGCTGAAGCTGTAATAGTTCTTGATCCTGTAGATGCTGAAGAAGGTGTTAAAGTTGTGTCTGTAATATTTGCATCTTGAAATGGTCCTTTAGTAAAAACTACATCTTCTAATGTCCAACTAATATCTCCTGTTCTTGATAATTTAGCTGGTGGATGTGCAGGATGACATAAATACATTACATCAGCTGATTGCACAAATTTAATATCAAACAATTCATCTGTTGTATAAGTGGTTGTAATTTCAAAAACTTTGTTTACAATGCCGCCAGATGTATAAGTTGTAAAATTTGTACTGTTAATATTAGTTCCATCTTTATTTGTAAGTTCAAATGTATTAGTTGTTTTATTTGCAACTAGAAATCTTTTTTCATTTACCTCTGTCATACCTACAACACTTCTAATTTTAATTTCATCACCATTGCTGTAACCATGACCAGTTGCAGTTACAACAGCTGGATTAGCTTTTGTAATTGCTGTTATTGTTTTATTAGCTTCAAATACTGTACTGCTATCTTTGTAAACTCTTATTTTAAGATTAGAGAACTCAAGCATATAAGTTTGAGTTGTAGAAAATTCAAAAGGGATTAACCTTGTTTTGTTTGCACTATTAGCAACTTCAGCTGCAAAGTTTGTACCAGACCTTCTTGCTGCTGCACCATGTGGGTAGATAATAAAATTTTCTAATTTTGTACAACCAGAAGAATATTTAGTTAAATCATTACGACCATCTAGTCGTGGTGAAAGTTCGCCACCTGTAAAGTTAGTAAGCTGTACTGCAACTCTTGCCATTTATTAAAACCTTGCGTTAATAAAAGTACTAGCATCTATAGCATCTGTCATTCCAAGATCAGGTGCATTGTTTTGACCTTCAGTTGCATCTACAAATCTAGCATCTCTTAATTTATCTTGAAACAATGTATTCATCTTTTCTGATACTGGATTAGATGATGTAATACCATAAGCAATATCAGCAGCTAAAGCAGCTGATAAAGTTTCTCTTAATAATTCATCGTATTGATTAGGGTCTTCAACTCTTGAAATATATAAAATTTTCATTGTAGAGGTATTGCTTAAGATTTTTCTTCCTTCTACTTTATAGTTTGAATCATAGTCAATGATATAAAGTAATCTTAAACAATCCGCTGGTAATGTGAATTGAGCAGTAAACCCCCAAGCTGGAGCTGTTGCGTCTTTTGCTAATGATGTTCTTTTTTGCAAACAATTCCAAGGATGCGATCTAAAGATTCCATCTCTTACTTGGGTGTATCTTGCATTACAGAGTCTAGCATTTTTAGAATCTTCTGTTAATGAAAGTATAGTGGTAGCACCTAGTTGATTTAATGCTCCATTACATATGTCTACTACTGATGCCATTGATTATGATTTTTTCTTTTTTGGAAAACCAGCTTTCATATTTGCGTAGGCTTTCTTTGTAATTGTACTTTTAGATTTTGGTCTTGACGTACCTGCTTTTTTTCTTGCGTTTATATTTCTATATAAGCTCATGTTTCTCCTGTTATGTTTTTACTGTTAGCACTCTAGGCGGTTTCCACTCTCGCTTCCACCGCCTAAAATTTTATTAATTAATCTATAACGTACATCATAGTTAATTGAATAGTACCAGTACCGGCAGCACCACCCATAGTTACTGAAACAGGAAGTCCATCTTTATCAGCGTCTACAAGTGAGTTTTCACCTAATGCAATAGTATTTGCAGCATTAACTGCAGTTGCAGAAGTAGAAGCAGCAGCGGCTTTATAAGCAGCAGCGGCAGCACTTACAGCAGTACCTGCAGCATTTGAGTGTGCAGCGTAACCAACTGATAACGTAGTTGAACCACCTAATGCGTCATGTGCCAATCTACCAGAGATGATTCTTGCACCATTTGGTAAATTAAACATTTGAATCACATCACCAGATGCTAGAGAAGCTGCTTCATATTCTGCATGAGCAACTCTTACTCTACCCGCTAGTTCAGTAGTATCTATTTTTTGAGAAGGAACATTCTGATCCCATTTAGTCTTTTGTATTGAATAAACTGTAGCCATTATATTTCTCCTATTATGCTTCTTGACATACTATACCAAGAACTTTTGCTTGTTCCATTCTAGTAGCACCGATGCTCATACAGTAGTAAACTTGAGTTGCATACGATTTGTCTGCTCTCTCGTCTATTCTTGCATTTACATCTTTACCAATTCCTAGAGTGATACCATCTTGTGCAAAAGCAATACAAGTTCTATCGTTACCTGTTTTGCTAAGTCTATTTGATACAGTAAAGTTAAACCCAAGGAATGAATTTACTTCGCCATTAGCCAATGCTTTTACAGTATTGAAATCTGATGAAGTTACTTCAGTTGTTCCTAAAAGGTTATTGATTTGTTCTGGTCCTACAACAATGTGTCTAGGGATAGAAGGATCAACACTTGCTAAATCGAACTTTTGTTTTGCAGTTCTTAATTTTGCGATTGTTAAACCAGCACCACCAGCAGCGATTGCTGTTTGAGCAGCTTCACTTGTTGCACCTGTTTCACCAGTAAAGGCAGTTCCAGTTGCAGCAGCGATGATAACATCATCCATTGCTCTTCCCATTGCCATAGCAGCGGCTTGAGCGTAAGATGAAGTTGGGTCAATTAAAAGACGTACTTTGTCTTGTTGATCTATTAGATCAGCAAACTCATAGTCTGCAAGAGATACTCTTCTTCTTGAGTGAGGAGTGTCTATTTGCGGAGTGTCTGAGTGTCTGCTTACTTTAAGTTGAGCAGTTACTGAACCTACTTGGTCAAAAAAAGCATTTTTTCCAACCACAGATTCAACACGAACTTTGTCTCTTAATAACGATCCCATTTGTTGAGATAACATTTGTATGTTAGCAGAATACTGCTGTACAAATGCTGTAGTTATTTGTGATGACATAATTGTCTCTCCATTTTATTGTTAGTATTAAGTTAAACAGAAAGGTTATCCACTTAAAGTAAGTAGGCAATTCTTGGATTTAAAGTCTTTTAGACTAGAAGTCTATTCCTTCTGGTCAGTAGGGTTCTTGCGAATTGTCCTACTAATAACCCCTTATATTAATTTTAAAAAAAATACAAGGGGTTAAAATTATTTAACTATTTAACATCTCTCTTAATGTATAAACTTGTTGTACTACTTTATCGTGATCTGGATGTTGTTTGTTCCAGTAAGGTCCATCAGTATTATTAGTAATAGTAGAAATTTCAGATTCAATATCTGCACTTTTACTAGCACTATCGCTTTCTGGTGAAACTATTTTATCTTCAGACATCATAGATGCTATCTTAGCAAAACCTTTAATTAGTTCTGGATGATCTCCTACTCTTATTCCGCTTTTAAGTTCAAGGTCAAGTATATCTGAATTAATGTTAGCTTTAGCTAATGCTCCAGCTTTTTTAACATTGTTCTCAAATTCTCTACCCCACTCTTGTCTTAATTCTTGTTCAGCTTGTACTTGAGCAGTTTCGGTATCAATTTTACTTTGTTGAGCAGTTCCTTCCATACTGTTTTTATAAAACTCTAAAACACCTTGAGCTTGTTTATTACTTAAACCTAGCTTGTGTGCATTTTCTGCAAATTGTTTTACAGCTCCATTATCTAATGGAACAACATCAGATTTAACATTAAGTGAATATTTATCAGCAGATTCTGGTCTACCTGCTTTATCATAAAATTCATTCCATTGATCTTCAGTTGAATTTTTATTTGGTAAAGCAACCTTGTCTTGTCCAATCATTTTAGTTGCATTGATATATGACTTTGCAAGTGCATCTATCTCTGTAAACTTTTCTATGTTGGGGTCTTGTCTAAACTCTTCAGAAATTGCTTCTTTCCAAGATGTAGCGACTTTAGGTTGTTCTGTTGTTGGTGATATAATCGTATCTGTTTTTGCAACATTAGCTATTGTTGCCGGTGTTTCTGTAGTTGTTGTCTGTTCTACAGGCGAAGCTGTTTGCTCCGTTATCTGTTCTGATGACATATTTATTTATCCTTTTCATTTTGTAGCATTGCTTTTATAAATAGAAGGATGCTACGTTGACCTTCCATATATGCACTCTCATGGCTATCACCTTTAACATTAGTAGTAGTATGATGGTGGCATCTCTTTTCTAAATCAGACATAACTGATTTACCTTCGTCTGTATTAAATATGTAGTGATAGTTTTTTTTTAAACCTTCAACATATTTTTCAAAGTTTTTTTCTTTATCTTTTGCTTGACCCATTTTTATTCTTCAGCATTTACAATAGCCTGTGCTTCTTCTGGTAGAGCCTTAGCCATTGGTGCTGCGTCTCCTGCCATCTTAGCAACTTGTTGAGCTTGTTGCATCTGCATTTGCTCCTGTTGTTGTTGTGCTTGTTGGTTTCTCATTTCTTGTACTTCACCTTGAGACTTTAATAATTTTTGTGGCATACCAACAATGTCGGCAACGTGCTTAACTAAATTATCAAAATTTACGTAGTCAAATACAGGAGCTACATTAGCTAAACTTCCAAGTATTTCAACAGCTCTTATTATAGATTGAAGTTCTGTGGATTTCTGTGCCTTTGCTAAAGGAGAAACATATTCAATATCTATATTAACACCGGATAAAGATTCTGGTGGTGGAGCAAACTGGTTGTTTCTTAATAGAATATTAAATACTCTATCAATAAGGGGTTGTAATAATTCTGATTGTAATCTTCCTAATACTGGTCCTAACAATCTCATCTTCTCTTCGTTTCTTTGTATAACTTCTGTTGCTGTCATTTGTGGACCATCTTGCATCATTAATTGATTCACGTAAAACACATTTCTAATAGCATTTCTTCTTTGCTCTTCCATGTTTAAACCTAATGGATTATTTGCACCAATGTTTAAAGGTTCAATTTTATCTCTTGTACCTGATCTATAAAAATTTAATCCACCCGGAACAGTTCTTACTGGTAATAAGAAACCATCATCAGGAACTAATAAAGGTGGGTCTACTTGTTTTTGTGCAGCTTTAATGGTTGTCTTACACATTTCATTTAACATCTTAACATCAGGTAGTGCTGTCATTGCAGGTGATCTACCATAAACTTCTTGTGATGCTTTTAAATATCTAGGAACTACAAAAGGAAACTCTTTAAATCCAGATACTGATAATTCATTTCCGCCTTTGTATTCAAAGTATACAGATTCAAAAGGCATATTCTTTTTATCTTTTTTCTTAGGGTTAAAATCATTTCTTGGATAGACAGCATGAATAATACTTATTTCTTCAAAAGGATTTTTCTTTGCCATTGCCGCAACATCTTGAGAAACATTTTCGCCAAATTTTTGCACCAATGTTCTAGCTGTCATATTAAATTTTCTAAAGATAGTATCTATTTTGCCTTTAGAGTTTTCAGCTATATAAACTTCATCAATGTGTCTTGTAGAAAATTTAATTAAATCTTCATCATCTTCTTCTATAAACATTGCTGCTGTACCAAATGTAATTAAGTCATGGTATAATTCAAAAATTTCTTGTTGGAAGTTTGATCTATTAAATGCTTTGTACATAACATCAGTAGCTTCTTCTAACCAAAGTTTTGCTTCATCATCATCTAATTGATTCATTTGTTTAAATCTTAAAGTAAACCAAGGTGTAGATGGATTAGTAAGCATACCATGTAGCGATGATGATAATAATTCTAATGCTTGTAATGGAGAAGAATCAAAAATTCTTTCCATTCTTTTATCACCTCTTGATCTTTTTTTAGTGATGTCTGCTTTTCTTGGTAACATATAATCAGCAACTTCTTGCCAATGTGTTTCCCAGTTTTCTCTTCTACCTGATAGTCTATCGAATCTTGAAATTAATTTTGATGTTAGTTCTGTTTTCATTATGCTCTTCCTAGTAAAGATTTAGTTCCTAAAACTGCATTAGTATTATTACGAACTCCTCTTGCACTTGTTAATATTGTCATTGATCTACCTTTAGCTTTTGTTTTTCTTGAATCATAAGTTACATCTGTTGCATTGCTTTGAGAAACTTCTGCGGATGATGGAGCAGTAACTATTGTTCCACCTACATTAGTGGCAACTGGTGTGTTATTATTGTCGTTATCTTGATAATTATTTGTTACCCTAGATTTTCCACCACCTTGATAATCTGTAGTTCCTACTAATTGATTATTTGTTCTTGATCTATTAACTGCTCTTACAACCATTCCTGTAACTCCACCGCCTTTAACAAAATCTCCAACTTTTTCTAATGTAGTTTTTTTAGCTTTTGCGTTTGTTACTTTTGTTGTATTTGCGAAACCTGCATCTGATCCACTAGCACCCGCACTTGATCCACCCATGTTATGCGTCTCCTAACAAAGTTTTTTCTGCCTTTGCTGCTTCTTCAGCTTCTGGTGTTAATGATCCAGTTAATATTGTAGATTTTCTACCACGTCTTTTTCTTTCTACTTCTGCTCTCTCTTGTGCTAGTCTTTCTTTTTCTTCAGCAGATATTTCTGGTTCTGGCATTGGTGGTGGTGGTTGAACCGGTGGTAATGGTGGCATTTTTGGTTTAAGTATTGAACCCATATTTAATTCCTATATAATTTGGTAACTGTTATCTGCTACCTCTTGTGGAGCAGTTTGTCCAGTTTTAATTTCTTCTAAACCAACACTTAAGTACCTCATTGCATCACAAGCATGAGATGACCAATCGTGAACCGGCTTACTTCGGAACATACGATTTTTGTCAATATACTTCCGATGATAATGTCTTAACGCATCTATTAACTTTTTGCAATGGTCTGTATCAATCCAACATTTAGGTAACGTCATGCTGGTTGCGTGTATGCCATCTTCTAATGGTAATTTTGGAACAACTTTAAATCTTATTCCTAATTGATAGGCGACCTCTCTTCTGGTTTTACCATTACCAAAATCCGTAACTTCGATGTCGTGTGGTGCAAAATGTTCTTTGTAAACATATTCTTTTTGATTTAACATCTGTATGTAGTGCGGTAGTCCCTGTCCACGTTCTTCATGGTAGTCTATAATATTAATGGCTCTTCCTAGTTGCTGATAGAATATAATACTACTATGATCCGCCACTCCTAAATCCCAAGCTGTAGAGACCGGTAGACTAGGATCATAAGGCACTCTAGTTAGTTGTTTGTTATCTTCCATCTTAACAAGCACATCATTATAGATTGCACCTTCTATGTTAGCTATCCAATCACATTCAAACTCTTGCTGGTACTTCTTATCTCCCATTACTTCTTTTGCCTTGACCAACTCATCTTCGTCTACAATTTTTGTTTCACTTGCTTTAGCTTTGTAGTTAAACCAATCGTCAGCACCTTGTGCGTGTTGGTATAGTTCGTAAAAGTTATTGTTCATTCCTTGTGGTGTGCCTATAAAGACACAGTAGCCTTTTCTGTCAGATAGTGCTGGTCTAATTATTTCTGGAAACAACTTGCTATGGACATTGGCATACTCATCTATTACACATCCATCTAGGTAGATACCCCGTAACCCGTCAGAGTTTTCTGCACCAAGCAAGGTTATTCTTGCACCATTGGGTAAATCTACCCTTAACTCTGTTTCATTAAACTTGGTGTAAGGTATCTTGGCGGTAAACTGTTTCATATAATCCCAAGCAATAGATTTACTTTGTTTAAAGGTTGGCGATATATATGCGTATCTAGGATTTTTCTGTTTAGATAGTAGAGCAGATCGTATCAAGTGGTTAATCATACATACTGTTTTGCCGAACCGCCTATGACAAACTAATACAGACCATCTGTATTTAGAAATTTTGTTGTGCAAAAAGGATTGGTGTTTTCTAGGTGTGTAGGGAATCTTAATATCCATATCTAGTGTATCATCTTGCTAGGCATACTATACCCAGTTGTATTGTAATCAAAGTTTAATAAGGTCATTGTGTAATGTGCAAACGTCTCTGCCGTTTCTTCGTCATCAAAACCATATATCTTAATTGTTACACTCTGGTCTTTTTTGCTAACGAATACGATTGAAGTTAAATCATCTTGTATGTAGTCCCACATATAATACTACATATAGTAATTGAAAAAAAAATTATACTATAAAGGTTTCTATATTTGGGTGTGGGTTACTTTAGAAGCTGTGTGTGTGTCTGTTGAGAAATCCGGAGTATATATATAAAAAAAAATGCGACCCTATGCTGGGGTATACCCCCCCTCTTGCAAAGTCAATTTCCTACAATTTACCGGTATAAAACACTTCCGATAACTAATGTTATAGGAACTACTAGTGATATTCTTTATTTATCATTATCCCAAAGTGGTAAATGCTATAAACCGTACACATACGCATTGAAAAAAACTTTGTTGATTGTAAATGGATACCAACTTTATAACCTACATAACCTACATTAGAACCATTCTAATCTAACTGTTGCAAATATATCACAGTAAAATAAATTAATAGCTGCCTTAATTGTGCCTTAATTATATTATACCTTATTGGTAATGACAAATAAAACAACAAAGGAAACAACTATGAATAATAAGCAATTAAAAAAAGAAATATTAAATAAAATAAATAAAGCTAAGTCAATTTATGTTTATCAAAATTTTATGGAATGTCATTTGAAAAGTAGTAAAACAGAATTATTATGGCATTTTAAAAGATGGTATAAAGGCAGTAATTCACCAGATAATCAAAGTGAATTAAATGATTGGTTAAATGAATTTAATCAAGAGTGCAGATTAAATGAAAATAATGAATTATTTTTTAATTAAAATAATAAACAAGGGGTGTAAAAACCCCCGCAACCAAAGGAAACAATGAAACATTTAATTAAATTTTTAAAAGAAAATAAAAATTGGCAATGGTACGGGAACGATAAGGCAACAAGAAATATTGTGAATAAACTTGTTTTAAAAGGTGTTTGTAAAAAACAAAAGCAAGTTTTAGATAATGGATATATTTATAGACAAGTAAAATTAGTAAATAATGCCTAAATTACGACACAATAAAAAGCATAATAATAATAAACAACTAACAAAGGAAAAAACAATGAAAGTAAGTAATATGACATCAAACAATGGCAATAAAATAGCAAATCAATTTGTTATTACTGATGATAAAGATAATAAATATTTTCAATCTTATAAATCTATAATTGTAAAAAAAGGATATGAAAATAATAAATATGGTGTTTATTTAGATGAAAAATATTGGAACTATAGTAATACCACAGGCAAATACAGAAATATCTTTTTAGGTGAAACAATGACAGACACTAAAAAGAAAATTAAATCAGGTGAATATAAATTGGTTAATCTTAATGATTAAGCAAATAATAATTGTATCAATAATGATTACATTTATTTTATTTTTGGGGTATTTAGGTATTGAATATCTAATATCCCAATTAATAAATGATGTATTCGCAACAATAGAAAATAAATAATGTTTGATGATATAAAAAAAGAAATAGACGACACATTAGACCATTTAAACCCGTTTGAAAATATATGCTCAGACGGGTACAGCGGTAAAAACATTTTACCTAGTCATGTAAAAAAGTTTATTGCTGACAAAAAAGCAACACAAAAAGAACAAGAATTAGTAGATAACTATATTGATGAAATCAAACTTAACAAAGGGGAAAAAT
>Ga0208157_1000516_pt1 | contig 20810 bp, 24 predicted proteins | sample 5_EtaG_FD_184077 | JGI IMG/M metagenome (GOLD analysis project Ga0208157, IMG submission 184077) | Marine viral communities from the Subarctic Pacific Ocean - 5_ETSP_OMZ_AT15132 metaG (SPAdes) (version 2) | ecosystem: Environmental > Aquatic > Marine > Oceanic | place: Pacific Ocean | collected...
TAGTGTTAAAGGTGTACCAGAACTAGATGGCATAGCATCATTAGTTTTTATTTTAAATGTATTAGCCATTCTATCCTTTCTAGCCTAATGCTATTGCTAAAGCAGTTGCATCATCTAAAGATGCTCCTGAACTAGCTATTGTTAATGTTTCATTACCACCATCACTGCCTTCTGTAAAGGATACATTAGTTCCAGCAACCAGTTTTCCATTTAGAAATCCTGGTGTAGTATCATTAGAACTTACTTTTACCTTTACATCAGTATCAGCAACAATCGCAACCCATGCTGAACCATTGTAGTATTTTAGTTCATTACTTGTACTATTATAAAATAAATCACCTTCATCAAGAGAAGAAGATGGATCTGAAGATCCTATTCTATATTGATTAGCAAAAGTATTAACGTCTGTAATATTTGAAGCAACAGTAGTAACATTAGAATTATTACCAGCTACTGTAGTTACATTACTAGATATTCCAGCAACAGTAGTTATATTGCTAGATATACCAGCAAGAGTATTCATATTAGTTACATTTGAAGATGTAGCTAAAGTGTTCATATCACTTACAATATCTGAAGTAGCAAGTGTATTCATGTCAGATACTACATCTGCAGTACCCAAAGTATTCATATCTGCAACAACATCAGCAGTTCCTAATATTCCCATATCAGTTACTACAGCAGACGTTCCAAGTAATCCCATAGCTGTAACATTTGCTGAAGTACCAAGATGACCCATAGCTGTAACATTGGCAGAAGTTCCTAATAAATCCATGTCAGTTACTACTGCTGAAGTACCTAGTAAAGCCATATCTGCTACAGCATCTGCTGTACCTAATCTACCTATCTCTGTGGCTTTACCAGCAACAGCACCTATATCCGTTGCATCAGCAGCAACAGCATTGATATTAGTTGCATTACCAGCAACAGCTGTAACATTAGATGCAATACCACTTACTGTGGTAACATCACTAGCAATACCAGCAACAGTTGCTACATCTGTAATTGATTGTGAAAACTCTAAAGCATTACCAGCACTATTAACTGTAAGTATTTTATTAGCTACTAACTCAGGAAATGTCAGGTTAAATGCAGTTGATGTAGATATTTTAGCTTTTGGAGAAAATAATATATCTCTTTCATTTTGCTGAATCATAGCAATAATTTTGTCTAGTTCAGTATTAAGTGTTTCTATAGGGAATGTACCAGATACAGGAAAATCAGAAGTTCTAGATACAGCTAAGTTTCTAGATATAGTATATTTATCATTAACAGTAGCTCCACTACCGAGTGTAATAGATCCACCTCCTGATACACCAGCACCAGTTACGGAGTACTGAGTAGCAGAAGATGGACTTGAAGTAAGGGTAAGAGTTGTATCTGCACCATCAGATGCAGCTGTTTTAATGACTGTTAGATCAGCATCAGCAAAAAATTCAAACGGAACTGTAAATGCAGTTTGCCCACCAGTAGCTGTATACTGTATTCTAGGCGAAGTATCTGATATTGCTAATGCCATTGTTTACTAATATAGTCCTTTTTCTAGTTTATCAAATAAAAAATCTGCATACCATAAGTTGTTGAAAGGTATTAATCTTCTAATTCTTCTAGCAGTATGATGGTTATGCCTTCCTCTACCCCAGTCATACATAATTTCAGCTACTTCACCTATAGTAGATCCTACAGGAGCTACAGAACCCATCTTTCTTTTCATAGAAGTACCATATGGTTTGTTTATACCTAATATAGTTGGTCTAACCCCTACATTGTTATTGGTAAATGCCATTATTAATCTATCAATATCTGTAAACATACCACCAACACCACCTCTTTCTGCACCATCTAATATTTTTTCTCTTAAAGTTTTATTACTATAATGTGCATTAGTTTGTTTTGCTCTTATAGCATCTAGTATCATGCCTAAAGCAGTTAATGCAGCTAAACTTTCTAAAAATCTACCATCTTCCATTTGCAATCCTCTATACAAAACCCTTCTTGTATATCCTAATCCAAACTTTTTATATTGAAATAAAACTGATCCAAGAACAGTACTAGCAAATAATGGTGCATCAGATAATCCTGGTGTAACAATTACATTATCTACTTCTTTATTTATAGCTAATCTAAATTTCATAGTTGCATCTGAGTTTTCCCATAAATCAGTATTAGGAAATTTTAATTTGTCATATTCTCTTGCATATACTCCTTTTTCTGTACCTACACCTTGACCATATTTTCTATATTCTTTCATAATATCATCTATAAATTTTCTTTTTATAGGTGTATCACTACCTATTCCTAAATTAGCCATATAAGTTATTTCCCATTGTTTAGCTCTACCTTTTAACATTCTTTCCATAATGTCTAAAAGTTTGCCTTGAATAAAAATGGTTGCTACTGTTTTTATAAAAGCATTCCACGGAGTTTGTAAGTTTCCATATCTAAATGCAAATGTATTTAACTCTTGAAAAATTTGTTCTGCACCAGTAAAGCTACTTCTTAAAGTATCATTACCAGCTATAATATCACTTCTTGCACTACTTATTGACCAGTCTATTGCTTGAAAAGATAACTTAGCTTCTTTGAAACCTTTATCAAATATTGATCTAGCCATTCCACCTGAAAATGCTTGTATTAATTTTGTTGATGATGCTATTAATCCATCTACAGTTATAATTCTACCTATGTCAGCTATCTGTGTAAGACCAGTAAGCATCCTAACATTGTTAAATATTTTTATCATTGTTGCTGTTTTGTAAGCATAACCATTAGGATTATCTGGTAATCCCCATTTATTTTTTACCAAAGATACTGATGCTTCTGCCTTTTCCATTTCAATATTAAACCTTTTGATAAATTCTGATCGTTGCAAACCATAATAATTTGCACCTTGTTTTTGTAAATCATCTCCTACTTGCATTAATCCTGGAGCAAAACCATTTTTACCTCCATCAAAAAACCAACCATATCCATATGGATCACCAAACTTTTCTGTCATAGCTATATCAGGACCTATTGATCTAAAGTAATAAGACATAGATAATTCTAAATTATCTTCTATAAATCCAGCTTTAAATAAAGGTTTATAATCAATATCTTTTAAGTATCTTGTTTTTAAATGTTTTGAAAAATAACCTCCTTTTAATTCATATAACATACCAGGTTTAATGTTTTTGTCATAAACTGGTTTAGCATCTGGACTATAATTTTTAAAATTAGGTATAATTTCTATTATATCATCATCAGTAAATATCCGTTTGCCTTTAGTATCTCTTGCTACAGCCATTTGTCTAGCTAATAAACTTGAAAATTCTTTCCATCTTGTAGATATTTGATCCCATCTATAATTTACTGGTACAAAAAAATCATCATCTAATTGTTTTGCTAATTTAATTTCTAAGTCAACTCTTTTAATATATTTATTTGCATCTGCTCTTGTCCATTCTTCTTTTGTATTTGGATTTTTCCAAACTTTAGTTTTTGGGTTTGCAAATATTTCTTTTAAAGTAGAAGCAAAACCTTCCATTTTTATAATAGGTATAAAAAATAATCCTTGTTGATTTATTTTATCTTTAAATAGTTTAAAATAATTATTACCTACAAATTCTGCATATTCAGCAATTTCTGGAATATCATGTTTATTTTTCATTAATCTTGCATATGTTGTTTCTTTAAAAACCATTTCTGGAGTAAATACATTTTTTAATTTAAGATTAGAAAAACCTTTTAGATTAAATATTTTCATTAATCCTGTTCTTTCTTTACCTTGTAGTTTTACTGTAAGTCTTTCTGCTACTTTATATCCTTCATCAATTACTTTTACTAAATCTTTTCCAAACATAACATGACGCATACTTTCAACAGTGTCAGGACTATTAATTCCATCCATATTAAATTTATATAATATTGGACTATTAAATAAATTTATAGCAAACATCTTTCCTGTTTTACTTCCTGAATGTATAAAAAAATCTAATGGTGATAATACTTGTGTAGCTTTAGTTAAACCAACTACAAACTGACTTTTTAAATCATTATTTTTATATGTAATATCTTCCCATTTCATATTTTGAAATAACTCATATTCAAACTTTCCAAAATTATATTGTTCTTGATCTAATACTTTAGCATCATCTAACATAGTAGAGCCAATTCTTTGAATATCTTTTCTATTATCTACTACTTGTTTATATGCAATTCTATTAATTCTATTTTCATAAGCAGCTTTAGATTCATTTGGTCTTCTTTTATATGTTTTATGTGCAAACTCATGTCTTAATACAAAATCAACCCATTCATTAATATCTCTAAAGTCTTTCTTTTTAAATGGAATTATCTTTTCACCATTAATAGTATTAACTTTAAATGGTCTACCATCTTTCCACATTTGTTTAATACCATCTATATCTAATACCATTTCATCATTATGTTTACTGTAATATGCTGGAACATATTTACTTCCAACAAATTTTCCAGACTTACCACCTATAACTATTTTCATAGTAGGATATTCATTTTGAAAATTTTTTAATAGGTTGGTAACATTTTTTGGCACATTTGGTTTAGTCGGTGTTTTTATTTTTGGTGGTTCTAGTAATAATACTTTAGTAGAAACACCAGATTCTGTTCTAGAAACATCAGCTAAATCATCTAAATCTATAATGACACCTCTATCATTAGAAGGATCGTATCTATGTTTATTATATCTTTTATCATATTTACTTAGTATAGGATTAAGTTTATGTAAAGCACCACCAACAGCAGTCATAACAATAGCATCTGTATATGTTCTATCTCTATCAGAAACTTGTTTACCAATTTCTTCTGATATTACTAATCCACCAAGTTTACTAAATTTATTAGGATTACTACCCATCATAGCTAATCTTAATGGTTTACTTAATAATAATATTGATGATGGATCTAAAAATATTTCACTAACTAAACTTGTTGCTGCAAAATATGGGTTCTTTAAATCATTTGCTTTTTGTTTCATAGCACTTAATCTAAATGCTGATTCTTGTGGAGATCTTGAATCAAAAAACTTTTCTGGAAATTGATTTGCCCATCCTTTTAATTGTGGATCTAAAAAGGGATTGTATCTTTCATCTGCATCATCATTGAATCTTGAATAATTTATTATGTCTAAAGGAATTCCAATAACTGTTCTATCAGTTATAGCTCTACCCATCATACCAGGATCAGTAAAAAAGTTGGTTACTTTTTCAAAATCTTTTTTTAAATCTACTGGTTCAAACCTATCTTCTATAGGATTTGTTATTAAGTCTTTTACTTTTACACCCTGAGTTCCAAACTTTATTCTATTAAACCTATTCACCATCTTTTTCAAAACTTTCAAATGCTTGATTAAAAATATCACTCATAAAGTAAAGATTAATATAAGGATTTAAGTCAGGATTATTGTATAAATTTTTTACATATGTTGCATTATTCTCTCCTAGTATAGCACCATATAATTCTTCTTTATCTATATTTGGAAAATCTATTAAAATTCTAGAAATAAATGCTTTTGTAATAGGTTCATAGTTTTTATATGTTTCTTCTACATAGTTAAATATAGAACTAACTACTTCTTTATTATATACTGTAGTTTCTTTATTTAATAGATCATCCATTTGTTCATTAACTATTCCAAATAATTCATTTCTTTGTTTTGGTGTATTAAATTGTTTATTTTTATACTCTTGATGAAATATATTGTGATTATTATAATCATCATTTTCATATAAATGATTCAATATTTTAGCATATTGTGTTTCTACATCTAAATCTCCATATGTTTCTAATATATTACGTAGCAAAGGTGCTATAAATCTTTCTTCTAAAGAATCTAAATATGTTGTACTAATTGATCCTGTTGATCCTAAATCTTCTTTAGCCATATCTGCATCTATTCTTGATTCTAATTTAGATAAAGATATTTCTCCCCCATTAGTATATTCTGTAGGATTAAAAGCTCTGCCATCATATGATAATGTATTCAATGTATCATAATTTTCTGGTTCTAAATAACCTGTACCACTATTTGCTACAACTACATCATAATTAGCATTAGCACCAGTACCACCATCTTCTCTATATACTACATATATATTACCATTTTGAATAAGGTTTCTAATTTTTTCCATGCTTGGAATTTCTAATCTACCATCAGGTAAAGTAAATTGATCTTTCATAGATTCATATAAACCATGAGTTTCATCACTTAATATCTTAGATAAATTATTATATGTATATGCTGCTAATGCTAATTCTATATCTTCTTGTTGATTACCAGATGTACTTATATTTTTGTGTTCCTTTACTATAGGCATATATACATATGTATCACCAGGAATATTGTCTTGAAATGGACTAACTCCATAATGTCCTTTTTCCATTGAATTTAATGTATAATTAATAGCTCTTTCAAATCTTATATTTTTTTGTTCATCATCATCTGAATATTCTGATAAATAATTAAAGTAAGGAAGTGCTTTGTTTAGAATAAGATCATTTATTAATGCTGGGTTTCTATCATAAAATTCTTCAGCTGCTTTTTGTGCTGTATATTCATCTTGTGTTTTTATTGCAAGTATAAAATGTCCAGAAGCAACTAAGTTTATTGCTTCATCTCCATCTTTGTCATACCCAGCTTTCCATTGATTTACCATAGATCTTACAAATCTTGCTTTAACGCTATTTTCTCCATCACCTATTAGTACATTTTCTGATAACCATTCATTATTTTTAGTTTCTATTTCATCTAATACATTTTGTGGTCTACTTGCTTTCTTTACCATTATTGTTGCTATTGAACCAGTAGGCATACCTTCTGATCTAAGTTGGCTCATAGCAGTAAAAAATTTATCCATTTCAGTACTCATACCTTCAATGTCTAGGTATCCACCATTGGTAAGTACATCAAATGTAGATAATGTTTTATCTAATATTGCTTCTATATTTTTTTCTTCCATTTGTACAATTTGTGTTGGTCCTATTTGATTTAACCAATTAGCAAATCCTGTTGGTATATATTTTTCATATTGCATAATTTTTGTTATAGTAGTTAAATCATCTTCATTTAAACTATCAAAAAAATCTATTGTATTTTCATAACCATACCCTTTAAAAATAGTAGAATAGTACCCATCCATAATAACTTTTTCTCCACCCATTAATGTAATTTGATCTGCGTCTAATTCTGATATTCTATTACTTAAACTATTTTTAGGTTCTTGAAAATTAATACCATCACCAGCTGTATCAAAAATAACTTCGCCATATAATTTTGTTACATTATACTTTGCATTATTTAAATTAAAAATTTTATTTACTTTTTCTGGAGTAACCTCTAAACCCTGTTGTTCAAGACTTGTAGCTACTTCATCAAAGGTCATTGGTTCATAATAATTACTACCTGGTATACCTGACATTTTTACAAAATCACTACTAATGGTAGTAAGACTTTTTAAATTTCCTTCTATTTTTTTAATATCTTGATAGTTTTGTGTTTTATCAACTCCAACTTCATCTATTTTTTTAACTAAATTATTATTTTGTATTTTTGCTACATATCTATTATTAGCTTCAATAACACTTAGTAAAGTTTCTTCTCCAACTTTTACTCCTGTTTCACTTTCAAAAACATCATAGTTAATACCTCTGTTATTATTTTTATCTAAAAGATAATCGTTTTGCCAATTAGCAAAAGCAAGATTTGCTTCATTCATTTCTATTGGATTTTGTATATTTACATCTTGATAAAATAATGATGCTATAGCATTGATTCTAGCAATTTCTACACTTTGTAATATTTGTAATTCTTTTGTTCTTAAATCTGATCCATTCATATCACCACCACTAAATGGTTCTAGTGCTTCATATTTACCTTTTAGTGAGCCTAATGCTTGGGTTAATACAGTTCCACTATATTCATGTATTAATCTTAATGCTTCTTCTTTATTCTTTGATGTTCTTCCTATGTTAAAGTAATGATTTTCTGCATCTATTACTACGTTATTAAGCCAAACATCAAACTTTTCTCTATTTTCATTATATGTTACAGTATTACTTTGTTCTCTTAATACGTCAAAACTTGTTATAAACTTTTGTTGAAACCAACCATCAGCAGCTATCTTTAATCTTTCTGGTGCATTACTTAATACAGCATTATGGTATGAGTTCATTTCAGCTGTAAATTCTTCAAGGTTTGGATTTTTACCAGATGTAAGTATTTCGTTTACTTTGTTGTTCATAAACATTCCTGTATTAAATTCATAATCATTCATCCAATTTGCATCATAAAGTTTTGCTTGTGCTTCACCAAAAGCATTTAAAGAATCAGCGATAGGCTGAGTTATACCAGATATATTAGGAGTACCCACTGTTACTACACCCATTCTAGAAGCTGTAGATGATGGTGATACTGTTGTTGTTGGTTCTATTTTTTGTATTTTTTCAACCACGAATTATCCTATTCTTAAATCCTATAACTTTTTTTCCAAATGTTTCTTCACCAGGTTTTAAATACATATCATGGTATTGCCATCCATTTACTATAGTAGTAGAAGCATTTACTAATGAACCTATATTAGAATATCTACGATCTAATTTTTCATTATAAATAGCTTGGTCATAAGATGTTTTAATTTTATTTACATTAAATCTATTAGTAGCTAAATCTTGTTCTAAAACATTTCTAATATCTTGTTGTATTGCAAGAAAACTTCTACTTTCTCCTACACCACTAGCTCCTTTAACAGCTCTGTTATTTGCTAGTATTTGTTCTACTTCCCTTCTTCTTGCAAGTTCTGCTTGTAATCCTTCAAACTCTGCAACTTTTTTTTCTTGTTCATATCTTCTTATATTTTCTCTTGCAGCTGCATTTGCTGCTCTCATTTGTAAAATACTTCCAGTTGCACTAATTCCAGCTGAAATCATAAACATAGTTGCTGGTGTTATTGCTGCCATTAATATATTACCTCTAGTGCCATACCTAATAACTTTAATGGTAATGGTTCTGTTTGTGTTATTTTTACTGTAGGTGATCTATCATATCCAAGAAAATAAAATTCTTTTTTACCAGTAACTTTAGCTACTGATGTTGCTACATTAAAATCTACTTGTCTAATAATTAAATTCTTTGCAGTTTTATCTGATGCTTGTAAAGCAATATTAAGTGTATCTGCAACATCTATAACTGCTCTAGATATTCTTTTAAAATTTCCTGTCAATGGACCATTCTGTACTTCTTTATCTATAGGCATAGTTTCTAACTCAGGACTAAAATTAAATCCAATAGTAACTCCAGCTGGGTGAGCTTCATTTAGTGTTATTGTATTAGATCCTGTAGTAGTAAATGTTCCTAATGCCATTGTACCATCAACAGCATATACTGAAGTAGATGTCAAGTGCGTAGGTGTATTATGTAATCTACCTTGTACTATTGTAATCACAGCATTATCAGATGGTGTAGCAGCAAGTGTTTTATTTAAAACTAAAGTATATCCAGATGCTGTAGCATTTACAGTTTGAATAGTGTATTCTGTACTGTTACCAGCTATTGTAATAATATCATTAGGGTTAGGTGCAGATGTATATCCATCTACATTTAATGATGATCCTGATTGACTACCACCATTTACTTTAGGAGAACCTTGTTGATTTAATGTTGTAACATCAGAACAATCTAAAGTTAAAGTATCATCATCAGCAAACTTTTCTAGTGTATATATAGTAGAACCACCTATAACTCTAGATACAACACAAAATAAATTTTCATTAACTGCTGTAATACTTGTAAAACTATCTCCTGATCTAGTACTCCATGCTGTCCATCCAGCAATCTTTTCAGATCTAATACTATGGAACAAAGCTAGTGTTCCGTCTGTATTAGTAAAAAAAGCAAATTGTTCTGGTCTAGTTGCTGTACCAGTTATCATAGCCATATCTACTGGATTATTAATAACTTGCGAAGCAAGTATAGATATTGAAGTAGATGCATATGCTGATTCTACATCTGAAAAAAGATATTCTCTTACAGCTCTACCATTTTTTTGTGCATATAAAGTAGCTCCATCAAATATAACTGGTCTTGCTCTATTACATCCATATGGTGTTTGCCTCATAAAAACAATATTAGAAGGTGTAACTGCTGAAGTATCAGAAGAAGAAGGTACAAAAAATTCACCACCATCAGTAAATACTTGTAAGTTTCTTGAACTTACTAAATGCCTAATCTCATTAATTCTATCTGCTGTTATAGTTACATCTATAGCGTCATCTGCATTACCAGAACCTACTTCAAAATTAAAATATTCTCCTACTACTGAACCTATAACTGATGCTGGTTTATCCTTAATACCACCAAAATATAATCTATTATCATGGAATGTAACTGCTTGGGGAAAACCTTTTATTGAAGATATAAGTTGTTCTGCCCATACAAAATGAGGACCATTACTTACTGTATCTTCTATAACTGTAACAGTTATTTCTGTAGAACTTGTAAATCCTGTTACTTTAACTTGTTTATTATTTACTAATAAGTATGTACCTACATAATCTGCTGTAAAATATCCTGAACTAGCTGTTAATGTTCTTCCTGTACCAGTTGCGTGTGCAGACAAAGTAACTGATATAGTTGATGCAGCATATTTAAAAAAAGGTTGTGTTGTTTTATTAGCACCACCTACAGTAACAGTTTCATTTTCTTCAAATGTAAATAAACTTACTGCAAAGTTTGATGCAGAAGTTCTTACAATTTTAACTATAGGGTTATCTCTGTGTACAATAAATACTGTATCACCAAACTGTGCATAATTTAATTCAAATAATTGTGCTGTTGTCCAATTACAGTTGCTAGTAATATTAGCTTGAACACTAGCACCACTACTATTAAATACATCTAATCTATTATTAGATAAAGCAAATACTGCCATCTCATCATTAGAAAATATAAAAGGAATTATTCTTGATGCTCCAGGTAATGTTGATTTATATGTAGTACCTGGTCTACGCATTAATCCACCTTCATCAAGTAAGTACCAGTTTCTTAATGTCTTTGCTCCATTGAAATATGCAGAAGCATCTGTTCTTGCGTTTAATAAAGGATTAAGTTCTCCACTTGCAAAGTTAGTGTATACAGTTCTAAGGACCCTTGCCATTAGTATCCTCCAGTAGTCAATCTATCCTGTATAAACCTTTTCGTATTAAGAACACTATTAGTAACTTCTTGACTATCAATGTTCTTTGCTATTCTCATTTGATTTTCACCAAGTGTTTCAAACTGTTGTATCATTTGTGCATCTCTTGCAACAGATCCAGCAAATATTGCTGCTAATTTATATTGTAAAGCTAACTTAAAATACTCTGGAAAGTCTGCTTCGTCTTGTCTAAATATATAATCTGCTATTAATACATTGGTAGATCCATATGTATTACAAAAAATCTTATCTCCGTATCTTGCATAGTGTATTGGATTGTCATTAACTGTAACTGTATTTAAAACTAATAGTTCAGGACTTGATGGTAATTGATAAGCATATTCATATCTTCCTGTAGGTGCATCAGCTAATAAAGAAAGTTGTTTTTGTTCTGTGGCAAACTTCCATCTATGTCTAGATAAACAAGACTTCAGTATATTTTCATACATATTAGAAGCTACTAATGCTTCTGTTGAACCATCATCAAAAGATGAAATAGGTTGTGCGCCTATCATAATGATAGCTCTTGCACAAATGTCTACTTTAGTATCTGCCATAGTTAAAGGGGGGAATAAATCCCCCCAATATCATTATGATAATAATGCAGTTGTTACTGTAGAGGATGAAGCAGCTGATACTATTAAAATATCTACTACACCATTTGATCCACCACTGTTTACAATAATTACATCACCAGCATTTAAGTCGCCTGTTGCTGATAAAAAGTAATCTGCATCATCAATAGTTCCTATGGCATCTCCATCAGAGTAGTACCACATAGAATTACTATCTCCCATTTGAGAGATCTTCTTAATTGGATTTGAAGTTGCGTATGCCATGATTAACTCTCCCTACATTTCTGCACTCTACATCCGTCAGTATCAATAAGTACTGCACCCATTGACATATATGATGTAGTTAGGTGTGCTACCTTCTCAGGTATGTAGTTTACTTCAGTTCTTACATCTGAACCTACACCTAATCCCATTGATGACTTATGCCATGCTAATGTAAATCTATCATTAGAACCATCTTTTGATAGACCACTAAATGCCATCCACATAAATGAAATCCATCTCTTAGCTGTTAATCCACCTTTAAATGGAAGATCAGCTTCACCGATATATTCAGCTCTAGAGAATTGATCTATGGATAAAAGATCTGACCATTGGTTTCCACCAACAACCCAATATCTTTGTCCATCATCTGGAACATCATTTTCTTGGAATGTTTCAAACATCTTCTTAGCTTTGATTAAAGACATACCAGCGGCAGAATCAGAGTTTGCGTTGTGTGCTACTGCTGTAGCTCCAGCATCAAAAGTATCTGTTACGATACTGTCTGTTTTTCTACCAAGAGCATATGCTGCATTTTGAGCAACAATGTTTCTTTCATCAATGTTTACTTTTAGTTCGTCTAGTTTGTCCACATAGTCTGCTGCGTAATAGTCAGATAATGTTGCAGTTACATTAGAGTGTACAGAGTTCATAGCGACAACTTCAGCGTGTCTTGCTTTAGTTGAAGCAGAACCTTTTGCTACTTTTTGAAACTGAACAGTACTACCTTTTACGTTGCTGACATTACGGACCATATTTTTGAGCTTACTGCCCATTCTTTGATAAGCCATATGCACTTCTGCTTCGAACTGCTTTATAAAGGCTTGGTCTATAGTCGCACTCATAATAAGTTTCCTTTCGAGTATTGTTAGTTAATAATCAAGTTGTCGTTATAAACCTTAGTATGTTGTCCTACTGGGCATAGTCCAGTCTATTTCGGCTTGTTAGTTGAGATATATTATATTTTTGTCATCTTTACAAGACCAGAAGCAATAAAAACATTGACATCTCCAAAGGTATATGAGCCATCAGATTCCTCTATGTATGATGCAAATGTCTTTATGTGCTTTTGATCTTTAGAATAAAGATAGGCTTCTGTAGTAATAACAGCTGGTTTTACTGTATCCATGTCATTTTTTGACATCCATTCACTATGACCAGTAGGATCTTCCCATTTAAAAATATACTTTTTAAAAGGAAGTTCTTTATTCTTAGCCATATTTCTTTTCGAATAATTTTGTTACTTTATCGTAATATGCTTTATCTCTGCGTGATGGATCATAATATCTAGGATCATTCATCATAGATCTTAAATCATCTTCTTCTAGTTCTGCATCTACTACAGTATTAGCATTAGGTAATGGTTTGCTTTTAGTAATATTCATTATTTCTTCAATAGCTTTAACACCTTCAGCAGTTGTGGCTAACTTACTCATAGCATCATATGCTTCAGTAGATAAATACTTCTTAGACCATAGCTCTGCTGCTTCTAATCTAGACTTAGCATTATCTCCGAGTGTTTCCATTTCTGATTTTATATCTGGTAATCCAGCTATTTCATTATTAACAAAAGCATTAACACCTCTATTAAATACTTCTTGGGATAATTTGTTTTCTTTACAAATATTTGACCATTCTTTAAGTAATTCTTGTTCTTCATTTACCTCAATGTTTACATCTTCAGGTACATCAGGCATAACAATTTCATATTTTTCTGGAATAGAACCTAATCTTTCTTGTTCTATATCTGTTCGTATTTGGGTTGATAGCTCATCAGTTCTCATACCTAATTTCTTTTCTAAAGAATTATATGATGCACTAAGTTCCTCAACTTTAATTTCATTTCTATCTGTATCCCAAAACTTTTCAGGAACATACTCAGGTCTACTAACTTCTGGTTCTTTTTGTGTAGCTTCTACTGGTTGTTGTTCTTCTGATTGTACTGCTTCTTCTGACATTAACTCTCCTTATGTGTTTCTATTCTTTTTTGTATAATAAAATATAAATATCTCATTCCCTCTAAGTGTCTTAGCTGGTCATTTGTAATATCTCTACCAGCTACAGCATCTACTGTAATAGATTTTAAGTAATTTAAAACCTTTTTTCCTAGATCTGTTTTAAATAATGCAGCAATATCAGCATTAAGCTCTATCTCTGCACCTTTTGATCTAGTAAATCCGTCTATTGAATGATAAAAACCCTCAGGTTTGTTGCGTATCTTCTCCCAAGCCACCTTGTCCTCCTTGCATTTGTTGCATTTGTTGCATCTGTTGTAGTTGTTGCATCTGTTGCATTACTTGTTGCTGTTCAGCTGCATCTCTAATAATTTTTTCTGGTAAATTCATTTTTTCTGCTAGATATCTAGCTACTTCTTCTTGTTTAACTATTAAATTTAATACTTCAGGACCGAATGTTTGACCTAAAGTAGAATTAAATCTATTAACATCAGCAATATCTTGTTCATTCTGCGCCCTTGATAGTGGTGATTCAGGAATAATTTTTATTTCTTTGTTATCTATACTAGGTATTTCTATTCTTCCTTGTTTTTTTAGTATGTATATAACTCGTTTAATTAATGGTTGTATAAATTCTGATTGTAATCTACCAAATGATGATCCTATTTGTCTTGATAGATCGGACATTCTTTCTGCAACTTCAGTAGCAGACATTGGTGTACCTTTTGTTGGACCAAGTGTATCCATATATAATGCTTTTCTAATATTATTTCTCATATCTTCTAACACTAATTGTGCTACATCAAATCTACCAGCACCATTAATAGGCTGTAATCCTCTAGATCCAGGAGCAACTGGAATTATTGTGCCAGGCACTAATGCAATATTATCTGTATTAATTACTCCATCATCTTCTAATTGATAAATACCAGATATATTCATCTGTGCATTTTCTAATATTAATTCTACAGTAAGGTTAGTAGTCTTAATAGCTGACATAGCATTAAATACTGGTCCACGACCATAAACTTCTCCTGATGCTTTGTTCCATCTAAATGTAATAAATGGATTAGATCCAGCTCCAGTATACTTTTCTTGTATTATAATTGATTCATGTTCTTGTACACATACTACATAATCATATGCTTCTTTATTTACATCAGAATAATTACGCATTGTACCTTCAATAACATTAATCTTTTGATCTGGATCTTGTGATAATTTATTTATTGTAATTTCATTAAGTTCTGCATTTGGATATAATACTTTTAGATCTCCTAATCTAATTTGTCGCTTTCTATATATACAATCAATTTTATTATTAGGTCCACTATTTAAAGTTATATGAGGTAAAGGTATTGCATTGAATACTATAGGATCAGATGCTGTTCCTTCATTAACTAATAAACATCCTGTACCTACAGCACAATCCATAAATGCTTCATGTACTTCTTGATTAAAATTAGAGTTGTGTAATACTTCAAATATATATTGAGTTATTGAATCTAACTGTTCATCTATTTGAGGAGCTATGTCAGGTGCTATTTCAATACCTGATTTTAAATTAATCCATCTACCAAATGTAGGAGTTATACCAGCTTGTAATCTACTAGCAAATTCTTGGATACCTACTACAGCTGTTTCATCAAATATTCTATCTGTTCTTTTTTGTCCAGGTGATTCTTCGTAAAAAGATTCCCTACCTGGCATAGTGTATTCATATGCTTCTTCAAACTTAGATTTCCATATAGTTTTTAAAGCATCTGCTTGTGAATATTTTTTTAAAAACATTTTTGCTGACATTTCATCAGACATATTTGCAGCAGATCTGTAACTATTATATTCCATTAAACTGTATATTCACCACCAAAACCTTGTCTAGTACCAGTAATAAATTTTCTATCTCCTTTAGAAAGATCTCCATCTTTTAAACTTGCTAAATATTTTTTATTTTTTGTCTCTTTACTAACTATATTATCTCCAACTGGAGCTGCCATTTCTTGACCTTGAACCTCTTGATTTTTGTTTTGATTATTTCCAGAATCTATATTTCGGTAAGAAAACATTTGTTTATTTTTATTTATATAATCTTGATAAGGTGTTCTTGATTTCATATACAAAACACTTGGCATTACAGGAATACCAGCTAATGCAGCAACTGCTGCCATTCCAGCTTTAAATCTTTGTTGGCTTTCAAACATTTGTTTTGACAAAGGGATTGGTTCTCTTTTAGCTGCTTCCATTGCACCTCTAGTTGCATTTGTATATTTACCATCTGCTGTTCTTGGATCATATGTTGTAAAAGTTTTTCCTGTAGCATCAGTAACTGTACGAGCAGTTGCTAATCCTTGTGAAGCTAAATATTCTCCTCTTGCTGCTTGGTATTCTGCACCATACATTTGATTAGAGGATGTAGTAGAATAAAATCCTGTTGGTGTTGTATTAGCACCAGCAACAGGACCAGCTACTGTAGTTGTAATACCTAATTTTTTTTTAGCATATTCATCTGCTTTAATACCTTGTACTACTGCATTTGATTCAGCAGATTTATTAGACATTCCACCTTTTGATGAACTAGCTCCTTGCTTTGCACCCATTAAGTTTCTTCTCCATCACTAAAAAAACCACCACCACCAGCTTTTGAAAATAATGATCTAACACCAACCATTCCTTTACCAAATCTTTTCTTATATCTTTTTTCTTCAGCTTCTAATCGTTTTTTTTCTTCTTCAGCTTTTTTACGATCTTCTTCCATCTGTTTTTCCATAGCTATTTCTGAAGCTGATTTTCTGTATTTTGGTGTTCTAAATATTCCCATTGTTTACATCCATTATTTACTAAGTATTTATATAACCCATAAGGTGTTATAATCAACCTATTAATACCTAATACCCTCATTATTACTGTAACGCAACTATTTTCTCTTAACCATGCTCCTTGAAATAATTTAAATTTTTCTCTTTGAAGTGGACATTTTAAAATAACTCCTTTGTTGTTTACAATATATTCCATTATGTAAGATATTTCTTCACCAGATAAAACTTTTACATCAAGTCTTTTGTGTATGTGTTCTATAATAATCCATACATTCTTAGTATGGTCATACCCCATCATGCCACAATGTGCCATACCCCCTCTCCTAAACATATGATACCACGATTCTAAAGGTGGATCATAAAAGAATACTAGCCATTCTTTCGGAAAATATCCCATTTACCTCGCTTATTTATTGTATTTCTATTAAATATATCCCAACTTTTGTAAACATTTGTAACTGTTTGTTTCTGTGGTCCTACAGTTAAAGATCTACCTTCTCCAGCACCTAACATTAAATACTGTAGTGCATCATGTACATGAGAATATTTATTCTTATTAGGTCTATCTTCATATCTCTCTCCAGATGTTTGTATTCTTCTATAATGGTAGCCACCTAAAAAACCTTTTCTTAGCTGATTACAGGATGGTGATAGTAAGAAACCTGACTTACCATCAACCATCCTATTCAATGCAGATTCTACTGATTCTATTCGTAGAGCTACATCATTTGATGGAGCTGGAAAGGCTTGGATACCTTGCTGTCTAAGTATCTGAAAAGGAGTAGTTTCATCTGTCTGCGCCCTAAAATCACCAGCTGGATCACCAAATATTTTTAAATCTTTATCTGCACAATGTTTTATTATTTCATGCTTTAGCATCTCACTAAACTTAACTGTGCCTATATCAAAACAAACTAACTCATGGTTTATAATCCATCTACCATCAGGTAGTCGTTGTCCAAATACAGCAGAAGGTGTTAGACCAAAGTCTAACCCTATATATACTGAAGTATCTGCAAACTCTATATTCTCACTAGCTATATGTGTATCTTCTCTAAATGAACCATAGACTAACTTTCCATCTTCTATAGTTCCTAATTTATTTAAAACATAAACATCTATCCACGATTTTGATTTACCTCTAATAATATTACTATAATACTCAGGAGTAACATTCTTAATATTTTCTGCTGTTGTATTTAGTTCATAACCCTTAATTTTATCATCTTCTTTTTTTTCTAACATACCTGGAGGTTGTACAAAAAATTTCCAGTTATCAGGTTTAACTAACATTAATGATTCTTCTTGATTCATATGATCTGGCACTGGCACTTCTCCTGACATTATAGACCACCAATGATCTTCATCTGGTGCATTAGTATCAGCAATAACACCGTACCATGTAGGTCCACCATCTTTAATTGCTGGAAATCTACCTACACGCATAGTACAAGCATCTACAATAGACTTAGGAATTTCTCTAGCTTCATTGATCCATACTCCTGTAAGCTCTAGTGATAATAATTTCTTCACATCTTCTGGTCTATCTAGTGCTAAGAATAGAACTTCTAATTCAATATCATTAATCTTTATGTGATGTGTGAATGGTACTGAGTAAGTAAAATTACCAAATGTATGTTCTGGAAACCAATCTAACCATGTTTTCATGGTAGTAGTTTTTAACTGAGGATTTGTATTTCTGATTACTGCCCATCTAGATTTTCGTTTTCCATCAGGAGATGGTTGTTGTCTGGCAGCCCTTCTAAAAATTTCTATACAACAAGATACTGATTTGCCTGATCCTACTGGACCTCGAACACCTCTAAAGAAGCTATTATCCTTCATAAAGGATTTAATAACTTCTCCAGGTGCTTTATAATTTAATCCACTCACACAGTATTGGAATCAGTACCAGCTTTAATTAACTTGTAAATAGTTTCAGGTAGTAATGATTCAATAAACATATCTGCTTCTTTATCCGTAATTAATTCTTTTGGATAGTGAGAGAAATGAACCTTCTTAACTATCTTTCTTAACTTCATTCTGTCTTGAAAAGATATGAGATCCTGTGCGTATTGTTGTGTCATACAGACTGTACTATTGCAATTACTATAATAACAGCTACTGCAATAACTAAAGTCTTACCTTTTTTATTAAGGTTATTCCAACGATCTAGTAATCTATTATACATAACTAGCTCCTTACTTTTTCTTTTTACTTGCCATAATTTTTTTCTTTAAAGCTGGTGGTAGACTTTTCTGTTTACCTTTTAGCTTCTTAGATCCACTGGCTTTTTTCATTCCATACATTATTTTATACTCCTATATGCTCTTGTTTTTGCTGCAATAGATTTAGGTTGTTTAACAAACTGTTTTCCTTTTCTACTGCCTTTTCTCTTAGCTCTAGTTGTACTTGCATATTCACTATCAGTCAATGATTTGATGGCTGCTTCTGGTAGATACCTTTCTCCAGTCTTAGCAGAAGGTTTACCAGATTTAGTTCTCCACTTCTGTTTTGTCCATGCTTTTAGACTACGTTGTGATTTAGCAAGTGCCACTATGCTTTTGCTTTTTTCTTAGCAGTAACACTAAGATCTTTAAAATGTACTACTGGTTTACTACTATTGCTATGTGTTTTACCAGTATGTATCACACCTTTGCCCATCTTATGAACTGCACCTTTGTACTCCGTACCATTCTTAAAATAGTGCTTTGTTCCTTTTGCCATTACTTATATCCACCTCCAGCTTTCTTATAGGCAACTGCTAACATTTGTGCTTTCCTAGCACTCCACTGTCCAGCATTACCACCCTTTGTTCCTGATTTTATTCTTTGAAAGATTCTCTTTCTCATTGTGGGTTTAGTATAGTTCCCAGCTTTATTAACTGTACTCACCACTTCACCCTATTCGCCCAGTATGCAGCTGACATATTCCCTTTCGCTATATTCTTGGCGTGTCTTGCCTTAAAAGACTTTGCTCTCTTTGTCATTGTTCTATCTCCTGTCTTGCCTTGTTGTCCAAACCTAATAGTCTTAACTTTATCTCCAGACTTAGCTACCACTATGTGTGATTTAGTCTTATGTCCAGGAGTTCTTTTAGGTTTATTAAAACCACTTACCCCAGCTCTCTTTATTCGAGGATCTGCCATGATCGAACCTTACTATAAATAATATTTTTTTGAAGTGCTTTTTTCAACTATGTTGTGTGTAAAGGTGGTTATCACTCTGCTGTCGCCCTATTTTTAAACCCCCCTACCTCGCTAATCTAGGTCTATACTGATACTAACATTTCCGTGGTGAGAATGTTTTACTTGGTCAGGAGCTTTCATTCCGATTCTATCTAATAAATCCTTTGATGCTTCTAGTCTAACATACTCAGACTTACCATTTTGTATAAGGTGTAGTAATGTTGAGGATGCGTGGACAGAACCTAGTCCTAACTTGTTGGATACTTCTTGTTGAAGGTATGCCTGTACCTTTGGCAATCGTAGTGTCCTACTAGCTACTACTCTACCAGCTTCTCCCTTTGAATAACCAGCCTTCTGTGATGCTTCGGTTATGGTGCAACCTGTGGCTACGAGGGTATCAACCAAAGCTCTTTGTTTGTATGTCAGTCCGTCTTTCTTTGATAACTGTGTTCTTGCCATTTACGATAGATACCAAGTGATTCGTAACCATGTCAAGTAAAAAATTGTAACTAGTTTGCACGACCACACAAAGCTAAGATCAAGTCATCAATCAAAGATTGATCGCTTTAACTGTTATTGCCCTTCGGGAATGTATGTATGGTCTACAGGGGATCGAACTCTCTCTCTCGGATTTTCCATTATTAAAAAGGATATTGATAGTTCTTGTCAACCCACGAGGGGTAGTGGTGCAACAAGATGCCTGGCTTATTGTTTATCCTAAACCAAGCCGATCATCTAGTCGCACCTGACAACAACTATCAAATCCTTTCGATTTGGAGTCAAATCATAAGGAGAATAAAATGAAATAT
>Ga0208157_1000519_pt1 | contig 20769 bp, 20 predicted proteins | sample 5_EtaG_FD_184077 | JGI IMG/M metagenome (GOLD analysis project Ga0208157, IMG submission 184077) | Marine viral communities from the Subarctic Pacific Ocean - 5_ETSP_OMZ_AT15132 metaG (SPAdes) (version 2) | ecosystem: Environmental > Aquatic > Marine > Oceanic | place: Pacific Ocean | collected...
AACTGGTAATATTACATTACAAGCTGCCGGAGGTGGAGGAGCTACTGATTTAAACGGATTAACTGATTGTTTAATAGATGGAACTTCAAGTTATCTAGTAAATATACCTGCTGGGTTATCTGGAAACCCCGGCAATAACACTATATTAGGAAATGATGCAGGAGAATCTATAACTAATGGTACAGGTAATACTCTTTTAGGTTCTTATCCTGGTAGATTAGGAAACGCATCTAATAACGTAGCTATTGGATTAGAAGCATATAGAAGTTTAGATTCAGACAAAAACGTAGCTGTTGGCGCTTATGCAGGGTATTTAGCAACAGGTGAGGCAAGTGTATTTGTTGGCTATGAATCAGGAAGAAGTAATACGGCAGATAGAGTAATAATGATAGGTTATCAAGCTGGTTATTCAAACACAAGTGGTGGTTCTAATACTTTTGTTGGAGAAAGATCAGGATATAGTAATACCACATCTGACAACAATACTTACATGGGCGACCAAACAGGTTATTCAGCAAGTGGTGAAAAAAATACAGCTGTTGGTAAAGGCGCATTTGGTGGTGGCTTTGGACATACAGGTACAGATAATGTTGCTATAGGATATTTAGCAAATCAAGCGCCAACTGGAGCGAGTAATTACAATGTAGCTATTGGTTCTGAAGCATTGCGATCAGGTGGTACACGCACAAATAATGTTGCAATAGGTTATAAAGCTGCAACAGCCGTAACTACAGGTTCAAATAACACTGTTTTAGGGTATCAAGCAGGAGATGCAGTTACAATAGGTAGTAATAATATTATAATAGGTCATGAAGCCACTGCTTCTGCTGTTGATGTTAACAATGAAATAACTTTTGGTGATGCAAATATAACAGCATTAAGAATACCAGGTTTACAGGCAAGTGCATCCGATGGAGATGTTTTAACTTTTGCTTCTGGTACAGGTTTAATAACTTTACAAGCTGCTGGTGGTGGTGGTGCTAGTGACTTAAATGGATTGAGTGATGTAAGCGTTGATTTAGCAAATGATTCAGCTTATTTTATAAATATTCCAGCAGGTTTATCTGGTGCAGAAAAGAATTTAGTGATAGGAGAAGAAGCAGCAAATGCTTTAACTAGTGGTGATAAAAATGTTGCAATAGGTTTTCAAGCAATGAGAGAAAAATCAACTGGAAGTGATAACATTGCAATTGGTTATGCTGCTAACAGATACCCAGGAGTTTATTCAATGAATATTGGTATTGGTACTGAAGCTGCTTTCAATTGTACTGGTAATGACGCTATTGGTATAGGTTATCAAGCAGCTTATGCTGGTAATCAAGATGGTTCAGTTTCAATTGGGACTTCTGCTCACGGAACTGGTTTTACAGCAAATGATGCAGTTGCGGTAGGACACGGAGCAGCTTATTCTGGAACCGCAACAGGTTCTGTAGTAGTTGGTAAAAGAGCAGGTTATTCTGGTAATGATAAAACTAATACTGTATTAATTGGAATGGATGCAGGGCGTAGCATTAATTCTTCAACTGGTGCTGGTGTATCAATAGGGTATAACGCTGGGTATTCACAAACCTCAGCAACAGGTTGTACTAATGTTGGTTATAAAGCTGGGTATGGAGTAACGACTTCAGTACAGAACACACTTATAGGATATGAAGCTGGAACCGATGCTGGTTTAGTTGCTGGTGGAGTTACCGCTTTAGGTTATCAAGCAGGTAAAGCATTCACAACTGGTGATGGTGCGGTTCTTATAGGTAGATTAGCGGGTGGTGGTAATAGCTCAGCAAAACAAGAAACAGTATTTGTTGGAGATGGCGCAGGAAGATATATTTCCTCAGCTTATAACACAGCAGTTGGTACTAGAGCTTTAGAAGGTGCTACAACTGGTGGTTCAGCAGCAGGATATAATACTGCTATTGGTAGAATTTCAATGTATCAAATTACAACTGGAGATTATAATGTATCAGTTGGTGCTAGTTCAGGTGGTGGTTTAACTAGTGGTGAAAACAACGTTTTAGTAGGTTATAAATCTGGTGAAGTTTTAGGTACTGGGTTTAAAAATGTTGCTATTGGAACTAGTACTTTAGAAACTACCGTAGATAAATTTGGTAATACAGTAGCGGGATATGGCTCAGGACAATATAATGAAGCAAACATGAATACCTATTTTGGAAACGAAGCTGGTAGAGGTAATTCAGGTGGTGCTACTGGTTTTGCTAATGTTGCTATGGGTGCTAGTGCTTATAATAATTCTACTACTGGAAGCGGTAATATAGCAATTGGTTATCAATGTTTAATAAATGGTATTCATACTGGAAGTAATAATACTTTTGTAGGTAGAGATATTTTAGTTGGCACAGCGTTTACTGGAAGTAATAGTATGGCTTTAGGTTATACAGCTGCTCCATCTGCCGCAGGTATTTCTGATGAAATAACTTTAGGTAATTCATCAATAGGAACTTTAAGATGTCAAGTAACAGGCATAACTGCTTTATCAGATGAAAGAGATAAAACAAGTATTGAAGATTTACCATATGGATTAGATTTTGTTGATTCTTTAAAACCAAGAAAATTTGTTTGGGATAATAGAGCAGAAACAAGAACAGAAATTAACGAACAAGGAAATGAAACGCAAGTAGAGTTTTATTCAGCTAATAAAGGTAAAAAAGATATTGGGTTTATTGCGCAAGAACTACAATCAGTAGATGATGATTTTTTAAATTTAATCTATGACGCTAACCCTGAAAAACTTGAAGCAACCTACGGAAGATTAGTGCCTGTGTTAGTAAAAGCAATACAAGATTTATCAGCTAAAGTAACAGCATTAGAAAACGCTTAATAATAATAAAAAAAATTAAAAATGTATAAAAACGTAATAACAACAGAAAATACACCGGATTCTCATAAAGAAGTAATTAAAGGTCAAATTGATGGTCAATTAGCCCAAATAGCAAATGATGATAATGTAGAAAATATTAAAACTCATTTTGAATGGGTATTAATGAATGATTTTTATAAAACAGAATTATCAGCTGAACAAGTAACTTCTATGGAATCTTATTTACCTGCAGACTATGCAGATAAGTATGAAGATTTACCAGTATAAATAAAAAAAACAACAACAATAAAAAAAATAATTATGCCTTATTCACAAAAGAAAAACCCGGTAAAAATGATGAAGTCAGCTTTACATATGTACAAAGCTGAAAAAAAGCAAGGTATGCATAGAGATTCAGCTATGTATATGAATTCACCAATGTATGCAGGTCACGAATCACCTATGGAAGCAGGTCACGAATCACCTATGGAAGCAGGTCATGAATCACCTATGGAAAACGCTAGCAAATATGGAATTCAAGGAGTTGATGAATTAAAATATATGCCTATCGTAGATGACATGCATAGAAAAGGAGATTCACCAGCAAAAGCTGCTAAGCCAGACTTTTTAGATTTAGATAAAGATGGTGATAAAACTGAGCCAATGAAAGAAGCTGCTAAAGGTTCTCCAGCAAAAGCAAAAGGAGATAGACTTAAAAAACGTATTACTAGAAAACAAGAACAAGTTGATGCTTCAAAAGCTTCTTTTGGAACTGACAATGTTGATAAAAGTTTTGATAGAAAATTAAAATCTCTAAAAAGAAAATTAAAGAAAGCAGATAAACGTGGAATAAATATAGAAAACTATGATACTAGAGATGCTTCAGGTTTAGGAAAAGTAAAGACTAGTAGACGTAAAAACGGTGTATTACATGGGGAAACTTTTGTTATTACCAAATCACCAGCTAAAATGAAAGACAAAAATTCAGGTAAGTCACATGGTGAAATGAGTAACAAAGAATTACACAATCACGGAATGGTTTACCACACAGCTAAACATCCAAAATATGACAAAACTCCAAAATCAAATTCACCAGTAAAAAACAAGGGTATAATGCTAGATTAGACGAAAGTTTAGCTAAAGACGGTAAAGAGTCAAGTATGAAGCAATCTTTAAAAGATCGTAGAGACGAATCAAAAGGAATGAAAAAATCTAGGGGAAAAGGAGCTTACTCTTCTGATCCAAAAATGAGTTAATTATGGGACATAAAAGATATAGTGGTAATCACCCTCGTTTTTCTAAAAGAGCAGACGAGAGATATGATGCAAAAGAAGCATATAATAAAGACTTGTCAGATTCTGCAAGATTACATTATTTAGAAAATGTTAGACATGATCATGATTCTCCAGCTAGTATGAAAGATAAGTCAGGAAAAACTCATCAAGAAATGAGTAGAACTGGAGGTATGAAACTTGATAATCATATGAGAAAAAATCATATGTCTCCAGCTACTAGACACACCGATAAGCATATGAAAAGAGAAGCTAAAAGAATAGCTAGAAGAACAGAAGGTGATGAGCAAGATATTTATTATGAAATGTTAAAGAAAAGTAAAGAACCTAAAAGAGGTGAAGCTGGTTTCCAACAAGATCCTCAAGAAGCATATTATGAAAATATGTCTGATACACCGTTTAATGCATGTGCTATAGATGAAGGTGGTAGTGGATGTATTAAAAAAATGGGTGGATCTTGGAGAGTAATTAGTAATAAAACAGATAAACCTTGGCCAGCTAAATATGGTAGTGAATCAAAGGCAAAAGCTGCTTTAAGAGGTTACCACGCGGGATAACATGGAAACAATAGGAAAATTTAGAACAAACTTTTTAGGTAATAAAAATTCTTTTAATATAGGGTTTAATAATAGATCACCATTTAGTTATAAAAGCAGTATGCCTACAAATTTCATATCTGTACCTACTGTTAGTGCTAATCCAGGTGATTACCGTTTAAATGATAAAACCAACTATGCTTCTATTAATAGTGGTGGTAAAGAATTGACTCAAGGTTTAATTAATATAGGTAGAGCTTTAGCAGGAAATAAAAAAGATAATGAAGATAAAAAATTTGTAGATATTGTAAAAGATTTACCTGATTTTTATAGTAAGTGGGAAAAAGAAAATCCTAGTAAAGGTCCTGAAGATTTTAAAAAAGAATACCCTGGAACGTTTGAAGCTTGGTCATCAAACCCTAAGAATCAAGGAATAACAGTATAATAAAAAACAGTCATGGAACTGTATAAAACCAAAAACAAAAACAAAAACAAAAACAATTAAAAACAAAAATCATGGCAAAATGGATTAATTTTCACGTAACAGGTGGACAAGACAACTCAGGTGCTGTACCAGCAGAAGATGGAGACAACTTATTATTAGCTGATTCTATTCTTACTGTAGCTGTAGCGGCTAATGGAGCAGGAGACGCAATGTCTGCAACTTTAACTACTGCTACTAAAACAGTAACAGTTCTTTTTTCTGTAGATGCAGAAGCTACAGATCCTGGAGCTGCAAGTGCTAAACCAACATCAACAGGATATATTAATAAAGTTAAAAAAGCTATTAATAGAGCTATTACAGCTAATCCTGGTGGCGTAAAATCTAGTGTTACTTTACCACAAGACGTAACAGATGTTAACGCTGCTTACGATCCTACTAAAAGAGTTTACTTTAAATCATTTAAAGTTGCTTAAGTATGAAGTCTAGAGGATTAGGCGATTCAATCGCAAAGTTCACTAACAAAACAGGTATTAAGGCTGTTGTGCAGAATATTGCCAGCAGCCTTAATAAACCCTGTGGTTGTCAAGAAAGACAAAACTATTTAAATAAAAAATTTCCTTATAAATAATAATATGTTCTTTAGGTTAAGTAAAGGTTTTAAAATCAATGCTCCATTTATGGAAGATAATACACCTATACATAATGTTGATTTAGAAGAAGGTGTTTTAGGGAAAGCAAATAAAAATGGTACTATATTAGTATCAGATAAAATAACCGATCCAGAAGAAAGAGAAAGTGTAATAGAACACGAAAAAGTTCACATAGATCAAATCAAAAGAGGTGATTTAGATTATGATGATGAGTTTGTATACTGGAAAGGAAAAAAATATTCAAGAGAAGAAATGCAGGAAGGTAATAAAAACTTACCATGGGAATCTGAAGCATACTCAAAAACTGATTCATTTGAAAAATATTAATTATGGCATTTAAAATAAATAATCCTTTTACATCTAGATATTCCAACTCTAATAATACACCTAGAGGAATGCAGAAAATGGAATCAAACACTCCGTTATTTAATCACCAAGCGGGTCACGAGATTGAAACAAGAACTAGTACAAGCTACACGCCTGGAAATATACAACACATAAACTCAGGTAGTGGTAGAAAGTGTAACCCTAATAGTAGTAATTCCAAATATTGGTGGAAGAGAAGACTTGATTCCCTACGTAATCATTTTGAAAACGAAGATGGAAGTATAAACAAAAGTAAAGGTCGTGATAAATTTCTGGAATACGTGAAATTTAAAAATGAATATAAAAATAATAATGGATATAATAAATCAACTAGACTTAATAATTGTAAGAAAACACAACTTTTTGAAGAATGGATGAGAGTAGAAGGAAAAACTGATCCTGAATTTGCTTATAATTATATGGATAGCTTTTATGAAAAATATAAACCAAAGCAACATGATGAATGGAAAGAAATAAATAAAGGTTTATTAACTATCATTACAGAACAAAGAGATATAACTACAACTACTAACGAAAATCAAAGACCTGGGTATGACAAAAGATGGGAGGAGATAAAGGGACCTGATGGTTTATTTGAAGGAAAGACCAAGGAAGAATGGATAGAAGAATCAATAGATTACTGGAAAAACAATCCTCCTAGTAGTAGTACAAGTACAGAGAGAAAAGTTGGACCCTGGGAAATTGTTAGTGAAAAAACGGAAGAAAAATAAACAATGTCAAAAAAGAAATTTAAAGATACTACGGTAGGTCAATTGTTATTTGGTGCTGCTTCTGTAATAAACCCTACATTAGGAAATGTATTACAAGGAGTAACTTCTCCTAAAGAAGCTATAGCTGAAATAATAAAATCAGATGCTCCTGCAGATGATAAGATAAAATTACAACAAATAATATACGAACAACAGAATAAAGAAATAGAAGCTATAACATCAAGGTGGGAAGCAGATTCTATGTCTGATTCTTGGATGTCAAAAAATGTACGTCCATTAGTTTTAGTATGGTGTATTGTTGTATTTTCTTTTGCGGGTATACTAGATAGTGTAGAAACAATACCTTTTCATATAAATGAGTTATGGAACGATACTTTTGAGAAAGTTATGATGGCTGTTGTTCTAGCTTATTTTGGTGGTCGAAGTAGTGAAAAGGTTACAAGCATATTCAAAGGGTAAATATAGATAAAAATAAGTGATTATATCTATAGAAGTATTAAATTAAATTAATTAAAATTAAATAAAATGAGTGAAGAAATTAAAAAAATAACAGAAAAAGAATTTGAAACAGTAAAAGATTTTCAAACAAAATTAAACAATATAGTATTTAATATTGGATTAGTAGAATCTCAAAAACACGGTTTTTTACATGAGTTAGCTGGTGTTAATCAAAATCAAGAAGAATTCAAAAAAGAATTAGAAAATAATTACGGTTCAATAAATATAAATTTAGAAGACGGTTCTTACACAGATGTTGTAGCAGAAGAAGAAGAAGAAGAAAATGAGTAGTGTAATACGTAAAATTAGCATTGGTGCTGATTATAAAAATAATGCCATGCATTATTCAGTGGGTCAAGAAGTATATGGTAATCATATAATTTCTCACATTTTATTTGAAGAGAAAGATAATTCATATAATATTCATATAAAGAAAAGTGGCGAAATATTACCTTGGAAAAAATTTAACTCACAAATGGCTATTTCTATTGAATACGATTTACAGTATTAATGAAAAGTTTATATGATTTTATTATAGAACCTATAGGTGATAGGTATGCTAATAGTAAAAAAGTAGGTAAAAAAGATTTAATTTTAAATACAAAAGTTGAATCTTGGAAATTTGTAAATAGGTTGGCAAAAGTAATTGAAACACCAATTGCTTTTTCTACACCTATTAAAAAAGGAGATATTATTATTGTTCATCAAAACATATTTAGAAGATTCTATGATATGAAAGGTGTACAAAAAAATAGTAGATCTTATTTTAAAGATAATATGTATTTTGCAGGTATGGATCAAATATACTTATACAAAAATAAAGATACATGGAAGTCTTTTGGTGAAAGATGTTTTATAAAACCATTAAAAAATTCTGATTCTTTAAAGAATAGAAAAGAAGATCCTTATATTGGGTTGTTAAAAATTGGTAATAATTCATTAGAAGCATCTAAAATTAACCCAGGTGATATGGTAGGTTTTAAACCAGGTGCTGAATGGGAGTTTTTTATAGATGAAGAACGCCTTTATTGTATGAAATCAAATGATATTGTAATTAAGTATGGAGATAAAGAAAATAAAAAAGAATATAATCCAAGCTGGGCATGTGGCAGTTGAAGAACTGATTAAAGTTGCTAAAGAACCGATTATAGATTTTGGACCAGATATTTCCGCAGATAGATTAAAAAATGCTGCAGCTACAAAAAAACTAGCTATATTTGATGCTTTTGAAATTTTATCAAAAATAAATGAAGAAGAAAATATCATAGAAGGTAAAGTTGAACAAGAAACTAAAAAACCTAAAGAATTTAAAGGTTTTGCTGAAGGAAGATCTAAGTAATGTATCAACAAACCTTATATAAAATATTAGATAACCATATTAAACCTAAAATTATTAAAAAAAATAATAGGTATAAAAAATGGGATTATGGATATAACGTAGAACATGATGTAATAGTTATATCTAAAACAGGTGAAATAGGTGAAATATACGAAATACAAAACCTTAAAATAGCTTTACCTAAAGAAAAAGAAATAATTAAATTTAAAGATAATAAATTTGAATATCAACCTCTACCTAAAGAATTAAAAAGAATTAAAACTATTTTTGATTGGGAAGATTATCCTTTAGATTTTAAAGAAACTTGGTACGATTATATTGATAAAGAGTTTACTCGTAGAGATGAGGGATTTTGGTTTTATAATAATGATGTAAAAACTTATATAACTGGAACCCATTACATGTATTTACAATGGAGTAAAATTGATGTAGGTAAACCAGATTTTAGACAAGCAAATAGATTATTTTTTATATTCTGGGAAGCTTGTAAAGCTGATGATAGATGTTATGGAATGTGTTATCTTAAGAATAGACGTTCAGGTTTTTCATTTATGGCTTCAGGTGAAACAGTTAATCAAGCAACAATATCTTCTGATAGTAGATACGGTATATTATCAAAATCAGGACCTGATGCAAAAACAATGTTTACTGATAAAGTTGTACCTATATCAGTTAATTATCCTTTCTTTTTTAAACCGATTCAAGATGGTATGGATCGACCTAAAACAGAATTAGCTTATAGAGTTCCAGCAAGTAAATTTACTAGACGTAAACTTACACAAAATGAAACACTACCAGAATTACAAGGATTAGATACTACTATTGATTGGAAAAATACAGGTGATAATAGTTATGATGGTGAAAAATTAAAATTATTAGTACACGATGAGAGTGGTAAATGGGAAAGACCTAACAATATATTAAACAACTGGAGAGTTACTAAAACTTGTTTACGATTAGGTAGTAGAATTATCGGTAAATGTATGATGGGTTCAACATCAAACGCTTTAGATAAAGGTGGTAGTAATTTTAAAAAATTATATAATGATTCAGACGTCACACAAAGAAACCGCAACGGACAGACTCGTTCGGGATTATATAGTTTGTTCATACCTATGGAGTGGAACTACGAAGGATACATTGATTCTTATGGAATACCTGTATTTGAAACACCGAAAGATTTAATTAAAGGACCACAAGGAGTTCCTATAACATTAGGCGTAGTTGATTATTGGCAAAATGAAGTTGATGGTTTAAAACAAGATCAAGATGCTTTAAATGAATTTTATAGACAATTTCCAAGAACAACTGAACATGCTTTTAGAGATGAAGCAAAATCATCATTGTTTAATTTAACAAAAATCTATGAGCAAATAGATTGGAATGAAGATGTTAAAAACTCAGCAATTATAACACAAGGAAGTTTTCAATGGATTGGAGGAATAAAAGATACTGAAGTAGTTTTTAATCCAAATAAAAATGGAAGATTTTTTATTTCATGGGTTCCGCCTAAAAGATTACAAAATAATGTAATAAATAAACTAGGTGTTAAATATCCTGGAAATGAAACACTTGGAGCATTTGGATGTGACCCTTATGATATATCTGGTACTGTAGATAAAAGAGGTTCTAAAGGATCTCTTCATGGTTTAACTAAATTTAGCATGGAAGATGTTCCACCTAATCACTTCTTTTTAGAATATATAGCAAGACCACAAACAGCAGAGATATTTTTTGAAGATGTTCTTATGGCGTGTATATTTTATGGAATGCCATTACTTGCTGAAAACAATAAACCAAGATTATTATATCATTTTAAACGTAGAGGTTACAGAGGTTTTGCAATGAATAGACCTGATAAAATATATAATAAATTATCAGTAACAGAAAGAGAAATAGGTGGAATACCTAATTCAAGTGAAGATATTAAACAGGCTCATGCTTCTGCGATAGAAAGTTATATTGAAAACTATGTAGGGTTAAGATCAGATAACACACATGGTGATACTTATTTTCAACGCACATTAAATGATTGGAGTAGATTTGATATAAATAATAGAACCACTCATGATGCTTCTATTAGTTCAGGACTTGCTTTAATGGCTTGTAATAAAAATAAATATAGACCTATTCCAAAAATAGTTAGACAGAGTTACAATTTAGGAATTAAAAAATATGATAATAGAGGTTCTTTATCAAAAATAATAAAATAAATGAAGAGTATATACACTAACGGTAGTAGTATTTTCCCTAGCCAAGTGGTTAGCGACGCGGAAAAAGCAAGCTTTGAATATGGCGAGCAGGTGGCTCAAGCTATAGAGCAAGAGTGGTTTTCTCAGGGAAGAACTAATGGTAATAGGTATTTAACTACTTGGAATAACTACAATAGATTAAGGTTGTATGCAAGAGGTGAACAACCTACTCAAAAATATAAAGATGAATTATCTATTAATGGTGATTTATCTTATTTAAATTTAGATTGGAAACCAGTTCCTATTATTTCTAAATTTGTAGATATATTAACAAATGGTATATCTAATAAAGATTATGATGTTAATGCTTTTGCTCAAGATCCTGCATCAGTAGAAAAAAGAACTAACTATGCAGAAATGCTAGCACAAGATATGTTTGCTAGAGATGTAATGAAAAGAATAACTAGCACTCTAGGTTCTAATTTATTCAACACAGATGTACCAGAAGATAAAATGCCTGAAAATGCAGAAGAATTAGAATTACACATGCAATTATCTTATAAGCAGGGTATAGAAATAGCAGAAGAAGAAGCTATCAATCAAGTATTAGATGTAAATAGATGGGATTTAATTAGAAGAAGAATAAACTATGATCTAGTTACTTGTGGTATAGGAGCTGTAAAAACAAATTTTAATACTTCAAATGGTATAACTATTGATTATGTTGATCCTGCTAATTTAGTATATTCTTATACAGAAGATCCAAATTTTGAAGATATATATTATGTTGGTGAATATAAAATGGTTACTTTACCTGAAATTGCTAAACAGTTTCCAAACTTATCAGATAGTGAATTAAAAAAAATCCAAGAGTACCAAGGTAATAGAACATACATGTATGGATATGGTAATGGACCAAATGATCAAAATACTATACCAGTTTTATATTTTGAATATAAAACATATATGGATCAGGTTTTTAAGATAAAACAAACAGAACAAGGGTTAGTTAAAGCTATTGAAAAACCAGATACATTTAATCCACCTGAAAATGAAAACTTTGAAAGAGTTGGTAGAACTATAGAGGTTTTATACAAAGGTGTTAAGGTTTTAGGAACTGATATGTTGTTAAAATGGGAGATGTGTAAAAACATGACAAGACCTTTTGCGGATACAACTAAAGTAGAAATGAATTACGCGATTTGTGCTCCAAGAATGTACAAAGGACGTATTGATTCTACAGTTAGCAGAATAACTGGGTTTGCGGATATGATTCAAATAACTCATTTAAAACTTCAACAAGTAATTGCTAGAATGGTTCCAGATGGTGTATTTCTAGATATGGATGGTTTAGCAGAGGTTGATCTTGGAAATGGTACTAATTATAATCCACAGGAAGCTTTGAATATGTATTTTCAAACTGGTTCTGTTGTAGGTAGATCACTTACTCAAGATGGTGAATTAAATAGAGGTAAAGTTCCAGTACAAGAATTAAGTAGCGGATCTGGTCAGGCGAAAATACAAAGTTTAATATCTACATATAATTATTATTTACAAATGATAAGAGATGTAACGGGATTAAACGAAGCAAGAGATGGAAGTATACAAGATAGTAATACACTAGTTGGATTACAAAAACTTGCAGCTCAAGCATCTAATATAGCTACTAAACATATAAACAATGCTAGTTTATTTTTAACATTAAGAATGTGTGAAAATATTTCTAAAAAAATAAAAGATATGTTAGATTATCCTTTAACGGCTAATGCATTAAGAGATAGTTTAAACATATTTAACACTTCTACATTAAGACAAATAGATAAATTAAATCTACATGACTTTGGTATATTTTTAGATTTAGAACCAGATGAAGAAGAAAAAGCTAAATTAGAACAAAACATACAAGTTGCTTTATCTAGTGGTGGTATAGATTTAGAAGACGCTATTGAGTTACGTCAAATACGTAATTTAAAACTAGCTAATCAAATGTTAAAGCAAAAGCGAAGACGTAAATTACAAAGAGAAAGACAGATGCAATCTGAAATGGCTCAGCAACAAGCTCAAGCTAATGCAGCTGCGGCAGAAAAAGCAGCAGAAGCAGAGGTTCAAAAACAACAAGCTTTAACTTCTGAGAAAGTAAACTTTGAACAAGCAAAGTCTCAATTTGAAATTCAACGTATGCAAACAGAAGCTGAGATTAAACGTCAATTAATGGCTGAAGAGTTTAATTATCAATTGCAATTAGAGCAAATGAAAACTCAGCGTGAAACAATGAAAGAACAAGAAATAGAAGATCGTAAAGATAAAAGAACAAGGATAGCTGGCACACAGCAAAGTCAAATGATAGATCAAAGAAAAAATGATTTATTACCAATAGATTTTGAAAATCAAGCAGGACAAGCACCAGTTATTTAGTATTAATTTTTAATTATATTATATTATGTCACAAAAAAAAGCGGCCGTAGAGGTCAAACAAGAAGGTGAATTTACTTTAAAAAATAAAGTAAAATCTCAAAAACCAAAACAATTAGGTAAAAAAGTTGAAGTAGCAAAAGTAGACTTATCTAAAGATCCTAATATTAAAATACAAGAACCAATAAAAGTTGATTTAACAAAAAAACCAGAAAAAGATGCCGTTCAAGAGCGAAAAACAGAAGAAGTACCTGTGGTTGAAACATCCGGAAATAGCAAGAAAGTGGACGAAGAAGTACGGGTCGACAATACAGATGCTAAAGAAGAATCTCCGATCCAAATAATAGAAGAAATAGTTGAATCAAAAGAAGAACCAAAAAAAGAAATTGTAAAAGAAGAAGTTGTAGAACAATCTAAATTACCAGAAAATGTAGATAAACTAGTAAAGTTTATGGAAGAAACTGGTGGTACGGTTGAAGATTATGTAGAATTAAATAAAGATTATTCTAAATTAAACAACGATCAACTTTTAAAAGAATATTTAAGAAAAACAAAACCTCATTTAGACTCTGAAGATATTAGTCTTATAATGGAAGATTATAAATATGATGAAGAATTAGATGAGCAAAAAGACATACGAAGAAAAAAGTTAGCTTATAAAGAAGCGGTTGCTGGAGCTAAGCAAGATTTAGAGAAAAGAAAAACCCAGTACTATGCTGAAATAAAGCAAAGACCTGGTGTTACTCAAGATCAGCAAAAAGCAATGGACTTTTTTAATCGTTACAATAAACAGCAAGAAACTATAAAGCAAACTCAAGAGGATTTTAAAAATCGTACTGATAAATTATTTAACACTGATTTCAAAGGTTTTGATTATAATGTGGGAGATAAAAAGTTTAGGTATAAAGTTCAAGATCCGAGTAAGATAGCTGAAACTCAATCTAATATTTCTAATTTTGTAGAAAAATTTTTAGACAAAGATGGAAAGATTAGTGACACAGCAGGTTATCACAAAGCTTTATATGCTGCGATGAATACTGATAAACTCGCCTCTCATTTTTATGAGCAAGGTAAAGCAGATGGTGTTAAAACCATTGTACAGAAATCTAAAAACCCAAGTATGGACGCACCAAGGCAAGTTGCAGGTGGGGACGTTTATGTAGGTGGTTTCAAGGTTAAAGCTGTTAGTGGAGCAGATTCATCAAAATTGAAAATCAAAAAACGAACATTTAACAATTAAAATTTAAAAAAAATGGCTTTATCCCCACAGTTTGGCTCGATAGTACCGAGTCAAGTACAGGAAGCTTTATCAACTAATTTCTTATCCTTTAATGGAGGAGCAAATCCTGGTGATTCTGATTCTTTCGCTCAACAATATCTGCCTGAAATTTACGAAGCAGAAGTAGAGAGATATGGAAACAGAACACTATCTGGATTTTTAAGAATGGTCGGTGCTGAACTTCCAATGACAAGTGACCAAGTAATCTGGTCAGAACAAAATAGATTACACATTGCATATGACAACTGTACAAGAGTTGCTCCTGCTGCAGGTTTTTCTGATGGTATTCAAATACCAGCAGGTGTTACTAACGTAATCTCTCCAAGATCTACAATTGTATTATTGGATGATTTTGGTAACGAAGCAAAATTCCTAGTAGGTGATTCTAACGTAGGTGCAGGACCAGTGCAAATAAACGGAGACTGTTACACGGCTGCTACTATAGCTGCTGCTGGAATTGTTGGAGCTTTTAAAATCTTTGTTTACGGTTCTGAATATAGAAAAGGACAAACTACACCTAATGCTGCGCAAGGCGCTGCTCCTGCTACAGGAAATGATATGGTTAGTGTTGAGCCTACGCTTACTCAGTTCAGTAATAGACCAGTAATAATCAGAGACAAGTATGTTGTATCTGGTTCTGATACTGCTCAAATAGGTTGGATTGAAGTTTCAACTGAAGACGGAACAGGTGGTTATTTATGGTATCTTAAAGCTGAATCTGAAACTAGATTAAGATTTGAAGACTACTTAGAAATGGTATGTGTAGAAGCTGAATTAGTAGCTGCTGCATCTGCTCTTACAGTAGGTGAAGCTCAAGGATCAGAAGGTCTTTTTGCTGCTATTCAAGCTAGAGGTAACGTGCAAGTTGGATTCTCGGCTGCTGCAGGTATTAGTGACTTTGACGACATTCTTAGAAACTTAGATACTCAAGGAGCAATTGAAGAAAACATGTTATTCTTAGACAGACAAACAGCTTTAGATTTTGATGATATGCTTGCTGCAATTTCATCTGGATCTTCAGGTGGTACTGCTTATGGATTATTTGAAAACTCAGAAGAAATGGCATTAAACTTAGGTTTTAGTGGTTTCAGAAGAGGTTCTTACGATTTCTATAAGACTGACTGGAAATACCTTAATGACGCTTCAACTCGTGGTGCTGTGACTGGACCAAACTCTATTGAAGGAGTTTTAGTTCCTGCTGGTACTACAACTGTTTACGATCAAATTTTAGGAACTAACATCAGAAGACCTTTCTTACACGTAAGATATAGAGCTTCACAAACTGATGATAGAAGAATGAAATCTTGGTTAACAGGTTCTGTTGGTGGTGCATTTACTTCAACTCTTGATGCAATGGAAGTTAACTTCCTTTCTGAAAGATGTTTAGTAACTCAAGCTGCTAACAACTTTGTATTATTCAAAGGAGTGTAATTATTCACATTAATAATAACCTCCATCTTCGGGTGGAGGTAATTATTATTTTTTAAACTATTTAATTATATTATATTATGGCAAAAAATAAAAAAGAAGAAGTGGTAGAAGAATCAATTATGGTTGCTACCCCTAAAAAAGAAAAACCAGTTGTAAAAAAAGATAACTGGGAAATAAAAGATAGAACGTATATACTAAAAGGTAATAAAGAACCTTTAACTCTCACTATACCTAGTAAACACACCAAAAAGCATGCTTTGTTGTGGTTTGATACAAAATCACAAACTCAAAGAGAATTAAGATATGCTACTAATATGTCATCTCCATTTGTTGATGAACAAAAAGGAGAGGTTACTCTAGGTCATATTACTTTTAGAGATGGATCATTATCCGTTCCTAAAGAAAATGTAATTTTACAAAAATTATTATCTTTATATCACCCTATGAAAGATAGAAAATATTCTGAATTTGTACCAGCTGCAATTGCTGAAAATGATTTAGAATTAATTGAATGGGAAATTGAAGCTTTAAATGCAGCTAGAGATATGGATGTAGATATGGCTGAAGCAATTGTTAGAGTAGAAGCGGGAAGTAAAGTGACACAATTGAGCTCTAAAGAATTAAGAAGAGACTTAATGATACTTGCTAAAAGAAACCCAAGATTATTTTTATCTTTAGCTAATGATGAAAATGTACAATTAAGAAACTTTGGTATCAACGCTGTTGAACAAGGTATTTTAAGAATATCTCCAGATCAAAGATCTATACATTGGGCTAGTAATGATAGAAAATTAATGACAGTTCCTTTTGATGAAAACCCTTATTCAGCATTAGCTGCTTGGTTTAAAACAGATGAAGGAGTTGAAGTATATAAGTCAATAGATAAAAGACTAGCATAACACTAAATGATACAAGGCGGATTCGTCCGCCTTTGTATTAAATTAATAAAAATATAATGGCAGTAAACGTAAACACAGTATACCAAACAGTGTTGTTAATTCTCAACCAACAACAAAGAGGATATATGACACCTGACGAATTTAATAAAGTTGCTGCGCAGGTACAATTAACTATATTTGAAACTTATGCAAGTGATTTAAATCAACAATATAGAGTACCTCAAAACGATACTGATTATGGTAATCGTATAAAAAATATACAGTTAAAGTTACAACCTTTTCAAAAATATATTAGTAATGCTACTTTAGCTGGTGCTATTACAGGCACAAATCCTTTTACTTTAAACATATATGATTACACAAATCCTACAGCGCCAGTTGCTGGTATTTTAGGTGATTTTTATAGATTAGGTTCTGTAATGTATAGAGGTACAGAATTAAATCAATATGCTCAAAGAAGTGAGATAACACAATTATTACTTTCCCCGTTAACTCAACCATCAATTAATTTTCCTATATTTTTATATGAGGCAGGTGCAACTGCTACTCCTAATAATGGTTTACTATATGTTTATCCAACAACTATTGTTGATGCTAATGATATAAATATAGCTTATCTAGCAAAACCTAAAAACCCAATATGGGCTTTTACTCAAATGGTAGGAGGCTTACAAGGTGGAGTTTATTTATACGATGCTGGACCTTCTCAAGATTTTGAGTTAGATATATCTGAGCAAACTGAAATAATATTAAGAATATTAGCATATGCTGGAGTTATAATAGAAGATCCAACAATAATACAAGTAGCATCTCAAGCAGTTGCTTCTGAAGATGCAAACGAAAAAAGTTAATAAGATATGGCAATACCAAATGGTGGATTAATCACCGAAACTAATGAACAATATTACGCGGGAGCGCAGGGATTTGTAGTAAGTAATGCATTGGGTCAAAGTGATTTTACTTTTACATTTAATACAGATTTAATATTAGGTAGTTCTGATCCAACTAATATTAATTATGGAAAAAATAATTTTAAATTATATTCCAGTGCCGATGGTATTACATATACTGAATATATAAATGCTTACACTTTACCAAATAAAAACTTAATAAGATTAGGTGTTGCGTTACCTCAAAACAATGTTTTAGTTTGTCAATTAAAAACTATTGACGGTGGGAACTTTGGTGCTCGAGACGCTTATGGTACAACTGTAGAACAAAATTATGGTAGTTATTCTTATTTAACTTTAAAAGATGTTGTAAATAACTTTATAGTAGGTTATGTAGGTAGAAGCAAATTGATTCCAGATGTAGAAAGAACTGATATAATATTTCACGCAAAGCGTGGATTACAAGAATTTAGTTATGATACATTAAAAAGTATAAAATCTCAGGAATTAACAATTCCACCTAGTTTAAGTGTAATATTACCTCAAGATTATGTAAACTATGTTAGAATATCTAGAATAGATGATTTAGGAGTGCAAAGAATAATATATCCTTCAAACAACTTAACTAGTTCTCCATATGAAATGCCTATTCAAGATGGGTATGGAACACCTACACAAGATAATTTTTCTGAAAACCTAGAAGGCACATCTATTACAGAAGAAAGATGGGCAAATGCTAATACTAATTTAATTAGTCAAAACTTTAATCTTCAATTATATAATGAAGGTATGGATTGGGCTGGTTATAATTGGGGTTATGGAGGTTATTGGTATTGGGGTTGGGGTGAACAATATGGTATGTCACCGCAATATGCTCAATACAATGGTTGGTTTACAATGAATGATAGAGAAGGTAAAGTTTCTTTTTCTAGTAATTTAGTAGGTCAAATAATCATATTAGAATATATATCAGACGGTCTTGCTTATGATTTAGATAGTAGAGTACCTAAAATGGCTGAAGATGCTTTATACTCATATATTTCACATGCTATTTTATCTACTAGAATTAATCAACCAGAATATGTAGTACAAAGATTACGTAGAGAAAAAAGTGCTAAACTTAGAAATGCTAAAATTAGATTATCTAATGTAAAGCTTGATGAAATAGTTCAAGTCATGCGTGGAAAATCTAAATGGATAAAACGATAAACAATGCCAAAAATAGTTAATACTTTTCTAAAATCTAAGATGAACAAAGACTTAGATGCCAGATTAATACCAAACGGCGAATATAGAGATGCTCAAAATTTACAAATAAGTAGATCAGAGGGATCAAGTGTTGGTGAATTTGAGAATATTATTGGAAACACTGTTGTGCAAAATGGTTATTTAAATACTGGTACTAGTAAAGATACAACGGCTCCAGGAACATATACGCATTATCACTCTCAAGTTATTGGTCAATATACTGATGAAAGTACAGGTAATATATTTATATTTAGTACAGCTAAAAACACTGTTTATTCAAATCTATATTATAGAGGAACTGGACAAACACCTAGAGATATACATGCATTTACAGCAGCTGCTGGTACTGCAAGCACTATACGTCTAGTTGATAGCGGTGGTAACCCGTTAAGCCCACAAGTATTAGGTATTGAAGTAGGAATGGGTATGTGGGGAGAAGCAATTTCAAATGCATCTTTTCAAGATAGTTATGGTAATCCAGGTGATCCAATAGTTCGATTGGTAAGCGGCATTGAAATAGGTTTTTCTTGGTCGCCAAGTGGCCTTGATGGACCTTTACCTGTAGGTCAGGCTATAACTTTTGGTTGGGTTAATACAATACATTGCTGGAATAAAAATACAAATTTATTATCTTTATTAGTAAGAGGAGGTTTTTTAAATTTTAATATTGAATCTAAAATATATGGTATAAATCTTTTAGAAGATTTATTATTTTGGACAGATAATAGAAATCAACCTAGAAGAATAAATGTAGATACTGCTTTAGCAAATCCAGTATTATTAGGAACTCCAGAATATTATACAAGTGAAGATCAAATTTCTGTTGCAAAATATTATCCTTATGAAGTACCTTTAGTGTTAGATCAAATTGTAGGAACAGCAACTTCAGGTGTTTTTCCAGCTACTGTTGCAGGAGCAGTGAAAGGATATGAAATAGAATTAAATACAGACCCAACAGCTTTAGGAGTTAAAATTGGTGATATAGTTAGTAGCTTTCCAGGTCAAGGAGCACAAGAATTATGGGAAGTTATTTATATAGAAAAACCTGGTGGTAATGACAGAGTTATTGTTTATAATAATTTTGTAAATACTCCAGGAACTGCAGGTGCAGCATGGGCAGGTGGTTCAGTAACTTTTTCTCGTCCTTCAATGACTAATGAAAGTGAAATAAAAAACGCAAATGGATTTGCAACTACAATAAATGCTATAGCTTCACCTTTAGCAGCTGGTGGTACTCTTACAATTGATTATCCTTTTAATAACACAGCGCTTTCTCCAGATAAAACACCTACGCCTCAAGTAGGAGATTACATAATTAGTACAGCTATGGGTATAACTCTAGCTGATGAAGTTATTATTCAATCTATAGAAGATATAACTGATGGCGTAGCAGGTACTGCTGAAATAACACTAACTAGATCAATTACTGGCGCTGTTGGAGATGACATAACTATCGCGCCAAATCCTAATTATAACTCAACGTTTACTGGTGATGCAGATTTATTAGAACAAAAATTTGTAAGATTTAGTTATAGATTTAAATTTAATGACAATGAATTTTCATTATCTGCTCCGTTTACTCAAATATGTTTTATACCTAAGCAAGATGGTGTTTTTGGTGCAGGACCTAATGATAGTAAGCAAGATATGACAGATGCATATACTTCTAGCATATTAGCATGGTTTGAAAATAAGATAAACAATATTAATTTAAAAATACCTTTACCTTCTATAGGAGCTTCTTCT
>Ga0208157_1000524_pt1 | contig 20662 bp, 26 predicted proteins | sample 5_EtaG_FD_184077 | JGI IMG/M metagenome (GOLD analysis project Ga0208157, IMG submission 184077) | Marine viral communities from the Subarctic Pacific Ocean - 5_ETSP_OMZ_AT15132 metaG (SPAdes) (version 2) | ecosystem: Environmental > Aquatic > Marine > Oceanic | place: Pacific Ocean | collected...
AATAGACACAACTACGCTTATTGCTGTTTCTATACTAAGACTAAACTTAGTGTCTTTACTTACTTCCATTGTTATCCCCTATAATAAACCTAGTAAAATTGCTGCTAATATACCAATACCATAAATACGTGCAATGTTTTGTTCATTCCTACGCACTCTGCCATTTTGCTCTTTTACTAATTGTTTTATCTCTTTTATATCGTGATAAATATCAATTACTTGAGCTTCTATAACAGCAACTCTTTCAGTCATTTGTTCTCTATACTCACTTACTTTCATTACGGTTGCAATCCTCCACCTGCAAAACTTATATTTCCTGTAATAGCAGAACTATCAGTGTTAGCATTAGTTATAGTAAAACTAAATGCACCAGTACCATCTTTGTTAGAAGGATTATGATGCCACCCTGGTCTTAATTTTAATGTACCAGAATTAAAACTAGCTAAAGCACTATTTAACTGCGATATACTAGAAGTTCCAGTAGTACTTGTACTTGGTGTACTTCCATCTGTAGTAAACTGAAATATTAATGAACCAAATGGTCCACCACTAGTAGTAAAGTTATCTACATCGCAACCTCCACTACCTCCACTAATTGTTATTGTAGCAAAACTATTTGCCATATCTTTAGCTCCAGGTAAACCTGTACAATGCAATCCTGTATTACCACTCGTACTTATAGTTACGCCAGCAGTGTGGTCATAACTATAAAACTCAGACATTTCATGTGGTGCTACACCATCAGGTCTATCAGCAGCAGCATTTGCTGTGTTGATAACGTGAGAAAAAAATGTACCAGTACCATCTGACAAACTTTTTAAACTAGCATTTGTTCTATTGCTAGCATAACCTAGTTCAGATTGTATCTGACTTATCTTTATTTCACCTGATGATTGTAAAGCCACTTATTACTCAGCGTCTTTAATTGCTTTGTATTCTACTAATTCAGCTTCTACATCTGCTAGCTCAGCTTCTAATCTAGCTTTGCTTTGCTCTGCTCCAGAAATAGCATCATCAACTGGTATGTTTTCTTCATAGTCCATAACAGTAACATCATTACCATTTGCATTTTGCATTACTCTAGTGTGTTTGATTAACACCATTTTTGGTGCTTCTGCTGCTGCAGCTTCTACTGCACTTATTACTTTAGCCATTTAACTTCTCCTTAAGTTCATTAATTTGTTGTTGTTGTTCTTGTACTGCTTTTATTAATACCGAAGTAAGTTTTGCATAGTCTACAGTTTTGTGAGTATCCTCACCACTATTTAAACTGTCTACTTCTTCTACTACTTCTGGTATAATTTTTTCTATCTCTTGTGCTATAACACCAATATCATGTTTACCATTTCTTTTTTCTTTCCAATCAAACGATACTGGTCTAATGTTTAATACATCTTTTAGCCCATAATTTAAATCTTCTACATTTTCTTTTAGTCTTACATCTGATGCAATAGTTCCAGAATATGCCACTACGTCACCATCAAACAATGCATTACCATCGTAGTCTATTCTAAGGCAAGTATCTTCTATAGGTGCTGTTGCACTGTTAGTTATAGCTCCAGTTTCTGTATTTGACCTACCCCAAAATAAATAATTATCAGTAGATAGTACCATTCCGTGTGTAGTACCACTATTACCAGATGTTTTTAAATATACATAATCACCTAAAACATTCCCATAACCATTATATATAACATCGTGTGTATTTGCATTACCCCACCCACTATTGTACATTCTTAACAATTGTCCGCTACTTTCTACTTGAAAATAATCAGTTGTTCTTGTAATACCAGTAGTTAATATCCCACTTCCATCTACTCTAAATTCTTCGTTATTATTTACAATAACTCTTGTATAGTCTGCTGTAATGTCTATTCTATCAGCACTACCATTAGCTCTTCTCAAACTTAAATCTTCATCATAAGATTGAACAACACCTTCGTCAACTGTTATCTTTTTATTAAAATAAAAACTTGCTCTATCAGTATTTATATGACCCCAACCGCTATTAGCTGGTCCTAATTCTATATAACCATTATCAGTTATAAATCTATGATATGCAGCACTACTGCCTGTATGTGCGTGATGATAATGAGCCCTAGTATCATCTACATATAATTCTAAATAATCAGTTGTATCTCCATTTTGATACAATCTTAAAACATTATTTGATTGTAATTGCATAGCAAGACCTTCTGTACCCGTTTGTCTTGTCCAAAATCTTAAATGTCCACTTCTATTAGATTGACTACCATCTGTTAAGTAAGATGATATTCTTGCTACACTATTATTACCACTTTGACTATGACCGAATATTAAACTTGGTCCACTACCTGCACTTGTTGCTGTATTTCTCATTTCTAAGGAAGGGTTAGAATTATATCCCATTATTGCACTACCGCTATTAGACATTAAAAACATTGCTTTACTTGTAGTTCTATTATAAAAATATATCTGACTTGTATCGTGTTCAATACTTATAGTATTACCGCTACTTCTTTCAAATCTTATCATTTGGTCTGCAGCACTAGAAAGTCTTAAATTGTTATTTGCACTAATATCAATTCCATAAGTACCTGGTGCTGTAGTATCAGATGTACCATACCCAATTCTCATAGTATTTGCTACTGTTAATTTACCATCGGTAGTAAGAGCCATTGCTCCATTCCCTTGACCATGACCATCATCTCCCCACCAAAAACCTCTATTGTCTTGATTGTTCATATTAAATGTCATAGCATGAGAACCTAATCCACCAAAACTAAATCCTGATTGCATACCTATTGCATAGTTACTACTATTCCAAACTCTGTATTTATCTCTACTACTGTTTGGAGTATGAACAATTTTATTTGCACTATTAGCACTTAAATCTAAACCATTTTGATTTACTCTCATTCTTTCAGTGCCATCAGCTATAAAACGTGTTTGATTAGTTTCTATAGAAATCATATCGGTATTATTTTGACTTCTTAATTCTAAAATCTTTCCTGATTGACTTGTTACTATTACTTTACCAGTATCCCAAGTTAATTGTCCATAATCAGCAGCAGCACCCCATTTAAATACACCATCTCTTAATGTAGCTCTCGTAGTACCATTTCTACCACCATCTCTAAATTCTATAGGGTCTGTACCACCTGAGTATAATCTTAATTCATGTGATTCTGCACCAACGCTTAATCCACCACTACCATTGTCAAATATTCTCTGGTCATTAGCAAAATTAAGTCTTACTGGTTGCGTTATTTGTAAAACACCATCAGCTAAATACATTTGTTCTTCACCGCCAGTAGTAAAACTTATTGCATCAGCTGACCTACGATACAAACCAGTATCAGTATCACTAGCAAAGCTTACACTTGGAGTTCCTGCAGAACCATTAGGTGCTCTAAATGTACCATTACCAGTAATACCTTGACTTGAACCATCTACAAAAAAACCACCATCAGACCTTATATATCTTGGTGTATAGATATTTTTATTAGTACTTTGATTCAATCTTAACCAAGTAGTATCAGTAGATTGTATATCTCCTATAACAGTACCACTTTCAGTAATATCAATTCTTTCAGCAGTAATTCTATTAGAAGCAGTGATATTTACAGCTTCCATATTACTTTGTGTTTTAATTACACCACCAGCTTGTATACCTTGTTCATGTGCAAATCCGTAAGTGTTTAAATCTTCTAATTGATTTCCATGTAAAGAATAACCAGTAATACTATTTTCTATTGTAGGTGTGTGTACTGTATGTTCGGTATAATGAGCATCATCTCCCATACGAAATATTTTTACATCATAGCTAGAACTTGTTTCTACATAAACTTGAAGAATTTTTTCTCCGTAAACGTGTTCATTGTTTCCAGCATTATCTTGACTTAACACTCTAACACCAGTAATTCGATTACCATGTCCACCACAATTTATAACAGTAAAGTTGCTATCATGAAAACTTCTTAACCAATGTATTCGAATAAATGCGTGGTCGCCAGAATCTGCATCTGTAACTAATATTTCTCCAGCTTTTCTACCGCTTGTGTTAGTAGCTACTGTCATCCAACCTGGACCTACTGTAGCAGAGGCACTTCCTTCTCTTCTAAAAAATCTTGTTGAATTATAATTATCTAAGGTGTCAGCATTTCCACCACCACTATTTGCAGCAACATAATCTGCAATAGCTGCAGAAGTCATTACAGTAGTATCATTATCTGCAAACGATTCAGATGATGTTGTTATTGCTGATGCTAAAAAGTTTGCTACCTGAATACTATTTAAATCTGCTAATGTACCTAGTCCTAAATTAATTTTTGCATTGTGTGCATTTGTAGCACCAGTACCACCTTCTGCTATTGCCAATGCTGTACCCAATGTTAAAGAACCAGGTATGTCAACAACTCCACCTGTAGTAATACTAAGTTGTGCAGTTGAGTTGTTTCTAAATTCATAAGTTTTTGAACTTGGATTTATAATGTTAGCAACAAAATAACTTTCACCACTACCAAATGTAGTGTATGTAGCATCGTTTGTTTTTTGTAATTTTACTTGAGGATAAGCTGCATTAATATGTAACGGTGCAGAAGGTGTTGAAGTACCAATCCCAACTTTTCCAAGTTCTGTAATGTGCATTACACCAAGTTCTGTACCTGATGCAGTATAATGTCCTAATGATAATACATTGTCTACTATAGAACCAATAAATCCAGCATACGCATTAGCTCCAGCTGCTTCACTATTTCCATAATGTCTAAATAATAAAAGTTTATCCTGACTTCCTTCTCCATTAATATATACTTTAGTTGCTTCTGCTGCTTCTGTATTAATGTCTAAATGCCCTAAAGGAGAATCGGTTCCTATTCCTACGTGTCTTGATGAATTTATTGCAATAGCAATATTGCTTTTTAAATCATCAGAATCTGCAAAAATAAATTTTGCACTATTGTCAGGTGTTCCCATTCTCATGGCCCTGACACCTGCTCTTTCCATTTTAAGAACTACTGGACTTCCTGTAATATGCAAGTTAGCATCAAGACTTTGTTCTCCAATACCAACACGACCATTAGATTTTTTAATAGTCAATACATTAGAAGATGTTCCGTAAGAATAAACTTGAAGTAAATCAGAAGCAGTTCTATATCTTAACTGCATTTCAGCATCGCCAAAATCTAACCCAGGGTCACCATCAGCATCTTTTAATCTAATAATACCAGTACCATTGATTTGCAAATCTCTATTAGCTGTTGTACCGCCAATGCCTACATTTCCAGATGAATTTATAAATAAAGCAGTAGCACCAGATGTAATTAAAGATATATTATCATTAGCATAAGTAGCGCCATTACCAAAAGTAATAGCTGAAGGAGTACCGCCAGTTTCATTTTCATTAACAATACCTCTGGTCATTATATAACCATCGTATGATGCTAAAGAATCTCCAGTTAAAAACGAAGATGTAGCTGTGCTATTGCCACCACCACCAATTTCAACCATAGCATTGCCATCACGTATGTATAGTTTATCATTAGTGTAATCATACGCTAATTCATACTGAGTGAAATCACTGTAAGTAGGTGTACCAGACCCACGTCTGACTAAGATAGTATTATCTACTGCCATGTAATTCCTTTATTAATATGTTCCGCCATTAATAGTAGCACCAGTAACGGAGCTAGCTTGTAATGAGCCTATAGTTAAATTTCCTGCAGTACCTGAATAATCACCACTTGAAACACTTGCTTCGGTAAGCATTGTAAATTTATTTGTACTTTCATCATATCCAAAAAATCCTAATAATTCTTCACCACCTGGATTAGCTTGTGTAGGTCTAAAGTAATGAAACTCTATACCTCTATCAAATCCATCATTTGTTGTAAGTGCTGGTGTACCATCTCCACCTAAAGTTAGCACAACATCATCTACTGTCACTGTTGTAGAATTTACAGTAGTTGTATCACCGATAACTGTCAAATTACCACCAACTTGAAAGTTTCCAGAACTTCCGCAATTACCTTGTAAAGTAATATTGTCTGCTATAATTGCATTAGTTACAGCATTGTCAGCAAGTTGGTCTGTATCAACAGCATCGTCTGCTATTTTATCATTTGTTACCGCATTATCTTGTATTCCAACTGTACGAATTGCATCAGCTCTAATAACACCATGCGTAACCGTTTCTTGTCCATCAGTACTTTTTAAATGTCCAGATACCACCTGCCCTAAAGCAATATGTTCTTGGTCTATAGAAGCAGCTGCTAAATGCTCACTATCAACAGCATCATCTGCTATTTTAGTTCCATCGACAGAATCTGCAGCTAATTTAGCAAGAGTAATACCTCCGTCTTTTACTCTTACTGCATCTGAAGATAACTCTACAGTAGAATCATCTACTCCTACAGATAGTACAGCATTAGATACCGCTAAACCATTACCAGCAAGTAATGTTCCTAAATTAGCTAAAGTTGCTTTTCTGTTTGTTCCACCAGCACCGTCATCTACTATAATTAAGTCACCAGATGCTAATCCTCCAGATACAGCAGTTCCACCGTCTATATTTAAAGCACTTAGTGAAACTTTATTAGCTGTGCTAATTGTACTTAATTTGCTATCAGCAATGCTACCTGCTAATTGCGCACTTGTAATTCCACTTAGTACCGTAGTAATATCTGTTGTATTTCCTGAATTATTACCAAAATATAATTTTCCTGCACCACTATTTTGCGCAAAATTAAATGCTAATTCTCCAGAGGCCAATGCTGCTACAGAACCTGCACCAGGCGTTTTTGATGCATTATTTGACCTTTTTATTTGTATTGTATTTGCCATTAAAATTGTCCCCCATTAATGTCTTCATTTTGCAACAGTACTTCTGCGTCTGTTACACTAAATGTTACTGTATCTCCCGATACAGCTGTTGTTATTCCTGTTCCCCCCGTTAGGGTTAAAGTCTCGTTGTTTGTAATTGTAGAAGTACCAGTATCTCCAGCTGCAGAAAAAGAACTAAAAGATGAAGCTAAAGTATTTTTATTTACAGTTACATTAGACTCTTTTTTATTTACTACAACTTTACTATCATTTCTTTTTACTACTACACTCATCTAGATACTCCTTCAATTACTTCTATTTCACCTTCTAAATCTCTAAACCAATTACCAGCTGAATCTCTTCTGTACAAATCATATACATAAGAAGTATTTGTTAATGTTAAAGTTTGTGTATCAGTTAAAGATAATCTAACTCTTCCTGTTCTGCCAGCACTACCACTACTAGGTGTATCCCCTGATTCAACATCCATTTTAGTTGTAGTAAATCTTACTACTTCGTCTGTTTCAGGAGTTCTTTTAATTTTTGCTAAAAAGTGAGGTTGTGAATCACTGATACCTGCATTATAACCAGATAAATCTATAACAGTTCCATCAGCATTTTTTAATTGTATTTCTAAATCGAAATCAACTCCCTGCTCTATAACTATATTATGTTTTGCTGCTGCCATATCTACCTCTAATAACTATGTTGATTAATTGAATAATTCGAATCATCTTTACCACGATTCTTATATTTTTTAGCCATCATTACACACTCTTTATATTCTGCTTTATAATACAATGCTTGTTGTACATTTCCTTTCGATGCGTGTAATTGTTGTAATACTCTATACATTGGAGCTTCATGAAACTCTGATGGAAAGCTAGGACTAGCAGTTAAATCTGCTGTAAATCTTAAACTCTTTTTAGCATAATGTATTCTAATAGTATCTCCTGTTGTTAACTCAGAACTATCTAAAGAAGTAAGTTTATCTTTTACATAATCCCACTTTGCAACAACTAACGTATAATCTCTTAAAGTATATACTAAATCATTTGTTGGCCAGTCAAAATCTTTTGCTACCTGCGTCATGATATATCAGTCTCCTCTATCATACCTGTAAATCTTTTAATTTGTTTATTGTTATAGTCTACTCTATCTACACTTAAAACATCGTCATTGCTAGTTATACCAGTAAAATCTGTAAATGCATATCTTCTTTTATCATCTACTGTAACTGATACAGTAGCAGTGCCTCTTTCTAGCTCTACTTCACTATCAAACTTGTCAAGTGCTCTATTTAACATTAAACGTATTTGTGTTTCCCCTATATCTGGGAAGTCTTGTTGTATAGTTTCAATCATTTCTTGCTGTTTCATTGTTCTTCCCTTTGTTGTGAAGGCCTACTATATGATGCTATAAATGTAGCCAAAGCTCCTTCGTACTCTCTTTGCAATAATTGTAAATCTGCCATTTTTAAATTATGTTCTTCTGTATCATCTTGAAAATCATTTAATTCTGATAATCTAGCTTTAATAGCTGTCTTCATAATAATCAAATGCTCTATTTCATCAGGAGCACCTACAAAATCTGATAAATCATTAGCGAATGTAATTGTAGGATAATTAACGTGTTCTACTGTAGCTCCAGAACTTGCAGTAGGTAAAACAAAAACTTTTCCAGCTTTTTTATAATATACTGGACTTTTTGCTGTAGCTTCATAGATAGAACCACTATTAGTTTCATATCTTGCTATATCAGAAAATGGTATTTCTCTGGACATATAACCATTTCTAGATACACTTAATATTCTTGCAGATGTAATTGCAGCTCCACTACCAGTAACATCGGTAGTAGTGCTCATACTCCATAACATTTCTGATGGAAGTATATTAATAATTTCTTTTGCAGCATCAGTTGCAAACTGTCCAACTGCAATATTATCTATTACAATATCTGACAGTAAGTCTAATATTCTACTTTTTACGCTTGTTGCTCCCATAATTTTCCTTTAATTCTTCGGGGGTGAACCACGCCACCCCCTTGTTTATTTAACTATTAGTTAAATTTAAGTACAGCATGAGTTTCTGGAAGTGAAATCTCAAGACCTGCTTCTGTAAGAATCATGTCTTTTCTTCCGTCAACGTCATTAGCTTGTACGTTAGTCATAATTTGCGTGTCTCTTGACTCGCCATTTCCAACTAATGGTCTATATGATACATTGTCTAAATCAATCGCTATAGCATGGTTAGCCCATGGTCCTCTTAATAAAGGTTCCATAACGAAGTTTAATTTACCATACAATGTGTCAATAGAAGTTACAGGTACACCATCAAAGGTTCCTGCATTCTTCTCTAAACCTACTCTGTAGCCATTGTTAGATGACATAGCATTTCCTAAGAAAGACTGTCCACCTAATTTGTTCAACCAATTCATGATGCTTCTAGAAGCAAGAACAAGTTTGTTACCACCTGCTGCTGATTCTGGGTCAAAAATAGTTGACATTGAGTCTACAAAAGTATCATATCCTGAATTTGCATAGGTAAACTGCATAGTGTTCCCATAAAGTTCAGTATATGGTAAAATACCCCATGTTTTACGTAATGGTCCAGCAGCTGCTGATTCATCAGCAGAACCGTATCCAAAAAGTAAAGCATTTTCGATATCCATTTTGTGTTCCATTAGTTTCTCTTGATACACTCTCATGTACTCATTAGCGTCACCTCTGTAGCGTGTAGCTAAAGAAGTACCAGAAAATAGAGGTACACCAGTTTTAAAGATTTGGCAATAGCCTTCTCTTGAATAAAACTCGTCTCTCCATCCGTCTGGTGCAGTACCGCCTTCAGCGTGAGCTGAACCGATAATTTGAGCTTCTGCATTGTCAGCAATTTTTAAAGTATGACTTGAAGCCACGTCTGTAATTGCTAATGCACCTGCTGCTTGTGTTGTACTAAGTGCTGCATCTAAACTACCTTGTGTAGCTTTAGGTACAAAAGTAGCAGCTAAAAAGTCAGCAGATAAATCTGTGTCTTTATTAGCACTATCTTGTGTAACAGCTGTTATTCTGTAATACAAAATAACATCTTTGTCAGCACCATCATTGTATACACCTTGAATTGCAAATGTCTGTCCGATAGTTGCAAATTCAACCATTGCAGCTACTCCATCTTTTCTACCAGTACGGTCATAATCTACATCAAACTGCTTTGCAGAAAGTGCTGCGTTAGACACAGAACCTACTGTTGAGCCGTTTACTACAGTAATTAGACCTTTTGCTTTAAAGTTACGTCTTTGCCATTGATGTCTTTTTTCTAAAAATTTGAAAATAGGGTCATCTGTTGGCTTTTTGCTAACTTTAGATAGATATGAAAAGAATGGGGAAGCAGCTGGGTTTAATTCTGATACTCTTTCACCAAAATTAAACACTCTTCTTATGTCATTAATACTCTGTCCTTGTGGAGCAGAGCTAATGTCGTTTGAATATATGTTCGCCATAATAATCTCCTAATTAAAAGATGTTACGCTTATTAAAATCTCCAAGCATAGCATCCATCATTTTATCCTCTACATTTTTACTTGGCGACTGTACACTCTGCCCTTGCTGCACCCCTATCGGTTTTGGGATGGAGAGTTTTTCTTGTCTTTGATTCATTAGTTGTTGTTTCTGTTGAGCTTCTTCACTGATTTGTTCAGTTTGTTGTGGGGCTACCCCCTGGGTCAACTGGTGTAGCTTAACTAAATTGTCCAAAGACATTGAATCAGGTGAACTCATTTTAGTAACAAAATCTTGAGCTTGTTCAGGAGTATAGTTATACTTCATTTGCAACTCTGTCAATGTTTCTTGATGTTGTTGACGAGCTAACTGTTCCTTTTGAGCTGCATTCATTTGTTCTTCTCTAAGTTCATCTTTTTTCAATATAAAATCACTCATCTGCTCCAAATAATCCTCTTTTGATGCTAAATACTTAGCACTTGAACTATCTGGGTCAGCTAAGGCCTCAGAATAATCATAGTCTGACGGCTTCACTGGTTTATTCGGTTTAACTAACTTAGGTTCATTAGTTTCCTCCTTAACCACAGATTGAGATTTCAATGCATCCAATTCAGCTCTCATAGCTTCCATTTCTGATTTAGTCTTATCTGCTTGTGATTGCCAATAATTAAATTGACTATCATCTTCTTTTGCTTTCATAGTATCAGGAGTACTTACAGGTTCATCTTCAATAGTAGGATTTATATCTTGCTGAATTACCTCTTCTGAGTTAGCTTCCACTGCAAAAGGGTCTTGTCCAGACGGACTAAATACCTGCTCAAAGATGTCTGCTTGAATATCACTTGACTCTACAGTCTGGTCTTGTGAGTTCTCTTGTACTATATTGCTTTCTACTTGTTCCATTACCTTGTCCTAACGTTAACTCTCTTCTTCCTCAAATAGGTTTTCTGGTTCCATTGGGGCTTCCGAGTTCATTAACTGTTGTTGTTGGTCTCCGAGTCTAGCTTTAAATAAGCTAGACGCCATATCAGCTCTATTAGACACCTTATCTAATTTAGAACTAAACTTTTCTACTTCTAGTCGTTTCTTAGCGTGCACTTCTTCACGTTGTGCTGTTTGTAAATCGCCTTTGACTTTCTTCAATTCTTGTTCCATTGCTTGCATTTGTTGCATCATTTTTTGCATTTGTCCACTTCTTGCCATAACTCCATCCACATCTACAAGCTCTGATTTCTTTAATACTTCTGTTTGGTCTATTAATCCCATCTTATACATTTCCATATAAGTGTTCAACAATGCCATTCTATTATTAGGCAATGTAGACCCAGAAACTACTTGTATATCATATTTACCTACGCCAATGTCGTGATATTTAATTACATCGCCATTGTCCATTTCTTTATAAAAGTTAAATCGTTGCTCAGTTTCTTCTCCATTAGGTTGTAATAATCTAATTACTTTTTCTTCTGTGTATAATTGTTGTATTAATCCTATAGATACTTTACCTACTTGATTTAACATATCTTCTATGTCATCTCTACGTGATTTAATTCTTCTTTGTCCAAATTCGTCTACTACAATAGTTCCTCTGTAAGTAGATGGTGCACCTCTACCCCCACCTTGCATCAACTCATAAATTCCAAATCCATATTCTAAATCAGATTTTGCATCTGCTTCATTTTTATATAATTCATTGGGAAGAGGTACTGGACCAGCTACTATTGGTGCACCTAGCTCTGCGTCAAATTCAATGACACTTGTTCCTGCTCTTCCCCACTCTTCTTCAACTTGTCTTTTATCAACACTACCTCTAGGTATTAATAGCTTCACATTTGTACTAGTACTAGCATGAGCTATAATTAAAGAACGAATTTTATTAATATACTCCTGTAAAGGTCTGTAAATTCTTACATCTGACTCAGGAAATGGTGTACGTAAATGTACATTCATCAATGGAACAATAGGATAATCTTCTATTGGCAAGTGTCTTTCATAAAGCAATGAATCTCCTACACTTACTACCATTTGTATCCTTGGTACATCTACGGTGTTACAAACTATTTCATCTGTTCCTTTTAATTCTTCAGTGCTCATCGGTATTAAACTTGTTGTACTTCCAGGAATAGCATCAGCAGTCTCCATACCTGGTACTTTAATTGGGTCTCCCTGTATCATCTGACCTGTTTGTTGGTCAATTTGAGGTTCAGGTAATTTGAAATGAAATATCGGTCCACTTTCTTCTATTGACTGCATTAATTCTTCAACTGCTTCTTCTTGCCATACAATAGACTCTTCACCTGTAATTTTTCTTACTTTTACGTAAACTAAATTAATATAAGACTCGAACTCTTTATCATCTAATAAATATTCTCTTTCGCTAAAAGGTTCATAGACATTATAAAACTGCTGTATAACTTTTGTATATCTTTCTAAGTATCTTCTTACAGTATGTGCTCTATCCTCTACATCTCCAGGAAACATCTGGTCTACAGTTTTTGCTAAATTTGTAACAGGATAATCATCTGAAGCTTCTGGCTCTTCTGCTGAATCTTCGATTATATCTGCAAACTCAGGATACATTTGCATAGCTACTTCATCTGTCATATAACTTGCATAAATAACATTTGCAGCATCTCTAAAAAACTTATCTTTTGAGTTAGGGTCTACATAAATATCAAGGGGATTTACAGCTTTTATCATAACTTCGCCTTTACCCATGTCCGCATCTGGGTCTTGATACACCATTAATGCACCCATACCACCTACATAATAATCGTCAATAGTTTGTTTTAACTCTAAATCACCTTGACTAATTTGCCATATATACTGAAATAAATCGGAAAATACCTTAGCTATCTCTCTATCTCCATCTTCTCTACCCGTTGCTCTAAATTGTGGAGAATTGTATGTTAATAAAGCTTTTGCTGTTTCAACAATTGGATGAATACGATTTACTACAATAGCAGCTTGCCCACGCTGCTCTAATGCTTCTTGCTGTTCTTTGCTCCACTGAGCACCTGCTCTAAATTCAATAGATTCTTGAAATTTTTGTGCCCATGGTTCTCTTGATGAATTGTACTGTGTCCAGAGTTCTCTAGTTTCTTGTACTTCAGGGTGAATGGTTCTTTCGTCGACATTACCAGTTTCATAATTAAATACTAATTTATTCTGAGTTTCTGGTTTTCTGCTTTTGGCTTTTCTTTTTTTTATGTCCATGCTCTATCATTATGTAGTTTTTCGGTATCTCTATATGTTCAATTTTATCTATTTTTGAAATGAAATCGTCAAAACTTATATGATATTTCGCAAATTTTTTATCAGCCATTTCTAACCTCGAACTTATAAACAAAAATTTGTTTATGTCAAGGATTATTTTACATTAATCTCCAATCTACTTTTTTACGTAAATAATTCCATTGGTCTTCTAGTGTTGTCTCTTCTTCATCATGAGATGGTTTGTATGCATTTTTATTTGCATAAAAGAATCCGTCTAGCAAGTCATCGTGTTTACCACGTGGATATAATAATAATTCATCTTCAAATGCTTGCATATTTTTTTTCATAAATACTTTTTTATTAGCAAATAATGGTTGCAAGCTTTCTAACCTGTATGACTTAGATGTTCTAGGGTTTTCTTTTACTTCTAGCCCTGGTATAAATAATCCTAACTCTTCTGACTTTTCTTTAATGTATTGTCTAAGCATTTCCTGGTACCCAACTGACTCGATACGTGTTTTAGCACTTTCGTATATTCTAAAATTATCTATAATTGCATCAGCTAGTTGTAAAGGGGTTGCTCTTTTGCGATAGTAAGGTAAACAAAAACGATTGTTATCTTTATCTACAGCAATATTAAATATTACACTGTAGTCTGCAGTTTTCTTTGTGCTGCTAGCAGGGTCGACACCAGTGAATACATTCACAGGTCGTCTCTCGTTTACTTCCTCACCATTAAGGTTCGTCAGAACGAGGGTCGACAACCCTGCAGTGTTTGTTTCAATGTGTCCGTCATACGTCTGGAAATCTTCTGGTCTAAATAAATTATCTTCATCTCCTACGATTTGACATAAATATTCTCTGTAAAATACAGATAATCGATTAATACTTTCTAACTCAGATTTTTTTTGTTTTAATTTTTCTATAGGCCATACTTCTTCCCATAATGATTCTTCTTTTTCCATGTCAGGTCGATACTCTAAGTTTCTCCACCCTTCCATACCTTTCAAAGTCTCAACAAGACATCGTTCGTGTTGAGGTGTACCAATAACAGCAATCCTCCCCTTAATAGGGTCTAGGGAAGGAACGCCTGATTGCAGCAACCAACGAAGATTAAACTCCATAGCTTCTGCTGTTTTAGTATTAACTTCATCTTCTGGGTCATCTAAGACAATGAGCGTTGGTCGTTGATTCCCATGTTTAATACCACGGATTTGCTGTCCTGTACCTTTACAGATAACAATGCTCCCATCTTTTAATTCTATTTCATTATTACTCCACTTGCGTGCATTTTGCATTCCCCAGTATCCAAAAAAATATCGAAACTCTTGTGAATAGTTTAGTACATCTTTGATTGTTCCCAGGAGCTTCGTAGCGTGCGACTGAGTTCGTGACACAAGTACGACAACCTTAACACCAGGGTCAAACATAAGATGGAACAAAGGAAAAACACCAGCAACAACGGAAGACTTAGCATGACCACGAGGTGCAATAATATTAATTTGTTTTTGTTCTTCATCTAATAAATGCTTTGTTATGTCGTAATGAAACTTAGGAGACTCTTGACTAAACATATTAGGCATAATCATTCTTCCAAATAGTAGCATATCGCTACGCATCTGTTCTAATATATGCTTTTTATCCATTTTGTTCAAAAACGACTTCTATTCCAAAATCTTTGGCTACCTCTACTAAGGTAGCTAAAAAAATGTTTAGACTATCCTTTTTCCCCGATATCGTTATCTTCTGCTTCACTTGGCAATTCCTGTGTTTTAGTTGCTGTAAGTTTTTTTGTTTGTTTTTCGAAGTTAGCTTCTATCTGGTGCGAAAGGTCTAATTCCAATGTATCTGTCTGTGTTTTAGCTTTTGGTTTCATATCTAGGTAATCTGAAAGCTCTTTTGCAGCTTTTATCATATTTCCTGGGTCTTCATTCACTTTTGCTACCCCAATAGCATCTTTTATAGTATCTAATACGTACCCTTCGTCAATTCCACGCTCTGTAAGCACTTCTTTCATCTTATCCTTAATCATTTGCTTCATTCCCTTAGTTTTCAATAATCTTTTTACGGTCCAGGCAGGTTTTTTTTGGTCTGGCCTGTACATTTGCCCTAATTTTTCAAAATCTGGCGTTTTTCCTGCCATTATGTACGTCATATACGCTTCTAGCAAGTCTTTTGACCTACGTTTTTGCAGTTCTAACTGCATTTGACTCTTTGTAGACACCGAATTAAAGCTTTTTGTCTCCCAATGTGGTAAAAACTCTAGCTTACTAGTCTTTGTTACCCATTGTTTACCATATGGATACGTCATTTCTACCCCACTAGAGTATGTTTTAACAGCAAGACACTGGGCAACGTACCCGTCATCAGATACGCCCCAGTCACCTTCTTTGCATTTCTTCCAATGTTTGTACGTTAGCTGAAAGTCTTTTACAGGATAGACTTCATACTCGACCTCTTGGAAGTTATTTATCTTCAGTTTTCTCGGTATCGTTATCATGTTTCTCTAATTTTTCTTGTAAGAATGCTTTAAACTCTTCTTCTTTACCACTAAACTCAATATACTCGTTTAATAGTCTGTCCCCATTAATAACCATTTGTACGCATTGTTCTAACCGCATTGCCATATTAGTCATAATGCTAGTCATCTCTTTATTTGTTAATTTCGATTTTTTCATGTTGTCCTCTACTTAGCTTATAAGCTTAAGCTTATATGCTTAATCTTCTAATCTTTTACTTAGTCTTAATATGTAACACTTAATCTTATAAAAGATTAAGTGTGTTAGTCTTAGTATATACCTAGTCTTAGTATATACTAAGTAAATCCCTACATTAATTTTTTTCCACACTTGAAACACCTAACTCCATTTCATCTTGTACAGTATAAATTTCAATTTGTGCCATAATCAAATCATACATATAGTTTGACTTGTCTGGCTCTACATCGCCTTGTACTACTGCTTTAATCCATTTCTGTTTGTTTTTATCGTATATTTCAATGACTTTCTTTTTTTCAGGCATCACTATTTAAGTTAATCATAAGCTGCTATTAAAGTCTATAAAAAATTTCAGAAAAAAAAATTGCCGTAGATTGCGTGTGCTTGGTATATATATAACCTATCCCCCGTACATTTTGGTTGAGTATGTTCGTTTTCGTTGAAAAGTCTCGTTCAGTTGACCCTTGACGGGTCACTTCACTCACCTTATAGGTCTCGGTGTTCGCACCTCAGTGCCTGAGGCTCACATCGAAGGGCTTTATCTATAAGGACTTTACTTTATGATTATATTAATTAGTATAAGGAGTTAGTTATGAATGCACAAGTGTTAATGGTTACAAAGATGATTATGTTTATGCAAGAGTATGTTTCGGAAGTAGAAGACCACGCTTGGATAGAGTATGAAGAAGAATGTAGTGAGTTCTATTCTAATGGTTGGTGTTGTAAGTCCTGTATTGCCATTGAAGTAGGTCTCGATAATCTACCATATATAGGTATTGAACCAGCAGTAGCATAGTATATATAATCCCTACTTGCAAGATAAGTAGGTAGGGATTTTTCTTTATGGTTTTATTTTATTATATCAATCTATACAAAGGGGTTTACAATGTATTCAAATATAAATGATGTACCAAAAACTAAGGACTATACCTTAGAAGATAACGCAATGTTTTACTACGCACTATTACACGCAATTAAAGTGCATAAATATGAGTATGAAGTCAATGTTCCAGATTGTGATTACACTACATATTGTAATGATTTCATAAAGGACTTAGATTCTCATATTTATCTATGGTTAAGAGATATAGATTATACATCATACGACTATTGCGAGGATGTACATAGTTATCAGGTTACTTGGGCTATTGATTGTCTAATTGCATATGAAAAGAAAGCAGATGCAGATAGAGATTTAGAGCGTAAGTATCAGGCAGAAGCAAATACATTCTATAATGAAGACTTACCATTTTAGGTAGGTCTTCATCTTTAAAGACTTTTCTTTATGATTTTATTTTATTCATTGCTCAACAGGGAGTTTACTATGAACTATCAGGTTATATTACCTAAAAAAACCCTCACTATTAGAGGTTCTAATGCTCATTCAGTATTAGAGTATATTAAATCTTTGCCATCTTTCAGACAACTTACATTGTCTGAGCAGATGTCTGTGAAGATTAAAAGGGCATCATCGTGAGGTGCCCTTTAATATACAAAATAGATTTAGTTAACTATGTGCATAGCCTTAACAAATCAATACCTAAGTATAAAATAGCAAAGAAATCTAAACAGCAATTATATGCAATATGGTATGCAACACAACAAAAATGGTAGTGTCTAAGGGGGCAACCCTGAATACGCTTAGTCTGAATGAACTGTGATAGCGTAAGCACTACCATTTAAAGATTTTTCTTTATGATTTTATTTTATTAACAATCCATATCCGAGGAGGGAACAATGGACAAACAATACTACACTCAATTCGTAAACTCAGATGGTGACACAATAACTTCGGCTCAGGTTGGACCTGAGACAAAGTTCTTTGTCACAATCGTAGACCCAAAAGCAGATGTATCTACAATTCAATCCGAAGTTGAAAGCAAACTCAAAGAGTTAGCAGTCAAATTCGAAATGAAGAGTGAATATACCACAGCCAAAGGTCATAGAGGTATATTTTATGTAGCACCTGACTTATTCTAAGTCAAAGTCTACAAATTGAGCGAGGGGCTTGTGCCCCTCATCTCAGTTGCGTATTTACACAACAACCGAGTTTGCGTTAGTGCACAACAATCGAGTTTTTTTCTTAATGATTTTTTTTCTTTATATTTCACAATGTATGCTAGAATATATGAGTCGCTCTTGTATATGATAGTAGAATATGTAAACCTGTGAACAAAGCACGGACTGCGGTCGTGTGCTACGATTTCAGGTACAATGTTTACCCGATACGGATTGGGATTATGCAAGTGCATAACCAAGTCAAAAGACAAACATTGGTAGTATGGTATACAAATCCGCACTTAAGATGGACGTTAGGTCGTCAATCGGTGGTTAGTAGCACGATTACTTTAAACATAGTCAACAGGGTCAAACCTCGAGCCCTGCTATGTCATATATAATGTATCAACGAAATAGGGTGGGAACACCAATTCAAACTATTTTGAGATATGCCCGATAAGGTTATATATGAAGTAATGTGGCACTTGCAGTTGCAAAGCAAGGGTAGTCACACAAATATCAACATACTTGTAGGAAAGCCAAACCCTACACATATTCACACATTGGAAATGTATTGCAATATTATAAAATTTTTATTATTGTATCGACTTTGTCGATATAGTTATTTCGTATAAGGCTTTGCCTTATGAAAGGAGAAAGTAAATGAATAATAAAATAGCAGGCTTTTGGGTAACATTGCTGTTTGTGTTTGTATTAACATATATAGGGTATGTAGTTGATACTTATAAACCAGTAACAAACAATGTAAGCGTTGGTCAAATGCCTAAACAACCGAAACATAATGATTCGGATTATCAATTACCTGAACTAACACCTGAAGAAAACGCTGTAACTGATAGTATTATTAAAGATACAATCAAACAAGCAGAAGTTGAATCAGAGCATAAAAGCATAGAAACTATGCGTGAAGAGGTAATTGAAATATTAGATGGAATTACAGAAGAAGACAGTACTGTTGTAATATCATTTAATATGCAGTGGACTCCATCTTGGGTCCAATAACAAGAGAGTAAATCTTTTACACAGTCAGTGGATTTGTTTTTCTATTTCCATAAGTAAACTCTCTTGGTCCACTGACTATTATTGTATGCATATATGATAGGGTGTGAACTGTCTAGCACGGGTCTGTAAATTCCCTGAGATATCTTGAAAATTGTCATAGTGTGCTTAGGTGTGGTTGTTTATATTGTAATACTCCTTTGTGTTCCACATCAGAGGCGGACACGGATTGATAGAGTAATGTATGCATACAAAAAAATTAATGATAAATAGGAGAAATAATGGAACAAATAATAGACTTAAACATATATAAAAGAGAAGTAAAAACAGAAGGCGATGATGTAATTGCGTACTACTACAATGAAGCAGGTGATGTAGTTGCAAGAGAATTTATCGATACAGTTTCAGGACTACATGAAGAGTTCTCATCATATGCAGAAGATGAATTTATGGATGAACAGGAGAGTTATAGATGAAAATAGAAAGGTTCTTAGATAAAAAACTTGAACACGCACAATCTCATTCAACATGGTTTTGGTTACAAGAAATATACAAAATAGGACAATATCTAAACGACGATGGAACGCTTGATGAAATAACAATGCAAGGAGAGTTCAATGAAGAAATAGATATTGTCAAAGAATGGATTAACGAATGGAAGGAAATGAATAATGAAAAAAGATAATATAACATACATTGATGGCACAGGTAATGAAGTAACCAGTAAAGAAAAATATACTAAATTTCCTTACGAAATGGGTGAAGCAACATTCCTTGAAGAAGGACACGAGTTGTTAACAGTAAAAAATCCATTTAGCGGAGAAACATATACATTAACACCAGTAGAGGAAAGTGTATATTCAATGATTATGGGCTCACAAATGATGCCTATGTATATGACCAGCCCTGGATTACAAAACATTGTAAGAAAAGGCTTAGATTGGTTTAGAGATAATAATGCAAAAGCGTATATGACGCTATTAGATTAATAATAATAACTACAACAATGGAATGAATGGCGTTATACGTTAGGGTTGGGTGAGAGGTGGGGTTCCATTGTTGTAATAATAATGAAAGAGAGATAAAAATGATAGATAGAACAATGTGGTTCTTATATAATAAACTTGTTGATGATGCAAAACAAGCACCAAGCATCGACACTATTTCAGGTATGTTCTTTAATTACTGGAAAATAATGAATGTCATAGATATTAATACACAAACATTAAGTGCTATTGATATTTACAATGGTTTAAATGCTTGTTACGATAAAACAGCAAAATCAACAGCAAAAAATCTATATGAGTATGGTGAAGTTGCAGCTAATGCAGATTATCGTGTTAGTTATTACGAACAAGACCATGAAATATATGATACCTATGCAAATTGTGTAAATCTTAATGAAGTATTAGTTGAG
>Ga0208157_1000525_pt1 | contig 20656 bp, 14 predicted proteins | sample 5_EtaG_FD_184077 | JGI IMG/M metagenome (GOLD analysis project Ga0208157, IMG submission 184077) | Marine viral communities from the Subarctic Pacific Ocean - 5_ETSP_OMZ_AT15132 metaG (SPAdes) (version 2) | ecosystem: Environmental > Aquatic > Marine > Oceanic | place: Pacific Ocean | collected...
GAAAGTCTTGCGGAAGGAACGCGTGCATGTAGTGCATCAACTCATGGGTAAATGATTCCGTAGTGTTCCCGTCGACAGGTATAAAGACTGTCTTAAGAGCCTCAACGAATGAACCTCCAAGCTTCAGACCTCCATCGGTAGATACAGATGACTGAACAACAAGAGACAACTCCTCCAAGTATTTCTCAGGAAGCGTAGCCAAAATGTCTAAAGCCCTGTCAACAGCATCACTACCTAGTGCATCTCTGTTCTCCTCCAATACCTGAGCTATTTCATCTGGCCCTTTAGCTGACCCAAGAGTAACTGGGGGCGCGTCAACACGGGATTGCTCGGACAACAACTGACCATCAGCAGGAGACTCCCAATGATTGCTAGACTGGATAGCCTTATCCATCGACCTCCTGTTACCTTTAACTTTGTTGTATCCGTAAGGTAACGTCTGAGAAATTGTGACAGATAAATCCTTTCCTTGTATCAGATCAAGGCTGCTCGCTTCAATAGCCTGACCAAGAAGAACACCCTTTTCTACAACAAGGTCTTCTTTCTTTTGTTCTAATAGTCTTTCCTCTTGTCGGGCTTCTTGAAGTAGTTGTTTTGCTTGGTTGTAGTTTTCTTCAACATTAGCTAAATCTTCTTCAAATAATCCCTCTCTTATGTTTTCAAGACGTTGGCGAATCAAGCTGATTTCTTCATTCGCATTTTCTATTGAATTAAGAGCATTGCTAATATTTTTTTCTACTGGTGCAATTTGAGCCTGCACCATCTCCGCCGTCTCCCCCTTTTCAAATGTATTTAAATCAACTTTTCTTTTTAATGCACTTAGTTCTGATCGGTAATCGGCAAGCAGATTATTAAGCTCATCTCTGTTTTTAGTTGCTATTGATAATTGATTTTCAATGGGTGCGGCTTGGCTCTTGTCAAAAGTTTTAAATCTAGATTGTCTCTTCAGGGTATCAAACTCACCTTGATACCTAGCAAACAGTTCACTAGCCTCTGATCGTTTTTGTTTAGCAGATGCAAGTGCCTCTTCAAGTTGTTCGGCTGATACACGATTCTCAGACAACTCCTTACTCTCAGGCTCCTTGGGCATGAACGGCATATTCAAACCCTCGGCTAAGGAGTCTAATGTTTCCTTCATTCTTGAGCTAAACCCAGTGGCGTTCTTAATAACAGCCGACCGTTTTAAGTCATACCCAGCTTCAGCCGTAAATAAAGTTATGTAATCATTAATGAGACCCTTAAGAACGAAATCTTTTATGTAAGCTTTGTTGGCTTCAGTGTCATCTAGCCCCTTTTCATTCTGTTCTTTAGGAGTTTTATACTCGTTTAATTTGTTAACAATCTGAACCCTTCTTCTTTCTCTAAGGCTGTCCCAGCTTTCTTGTTCTCCCACAAAAGAACGTGCAGCATCACGCACGGCATCCCGATTAAAGCCCTGCAATTCAAGATCACTACCTTTACCTACAATGTATTCATCAAGCGTGTTACCTCTTGGAACTTTAATTGTTAAGGTTCCAAATTCTCTGACCATATTCTCCTCGGTGTACTCGATTAGAGATTCTTTCAAGACCTCTTTTTGGGTATTGTATGGGCCAGAGATAATGCCCTCATCCATGCTGGCTAAATAGTATTTAGATTTTTGCAGGCCAGCCTTTTCAACATTTTTTGAACGGGCATCTCGCTCTTGTTTCCTATGCCAGTTAGGACGAACAGGCCCAACATATAATCTAGACTCCATGAAAGAAGGATGGCTCAATAACTTTAAAGCATCCCTGATTTCAAATGATTTATATAATTTGTAGTACAAAGAAGCTGGGGTCTCTACACGATTCGCCCCTCCCTTCACACTAGCTGAACCTGGTATTGCTATTCTGGTAAATAATCCAGTCTCCCTGAACTGATCCTCGTTAAACTTGTTAGCAAGCCCAACCATGTAACCAAACATTGCGCCAGCATTTGTGTTCCTTACCCCACCCGATATAAAAGAATCAAACACATGCTTATAAAACCCGCTTCTCTTAGCCAGTGCTTTGTTGGTGGGCTTAATAAATTTACCAGCAGCATCAGTAAGCCCCGCCTTATCAAACCTTTTAATTTTAAACTCAACCCTGCTCAGCTTTGTTTTTACTTCAATAAGTTCATCTCTTTCATGAGGGTAAAGTCTTTTTGATGCCCTGTTCTTTTTAGCGTTATTAAGTTGTTGTTGTTTTTTTAGTAGCTCGCGTCTTTCAGCAGAAAGACTAAGGTACAACTTCTGATCCAGCATTAGGCCATACTTGTTGTCTTCTACTGAGAATCCGTATACAGCAGCAGACTCAACATCAAGCATTGCCAAGCCTGTTCGCAGTCCTTCAAATTTAAGCTTAGCTTTGTTGTATGCCTCGATGTGAGGTGCGTTCTCCTCAAGTATTGAACGCTCTTCTGGGGTGAGCCTGATGTTAAACCTTGGATTATTAAGCAGCTTCTCAACAGTTACATCAGAATCTTGAAGAACCTTTTTGGTCTTATCGCTTTTGTTTACAAAGCCCTGCTCCTCTAATGCTTCTCTTTCCTCTGGGATTGCATAGACCTGATCTATCTCCGACTGCATTCTTTCTTTGAAGTTCCTCCTTATAGGAGCAACGATGTCTTCGATAGACCTAATGAATGACTGCTGAATGCCACCCTTCTCATCTAAATCTTTTTTAGCAATGTTAAGCAGGTTGACCTGCCTATCTATTTTCTTCTGTTTAGACTCGTATATAGACAGTGCATCTAGATTGGCTATGTTTTCCTTCTTAACATCAAGGAACAGGTTGAATAACTCGACAGAGAGATTTGTATTACCTTCAATGAAGTCTGTTCCCTTTGACTCCAAGAAGTAGTTCATAGATTCCAATATCTCTGTTTGAGCGACAGTTACCTTCTCGTTGAATTTAGGATCGTTTTCATCCTCGCTTTGCAAGAGATCAAGCAGCTTCTTCCTAGCGTCCCTAAACTTTCTACTCGCTCTCCCAATATCTGTGGTCTCTTCAAACCTACCTTCAATGAACTTGTTGAGCTCTTCAATTCTCTCCCGTGCAATTACAGCATCTCCAGCCTGCTCCTCTTCAGTTGTAATACCCGTGTCTTCTTCTACAGAAGTCTGAGATATTTTACCCTCAAGATCAGACAGTGCGTCATACTCTTCAGCAGTTTCACTTGGTAAAGAAGTTCTGTTTTCCTCAAGGAACCTAAACTTTTCTTGTTCGGCTAAGGCCGTGTACGCATATATAACTTCAAAGGCATCATTAATATCCCCGCCTTCTTCAAAATAACTATCAATGCTTGTTAGCTTTTTTATGACGTAATCCAAAGGCCAGTCATATCTATCTTCAATCCCTGAAAGCCTGCCTGCAACCAAGTTTATCATCTTGGTGTCGTCAGAAATTTTCGCTGACTTAAGCTCTTTAATTCTGTTGTCGATCCTGACTAAATCTTTTTTAGCCTCTTTCTTTACTTCATCAGTCAGGCTTTGCCTTCTTTGCTTTATGACACGACCAGTCCTGTCAACGGCTTGGACATAAAACTTGTTTGTGTTTTTGAAGTCACCATCAAGTTTATATAGATTGATTGTCTGAGGAAGGTTCCCCTCGATAGCTTGGTTTAACTTGCGCCTATAAATATTTAACCTCTTTAACTCTAACGCACTTCGATCTGATTCATTAATCTGTTTACTGGTTAAAGAGTTGAAATGGTCTAGGTGTATGTCGATGGCATACTTTAAGTTTTCTACTAATTGATCTGAGTTAAGATTAGCCAGTTTAGCGTCATCCTTTTCAGCAAGCTTCTCTTTGGCGATCTTTCCCTGATCAGAGACAGGAGTATATCTCTTCCCGTCTTTAGCGAGTCTGAGGCCAGAACCTATTATCCCAGCAACTTCAACCCTGCTTCCTAGAATAGAAGCACCTCGCTCACTATTAAGTAACGACTCAAGTTCAGTGCCTTTAGACCTTTCAGAGATAAGGCCTATTAGCTCGTCAGATTCAAGTCCGATCCAACTTATATCTTTTATAAATCTGGCTGGAGCTTTCTTCTTATTGACAGTCCAGTTATCAAACTGAAAGTTTCCCTTACTATCCACGAACAATGATTCAGGAATGTGCGCGTAAACGGCAGTTCCTTTTCGCACTACACTTTTTTGAAGTCTAACTTGATCAAGCAAGTCTTCTCTTAAAGTGTAAGCCACGGCATCAGTGCTTGGCCCTAATACTTTAATTGACACAACAGGCTTTTTCCTGCTCATTGCAAAGTCTACGACAGGCTGAAAGTCTTGGAGGTCGTCGTTATAAAGCTTTAAGTTTTCTATTTGGAACCCAAGCTCACCTTGAAAAACTTTGCTATTTGCTAGAATAACAGTTCTCTCTGAATCTCCATCCTCTTTTATTGGAGTGTCTATGAAGTTCTTTATATACTCAGGGTTTTGTATTGAGTCCTCTAATTCTTTACGGGCATTTTGATTAAGTTTATTTTTATCTACCTTGCTATACTTTTCAACAGCAGCATCAAAAAGTCCCTCTAAGAATTGCTTACCGTCTTCAGTCATAGAGGGAAGATGCGTGTACACTTCATCTCTTTGTGCGCTCGCTTCTATTTCTTTAAGATGTTTATCTACAAATTCCTTTCGCCTAGCTTTGTATCCCCGTGAGTTTTTATTAAAGTCTGATGATATTTTGTTGTCTAAATACAGTTGGTGTATGTAAGCCGCAGCGCGTAACACTTGAAGTCGTAAAAGCTGAAACGACTTAAAAACAAACTGCTCAAAAGATAACACCTCATCCAGTCCAGACTCCCACTGCTCTTGTGCTTCATCTAGTGAAGATTTAAACGCGTTGTCATCTTTTATTTCTCTTCCTGCAACTTCTGTTGTTGTTTCAGTCTCAGGCTTTGTCTCCTGATCAGGCTTGTCTTTCTTTGTTTGCTGCTTAGTTAAACTAACCTTCTTTGTTTCTTGCGGCTGAGTGAGTGACTTATTAGTTCGTGTAGTAGGCCGTGGGTCAAATGGTTTTGTTTCGACAGTAGCCCTTGGCTTTGGTGTTGCTGTAGGCTCTGGTGTTGCAAACTGTTCTTTGCCTGACACCTCTGTTTCTTGATCTTTGGTTAGCTTACCCTTGTTCGCAATAAGCTCAACTGATCCCATAGAAGCTTGAGTGGTGAACTGACCCTTCCCTACAGATGTAATTATAATGGGCTCCTTTTTCCCATTCTTTAACAAAACCTCTGCTTCAAACTGCTGGTTTGGTGCATCTGGATCAATGACCTTTACGTTTTGAAGTTTACCTACAACCCTCTTGGCTCCTTGTTTTTTAACACGAACATAAGTTGATTCGTTCAGTGTTTTTTCTTTGTTCGCGGCATTTGTTCTGTTTGCTTGGCGAGCACTTACACCAGATATAGTTTTGGGCTCAGCAGGTGTGTATGTCGTTGTTGTCTTTGTCGTTACCTTTTGGCCCTTTGGTATATTTACCCTTCTTGCCCTGCGTGTACGTGTCCCTTTAATTTTCAATGGATCGCCTTGTGCGATCTTCTCGTTCTGTTCTCTTATTTGTTGTGCTCGGACATTCTTTTCCTGTTGCTGAGCGATAAAATTATTGTTATCCGCAATCCTGACCGATGAATCTACTCCGCCAAACTTGTTTTTATCTTTTAAGATAGCCGCTCTTTTAATTTCATCTTCGCTATGTAGATCGAATGTCTTGTTGTTAAATGTAGTTATCAGGGGTATTGTATCGTCACTATCTAATACTGCTTCTCTTACCCTTCCATTCCTAGCATCTGTGATTCGAGCAACTACAATTTCACCACTTTCTAATGCGTGCTCGTAAGACTGATTTTTAACAAATGTGTTTTCAGGTTTGTTGTAAGGAGCGTCAGACTCAGGAAGAATTACTTCTCTAGTTACGCCTTCTGGAAGAACTCCTTGAGGCATTGCCTGCTGTTCTGCTGCTTCACGATTCTTGCGTGCAGCAATTTGTATTTCAGATTGCTGTTCAGCTTGCGCCGCTTCCTCTTCAACCTTAACTGACTTAGCCCTTTCCCGATACTGATCCAGAGTTGAGTTAGCTACGTTAAGCAAACCCTGCTTCTGGCTTTCAGACATAACCCCATAGTTAGGTATTGCATTGGTAGCACTCTCAAGCTCTTGTATGTCTTGATCGGTTGGGATGAACTCTGGATCAGTCAGATTAGATTCAAGCCTGCTAAGCTTCTCCTGCATCCCCCTGAACAGAGTCATGCTTACTTGTTTTGTAAGCCTCTTGTCAGGTATGGTTTTATCAACTCTAGAGTTAACAGTTGTTGTTAGATTATTGTCAGTCTCTTGGGAAGGAGTGCTGCTAATGTAGTTACCTGCACCACCTGCCGCCCCTAAAGGTACAGCACCAAGAGCCCCAGTAACGGCAGCATCAGCAACTCGCCATAGGTTATTACCGTTAACAAGATCAAAAGTGTTATCGGCAAGTTTACTGGCTGTTAGCTGCAATGATTCCTGAATAGCTTCAGTACCGCCTTCAACTATAGCAGATCGACCAGCAGCCTTCATACCACTGCTTAAAACCTGTTTCCATAAAAGCTCTTTTGAAGTTCTTGGTAACGCTTCAAAGAATGATTCGAATGTTTTACCTAATCCAAATCTTTCAGCCATACCTGAAGCAACACCAAAAGGAACAGCTAAGAAAGGAGACTCAACACCTGTGTCTTCCCTTACACCTCGATAGGTTCCACCTATCCCTCTTATCATGGATGACCTGCCAACAAACGCCCCAACAGCAGCAGCCCCTCTTTTTGCCGCTGCCCTTTTACCTGCACCTTTTAAAGTTTCTTTACCCAGAACTCTTGCCACAGCACCAGTTCCTCCTGTTGCTATTGCGGTAGGTATGATTGATCCTATTTGCCCAAAGACCTCTCCAACTGCTTGGCCAAAGTAATCCAGCGCATCCCCGAAATCTTCTATCTCGTTAAGTTGCCTGCGAGGAACTTCGTTCGCTAGTTCAGTCAGGAAATCACCACCACTCTTGAATTTGTCTTTACCTACATCTCCAACAATGTCTGAAGCGGTTTCTAAGAAGCCAAGATCAGAAGCGAACCCAGTTAAGAAACCTCGTCTTGCCCCTCGAACAAGTGGATTTGTAGAGCTAGTCCCTCCTTGCTCTTGGTATTGCGCTAATCGTTCGTCGTAAGGCAACGCAGGAGCGGCAGGCTTGGTTTGCTGAGTGTTCAGGTCACTAAGGTTAAATGGCCCAGAAGTATCTGGGCCACTATAGTCTAACCCATCCAAAAATGGATCAGGGGGCATCACAAAATCTTCAGACATATTACTCGTTCATTAATGGTGATAACTGATCAAGGCGCATAGGCGTATTGCCTTGAGCACCAACAGGATTTAAAGGTACTAGCTGTGCTGGTTGATCAACAGGAAGTGGAGGAGGTGATTCAACAGACCTGCGATCAAATATACGTTCAGGCCTATCTCGCAAAGGATTAAACTCAGAAGACTCCGCTGCCAGAATATCTCGCAAAGCTTGCAATTCAAAAGGAGGCATAGGGATATCTCCTCTTTCAACTTGCCTAACAATCCTAGCGGCATCCTCAACTGACAATTTATCTAATGGGTTGTAAGTTACTGGAACAGAAACATTATTTGTAGCGGGGTTGAATTCATACTCTTTTTTTACTGCTTCTCTAGGGCCAGGAAATGCGCTTATTGGCACTTGCACTGGAGGAGGAGGGGCATATTCATTTAAGTATTCAACAAGCTCTGGAGCCATTGCTGAATTAGCTCCCCTTAAAAAAGTTGGTTCAGTTTGAAACATGTTAGACAGTCGATTTCTAGACATGTCTTCATACATTCTGGCTCCTATTCCTGAGTATGGGTCAAAACCTCTTTGCCTTATGTTTTCAATAATATCGTTGTATGGCATTCCTTCGCTCAATACTTGAGGGACATCGGCAACGGGTGCAGGTGCTGGAGCAGGTGTTGGTGCAACTTGTTGAACAGGAATTGCAGCAGGAGCCTTCATCGGCATTGCCTGTGGTGCTGGCGCAGGAACAACAGGAGGCTGGGTTAGTGCTGCTGGGGCTGGCTCAGTAACAACAGGCTGTGCAGGCTCAACTGGTGGCAGGATCGGCCCACCTACGGCTGGCCCTACATTGGTAACATACTCAGGACTTGTTAATGTAGCCTGCCTTCTAGCTACTTCGCTTAAACTCTGAGGTTCAGCTTCCACTGCTGGTGCTGGTGCTTCAGAGCGTGCATCTAATGGATTGCCAGTTTGAAAATCTTTTCCATATCTTGTGCTATAATATTTGATAATATCGTTTCTTGGTACAAACTCAAAATCAGTCACACCATTTTCATTCCTAAACATTCTAACCTGACTTCCCTCTTTGGTTAGATCTTGCAATATATTTTTTCGTTTATCAGAAATAGTTTTTAAATTTAAAGCATCACCTATTATCCTGTTAATAGAATTGTTAATTTTTAGATCATCTTGATTAGCATTTGGAAGAAGCAGCCTTTGCTGTAGCTTAGACCGAGCGTCGCTTGAATTAAGATATTTATCATACATCTCAATTCTTTGTTCAACAGAGAAACCTTCAGGTATAATATTGACCTGTGCATTTGAGTTAGGCCCAATAGTGTTATCAAGTAGTTTTATCGTTTTTGCTAGTTCCGCCCTGACTGAAGCGAGATTTCTGTAATTATTGTCAAAGTTTTTCTTCAGTATTTTATTTGCCGCATCCTGAGCTAACGCTGCTTTTTGAGTATTATCTTCATCTTGCCTGATCTTCTGTTTCTGTGCATCTGCCAGATAGTCATAGTACCTGCCGCGCTGTTTTGCTTCAGCAAGCTGAGATAGCCCAGATAAGAAATTACCACCAGCACTAGAAGCAGGAGCTACCTGTGGTTGAGGAGTCGTGTTGTCTATGTAAAAAGTAGCCATTGTGTTATTGATCTGGATTTGTTTTAATTAACTCTGGGCCTTTGAATAAGTTTCTCCATGAGTCTTGTATCGGCTCATAATCTGAGTCTTGTAAGTAAGCATTGGTAAGTGCTCGTTGGTTTCCTTGGTTTTGCATACCCTGCACAGCATCCCCGCCAGCACCTAAACCCTTAGCAAACTTCCTAGCAAAGTTATCCTTCTTCTCCACTATCGTGTTTGTTCCTGCGCTCTCTGCATTTAAAGCACCCATAAGGCGAGCATTGTTAGCTTGATTCTGCGCTGTAAGCATACCCATCGGAATTAATGAAGCGGAACCCAGCCTGCCAAATAGACCAAACCCTCTTTCAGGCATACTTAATCCTATGTCCTGAAAGCGTCTGATATTGTCTAGCTTCATTCCGCCTTCCTGAGCAGCAACACCTCGGTTCATCTGACCTAGCTGATTAGCATATGCCATTTGCAGGAATGGGCTCATGCCCCCACCTGCTCCCATTAATGCTTGTTGCTGGTTGAACCTTCTACCAACAGCATCCATAGAATCTTGGTTGGCTGCTCTTAAAGCATCTCCGTATCTTGTTATAGCTTGGTCGCTTCGCCTAAACTGTCTTCCCTCTGGAGAGAACTGATCAAAGGTAGACAATCCCGCTCGATACATGTCAGGCAACTGGGCGGCTTGAGATGCAACATTGCCATAAGCGGCCTGTCCTGCCTCTCTAAGCTGGGCCATGTCACCCTTCAAGTTCTTCTGGTCTACATCAAGTGCAGCACCAATCGCGGCTGTCTTTGGCTTACGTTTTATCTTTGTTTTAGTTTTCCCAAAAAGACCGTCGACAAGACCGCCCACTCCTTTTGCTATTCCTGCTACTTGGCTTGGCCCTACACTCATAATAATTTTCCTTAGTCGTTCTCCTGTTTAATTGCTATAAGCTGGGAAGTAAAATAACTCTCCAGCCCATCAAAGTATTCTGTTAGTTCTTCCTGATATTTTACCATACTAGGAAACCTAGTTAAAACTTCTTCAGGCATTTTAGGCGGCTCAATGCCACTTGTTTCTATAATAGCAGAACTATCTAGTGCCATGCGTGCTATTTGCTCACTAGCGTCTGCCATTATTTCTCTGCCTTTCTAAGACTCAACGTGAGTCTGGTTACGGTAGCTGGGCCATCACCCGTCAACTTTAATTGATAACCAAGGTATCTGCCCCTAGTAATATTATTAAAGTATGCCTTATCATCTGGGTTGATATTATTGTTTACAATGTTTGAGTTGGTTGCAGAAGATTGGTCATCCAATACTTGAGTGCCACTCAACTCCGTGTAGTTAATCCCAGATAATAATTGATCAGGTTGGTTGGCTTTTCCAAATTTCATTGTGGCTGTAACAGCCGTGTCGTTTGTGCCTGAGTACTCCAAGGTCACACGTTGCAACATCTTCTCGTCATCTGTATTAAAGCTCAAAGCACCTGACTCAAGCTTACTTTGATACCCCGAAGATGTGTATGAACTGCCGTTGTAAATATCGCGCTTATAGTAATCTTCTTCGTATTGCTTTAAGCACTTGTCGTTAGAACTAGCCATGACAAACGTGCTGCCCTCTGTCCCGTCTTCGCAGAAGTGTTCAAACCTCATGTTGCCCAGCTTTCCGCAAAGACTATTAGCATCCGTGCTTAAAGAAGTGTTCTCTGTTGAGTTTATCAAACTCGGAAACTCGCTGGTACTACCTGTTCTCCCAACTACATAGGGATCACCTTGCATTATATCGCTAAGAGAATCATCGCAGTTACAGATACTTACATCATGGCTATCAACAATAGTCTCAACCAAGAAATCTCTAAGAGACATCTGGTTATAAGACTGATAGTTGACCATAGCTGTGAAACCATGATCCATATAACTAGCATGACCAAACTCTAGGTTGTAGACCAATGTGCGATCAGGCGCGTCACTGCTCCCTGTCTCATCAGAACGCCAAGAAAAGAACAACTCCTTTGTTCTTGGGTTATATCCAGCTACTGGTATCTTATGTCTATTCTCAGCCATTTTTATCAAAGATCACTTGAAGGATACCTGTTAATCCACTTGTAATCTGAAAACGAAGACACTGGAGAAGATGAGCTATCTGTAACCTTAACCCTAAACATAGACTCATACCCCACATTAAAATGACATTGTAGTTTTCCGATTGCATCAGAAGTGTTGCCGTTGCACTTCCAACCAGTAGATACGGGATAACGAAACCCACTGCCACTCCCCCCACCTGTTGTCCCAGTTACCCTAAACGAGAGATCAACGGTATCCGTATCTTCTTTAGTTTTACTAACATGGGCATAATGGTATTTAACTAATTTAGGCTCGAATGTTAACTCTACATTATTTGCTGACGAAGATACTGGATAACTTATAGTAAAAGATGTTACCGCTCTATCGGTGTCAATAGTTTTAACCGTTGCTCCTTTTGGTATACCACTTCCAGACACCTTCTGCCCTACTTCAATATACTTGTTTGAGTTGCATGTTATCTCGTTAGTGCCAAACACCAAGGTGGTATTTGATTCGTTGGATGTAACAGCCCTATTTAAAGTGCAAGTTGATGATGTAGGCGCTGGGCTTGCCAACACATAAGTATGAGAAGGAACTCCTGTTCCTGTCACAATTTGGCCAGCAGCTACATTGCTATTGCTAAACCCAGTTACTGTTGTGGTTTTAGCAGAAGTGTTTGCTGAAGTGTTACAACCCGTTACTGTATGCGCTGTTAAATCACATGTGTTGTCTTTGAAGTCCGTGACAGGCTGGTCATTCTCATTCCAGTGCCTAATACTCACCAAATCGTCTTGAAGTGCTGCGCCTGTTAACTTGCCAGTTAGCGTGTTAGACCTAAACTTAGCTTGCTGGGTTAATGTAAATACCGCCGTCCCTCCTGAAGCGTTAAATTTAATTATATCTCCCACAGAAAGAGTCATGTGTGTTCTCTCAACAGAAAGAGTTATTATATCGTTAGGATTTGAAGGGAGGGCTTTAGCCTCTGCTGTCTTAATTCCTTCTGTGTCGTTACAGCGGTATACTTCATAGCTGTAAGGAGCGGTTCCGCCTAATGCAAGCCACTTAAAGGGCTTATACCAAACTGCATGAGATTCATGCTTTGTTCCTCCCCAGTCGTTTCCATCCACTCCTTTTTCCACTGAAGACCTAAATGGTTTAGGGGATAGGTGTCCGTAGTAAGATTCCCCATATGTCTCATCACCATCTCCCCCCCTCATATTGCCGGGGGAAAATGTTTCCTCATAATATCTAGACCCATCACTGGCATACCTAGTTATAAAATCCCTTCCAACATAATCGTCAGAAAATACTGGGTAAAAATCATCTCCTTCAGATTCAAGTGTAACAGTTGTTGTGGGTATAATAATACTAGCTGTGTTACTATTCGTAGTTCCAGACGGGTTGGTTGCTTGAAAAGAATATGTATTACTGTCGTCGTTACCGTCTGTTAATTGAACATTTTTAACCGTTAACTTACTAAAGTAATAGCCGCTTGCATCCCCAATAGGAGGAACTAATCCCGTCTCCACTATGTACTTTGTTCCATTATGAGATATGTCTGTTGGCCCAGACCCTGACCCATCTGAATCCTTCCTCCATTTTGAGGCAGTGATAGAAGTGCAATACCTCACCTCAAAAGTAACATCATCACCAATGCTGGCCGTTACATCTGAGGGGTGCTGTATAAAGCTAGGAACTGAACTAAACCCAGCTAATGTAACTGATGCAGCGTTACTATATACTGGCCCTTCTGCTGGGGTTCTATCAGCGTTGTTTACTCCTACTCTGTATTGTTTGTTGTAATGATCTGGCGCACTAGGATTGGTTATTTTAAAAACGGAAGATTGCTCTCCAGATATATCCGACCATGTGCTTGCACTAACCAGCTTCTCTTGCCATTGATAAGAGAAAGGCTCCCTTCCTGTTGCATGAACGGTAAGTGATGTGGAAGCCGTGTAACTTGCACTACACGGGTTCGCATTGATTGTTAAATTGGTGGGGTGTGCTGTAATTTGAGGAGGCCTACTTGAACATGCTGCCACAGCAGCTATGGTTCCCTCTTGTTCAATATCTAAATTCTTTATACCTCCAGTCACAAACCTTGGGCCAGTCCCGTCCTCTGCACTAATAACCTCATCTTCAAATATAATAGCCGATGCGTTGTGCATCCAATCAACTCTTTGAGGCCTGAGAGAAGCGAGGGTCATTCTGTATATGCCAGCTTCTGACATATAAAAATGAGCATCCCCAGTATTAATTAATGTGTCCTCGTAAAACGGGGTGTTCTCTCCTTGATAAACCTGCTTAAAGACAAACAAGTTTGAGGAGCTAACAAGCGAACATCTCCAAATGCTACGCTCTTTGTAAATCATTAGGTGATCACCGAGAACGGCCATTCCAATAATACGCTCACCTATGTCACCTACAGTTTGCTGGCCTGCAAGAGAGGCCAAGGAAGGATAATAGCTTGTAGCGTCTACATAGTCAGACCATTGAACCTTTGACACCTGTTGAGTTGATGACTCTTCCAAGTCCCCTAAGAACATGAAGCCCTTATATTCAGATAAGTGAGCAGCCTTGGTTATCTTTAGCTTAACCAAGTCTGGTATTGTAATAGCTAAATTCTTGTCTGCCCTATCTGGCTTTGAATCAAAGAACCAGTTTAGTGGCTGATCATAGTTGTTTGTAAAAACAATATTGTTGCCTAACTGTGCGGCTTTAAATTTAATAGAGCTATAAGAAGCAGATGTTCCCATAGCGTACCCACTCCCGCCGTTGTCTCCAATAAGTATCCAATTACGAGACCTTTGGTTTAACGCATAGATTCTGCTTTTAGTAGCAGCAATCAGCTTCCTCGATCCATTGCCGCTTTCAAATTCAAACAGGAGGGTAATAGGCTCTCTGACTGTATTTGTTGGAGTTTGCTTTGATCCAAGTTGATCATGAAGATCGCTGTTGTTTTTTATTGTGCCGCCAACATTATAGTTTCCGTCATCAAATAATGCCTTGAAACCTCCTGCTCTCTTTAACCTGCCTGCACCATCTACCCTAAAGTTCTTAATATACCTAAACTGTTTGTCGTTTAGCAAATCAAGCGGAGTCAAAGAGTTCATGGGCCCAGTTAATGGGCTTATGTGATAATCTTTGAACTTAGGTAGCCTTGGCATTTTATGATGGGAAGTAACCCGTATAAATTAAAAACCTGCATACAAGAGAAGGCTGAACAATTGGAACAGGATCATCCTCACCAACTTCCTCAAACAATTGTTCAACGTAAGACACCCCAGCATCAGCATCATCTTCTCCGAAATGGTTGCTACGCATAAAATTAGCAAGACCTGTCTGCTCGTCATGCCAAACCTTCTTACCTACCGCACCAGAAGCGACATGGTTGTGCTTTGGTAAGTGTCTCACCGAAAGCTGAACCGTTTCAGAGCCAACCTCACTTCCAAGAGAATATGAGTTAAGTCCTGACACTTGATTAGCAGACTCATTTCTTCCAATAAGAGCCCTAGCTCTCATGTCTGGCACATTAAATGTGGAAGTGCCATCCCCATCCCCGTATGTTGTTGAAATAACAGTATACAAATCTGAATAGGTTGTCCTGCTTATGGCCGCTCCATTGCACTCAACCCATCCATCAGGAGTAGCAGAGTTTAAAGATGACTTAACATCTCCAATGCTCCATATACCAGTATTAGATGCTAAGTCTTTAGCAAATGTCTTTGACGGGTTCCCGTCTGCATCTAGTAAATAATTAGCTAAGTCATAAATCTTACTCGGCAAAGTAAGTAGAACGGCTTTGAACCTGTCGCACAAAGTTGACGACGAGGTTAGTACTAGGTTTGAAAAATCACTTGGCTTACTTGGTGATGGCATATCAATCTCCTCTTTCTATTTCGTATTCTAAATTAACAATAACCCTGAGCGCATCCTTAACGAAAAGGCGCGACTCAGGGCTTGCGTTAACTGCGTCTTTAAATCCTTTAGGATGTACCTCGATCAGAGTCTTCGACGTATTCAGTTTCCTCGTCACGCACCCGCTCATGAGGGTGACAGAGAGCATCAGCGATAGCCGAATCAATGTAGTCCATTTTGTCTTCACGCCTACTCTGTGCTTCTGATTTTCTAATTACATCCTCAATCTGGTCAGCCAGACTTCGCAGGACTGGTATAGCCCTTAGTATGGCTAACAGAACGCTCACTCAGCAGAAGTAGCTTTAGCTGCCTCCTCGCTTTTCTTCACTCCGTGACGAAGGAAGATTGCAAGAAGACTTGTCACCCCGATGTTCAGGGCGGCACTAAGCTCGATCTCCCCAGAAAGGTAGGCTCCAGCCGCAGATAAAATTGCCGCGACTCCTGTTATAATGGTTTTTGACTTAAACATTTTACTCTTTGTTTTTTATCAATCTAACTAACTTGATACTGACATAGGTGAGCATGACACAACTAATAGTCAGCTTAACACCTATATCAATATGCTCTACAAAATGATTGCCCACCCCTAGAACACTTGCTCCAATTATCTTTATATCGTCGAAACTCATTGTTCATTTCTAGCTCTAGGGGTGTAGGCACGATGCTTATTCAGCGTCTATAACTTCAGGCATCGCGGGGATTCCGCCGCCGTCGTTTTCTCCGTTAGGATTTAAGCTGTTTATGAAATCAGCTAATGATTGAGCAGACTGTTGAATGGCTTGATGGTCTCTAGCTGGTAGTGATGCCATCTGTGACGCGTTGAACAATATTTGCAACTGTTGTTGCGCCTCTTGGAACTTATCTTTTTCGTCCATAAGCAGGGATATTTTATATAAAACCTACTGCGAGTACAAGCATACTGTACTGCAACCCGTGATACTATTTTTCCTGACACTCGCCCTTGCAAGTATCATCAAAGCAATCCTTGTTGGTACATTTACTCGCCACCGTTAGACTCTTCCTCGCTGGACTCTTCCTCCTCGCTAGATTCCTCCGCTGGAGCTTCTTCCTCCGTTGCTGGGTTAGCTGGGCTGCCCTCCTCTGCTGCCACCGAAGTATCAACGGTGATCTCTGGAGCCTCAAAATCTTCGGGCGGAACATCCCGCAGTTTGCTGGCTTCAATCTGACTGTCCAACTGGGCAATGAACCCTTGGTTGGCAGCAAACTGAGATACCAACGCAGATGCACCTGACTTCACCTCGTCCAACGTGGGCCTGTTGTCCTCGTCGTAGTGGTGAACACCGTCCGTATAACCGCTGTGTTTACCTGTTTCGTCTGTTGCGGTTAAGCCGATCACAACAGAACAGACTTTGCTGTTGTCATCGCATGAACACATCGGTTCAAACCTTACGCATTTATAGGTGTTAGCCATAATTATTTATCTCTCGTCATGGGCATTAGCAAAGGGCCGTCCCAGTTTGCTGGCACTACTAAGTCCTCTGTTCTGCTGCCAAAATCAAAAATGCTTTTCTCCTCCTGTGATGGATGCGTAGGAAAATACTCTACGTCCAATCCCCCGAAATCTATTTCCAAAGTTTTGATATTCTGACACCCACTACCCACCAGAATGCTGAATATGCTGAGTGCTATTATTGTAATCCATCTTTTCATTTTCTCGTCCTTGGTTTTGGTTCTTCCTCTACAAGCATAACCTTCATCGGGCCTTTCTCGTTACCTTTCGGCAGATACTCTGGCTGATGGTTTGCCAGCACTTTTTCGCACGTTAAATCCCCAAGATTGGTGTTCTTGATTCTCATGGTAGTTCCGCGATCTTGGAGGTAAAAAACCGTTTCGCGCAGCCCGATCCGTGCAATCCTCGCCTGTCTGCCATTCAGAAAAACGATCTCGTCAACGGCCCATTGTTTTGAAAAGCAAACGCTTAACCCTGCCGCAAACTCTTGAATGATCTCTCGAAACAGCAGCACCGCTACGCCAGCAACAAACAGCCATACCCAATCTGATAGTATCGCTTTACCCGCAGTCTCCAATACCGCTGGGTCGCTAAGTTGCTGGACTAAATTTGTTTCCATTATATTTCCCCCTCGTACTCTACGTCATAGCTATCAATGTCTGCTCGCTCTCCGTAAACTGTGAAGTAGCAGTCTATAGCGTTTCCATCTGCCTCGCCTATTTTTATCTCTATATTACTAGCAGAAATTACAAACAGTTTTTGGTAAGAACCTTTAGGTGTTAACTGCACCGTTACCGTGCCGTCCCTGACCAACCCAACCCAGTAGTCTGGAAGCAAAATAGTATCGCCTTGAATTTCACCTCGCTGATAAACCCCAATCTCTGGCCCTTCTAGCGAAGAGTGGCGAAGGTTCATTCCCTCTTTGGTAGGATGAGGTATTCTAAACGATTTACTGTAGCCGCCTACATCGCCGTTAGCATAAATGTTACCACCAAAAAATGCTGTGTATGAAGAGCTAGGATTGCTCCCTACTCCTATTCTGTTTTGAATGTAGACATCTCCAGCAACATAATCTGATCCGCTGCCGCTGCTGACCACATTGAGCCGCGCTGTTGTGTTACTAGAAGTATGCCCGATAGTTAACGAATCATCACTTCCGTTGTAAATAAGTCCACCCGCTTGTTTAACCGTAGTATCTGCTGTGTAAATGGCTACTTCGCCGCTCGTTGTTCCTGACGTTGTTGTGGAGCTACTAACAGTCCCGCTGCCGCTGCCGCTTACCGTAGTCCAACTAATACCTCCGCTGCCATTGGTAGTTAGCACCTGACCGTCGCTTCCAGATGATCCACCTATCTTTAATTTACTTGAACCGATATTAACAGACCCGCCACTATCAACGCGGAAATAGGCACTACTCCCCCCGCTATTTGAAATATAGAGGAGCGGATACCCAGGAGTTGCCCCAGACGGTTCTTCGCTCCAGATACCATAGGGTGTGGATGCTTGAGTGGATTTGAAATGCCCAGCATAACTCGATCCGCTCGCCGTAAAATAAGATGGCCCATTAACATACAACTGGTAGCTGCCGCTGTGTGCGCCGCCCACTCCAAGTCTTTGAGCTATATCTACATCACCATCAGTATTTATAACAACCTCGTTCTCGTTGCCGCTGGGGTGGAATGCTATTTTACCGTTGCTGTTGTAAATGTTTAACGAACTAGCCCCACCATAGGAAGTATAGGTGCTTCCAGCTTTCCAAACTTGAGCGTTTCCGCTGTTGGTCTTTAATAGTATGTCAGTATAATAGGTTTGGGTTGCGCTTCCTAAAGTCAGATTTAAAGAGGTGGAAGTTGAGAGTATATTAGCTGGGGTATTATTAGTTCCTGTGACTTGAAGCCGAACGGCATCGTTGGGAGTTCCCCCTAAAGCCAAACCACCCTCACCCAATTGGAACACGGGAGTGTCGTTGGAGGTTCTGGTTATAGTATTCTGTTGACCAGCAATATGAATGTTAAGCTGGCCCTTGGAACTACCCGCACAAGTGCCTCGTATTATTGCGTAGTTTAAGTCGCTAGTGCCTTGGAAATAGACACCACCAACATGATCGCCCGTGCTGGCGGCGTCCTGTTTAGATAGCACTACGCCGGGGTCTTCATTTTCGCCAGACCCACCCTCCGTGAGCTTCATTGAAGCTGTTTCAAAAACACTAGAGTAGGCTTCAAAAGCGTATGTGCCATTGGTTATTGCTCCCCCAGACAGAAACCGCTTACCGCTGACGTTGCCGTTAACTTCCAACTCTGTATCGCCGTAGCCTGACACAGTTTTGTTGATGCCCACTAGCCCAGTAAATTTTGAAGTGCCGTTGTTCAGAATGCTCAACAAGCTAACCTCACCACTATTCATCACGTTAAGCGCAATGTAACTAGCGTCCGTACTCCGCCCTCTAACGGCTAATGCTGCGGCTCCGTTAGCATTGCTGGTGGCATCAACAAACAAACGACCATAACCGGAGGCTGTTGATCCAACTGAACAGTTCCCGTTGCCGAACATGATGAATTTTGACGTTTCAGCTAGGTTCCGAAACTCAACAACTTTAACATCTGCATCATCCCCTGCTGTGACTACCAGTCCGTAGCCATTAGTTGGGTGGGTGTTTTTTAATTCCGTTAACCATGTTCCGTTTTCGCTCCCATATACATCCAGAAAATGACCGGGGGCTATACCTCCGATACCAAGGCCCGTGGAATTGATTATAACCTTATCTGCACCGCCTGTTCTGATATTCCAACTGGTGACCGTCCCATTTCCTAGACCTGAAATTGATCTTCCTAAATAAGCATCTGTCCCGTTCCAAAAAAGTAATTGTGTGCCATGTGAACCATGAGTGGTTTTCTGGCCGATAATTGCGTTGCTGGAGTTTATCCTTATTCCATCGTCTGAACTAGCAACTACATGGATCTTTGCGCTGGGGCTTGCCGTTCCCACTCCCAACCGCTCATGCACTTGGACGTACCCCGTGCTGGCTTTTATAGTCAGTCTAGCTGTGTTGTTATTCGCAAAAGCAAGGTCTTGGCTTTGGTCAGTCCATAAAAAAGCATGACTGTCGTTTACACCCAGTCGCAGCCCGTGAGTCTGACTGCCTCTTGTTATTTTTAGCCCTAAATTAGCAGAGGAACTGCTGTCATGTATGTTGAGTTTATCCTGCGGATTTGTGCTGCCGATGCCTATAGCGCCGTCAGCTATAATCCGCATTCGCTCTGAACCACTTGTGCTGAACCTCATTTCGTTAGAACCTGTAGTAGCTAAAGAAACTTCATTGCTATTAGATTCAAGGACTAGAGACGCTTGGTGTCCACCTGTAGACGAGGTGTCAATTATAGCTCTAACGTGTTCAGACCCAGTTATCGACAATACATTTGCAGTATCATTATTATTTGCTGCTCCACCCACTACTTGCAATGGCGCATTTGGCGCATTAGTCGCGATGCCGACAAAACCGTTGTGAAATAAATAATGATTATACGGGGCAGAACTAGCATTAACTCGTTTAAATTCTACCCCAGAAGCCCCTTGATTTTGCGCTTGGAAAAACTTGCCTACAGCATTTGGCCCAATAACTTGTAGTGTTGAGTCTGGGTTAATCGCTTCTCCCATCCCAACTTTCCCCTCCTCAAAAGTGGTGGCCATGTCGCCACCATCATATCGGAACTTGATTGGTTTTTTGGTGACTGTCGTACCGTCGGCTTTTTTCATTTCAGCCCCGATACAAAGCCCGTCTTGATAACCCCAGCTAGGAGACGCTGAGTTTAACGTGGAGAGTCTGAGTACCTCTGCTATTTCGTTGTCGCCAACTCCTGTTTTGGTGACATGGAGCTTTGCGCTGGGGTCTACTCCTATTCCAACCGATCCATCATGCCTTATCCTTACTGCCTCTGCTAAATCGGTTGAGCCAGCCGTGCTTACTTGTGTGTTAAATGTTAGACCTATTTGGTTCTGATCCGACCCAGTTTGGATCGCAGCTATAGAGGCAGCTTGGAGGTTAGCCTCGTCGGTACTGCAAAAACTAATTGCCCCAGCATAAGAACCAACTCCACCTCCGCTGGTGTTGGCTATATGAATGTCTGCTGTCTGCGATAGGTATGCTTTAGTGTATTGAGAGCCGCCCGCTACCGTGAATTTATTAGTCGGTGCGGTACTGCCGATGCCAACTTTGCCGTCATTTTTAATGATAAACGGAGAGGCACTATGGACATACATATAGGTGCTAG
>Ga0208157_1000528_pt1 | contig 20635 bp, 17 predicted proteins | sample 5_EtaG_FD_184077 | JGI IMG/M metagenome (GOLD analysis project Ga0208157, IMG submission 184077) | Marine viral communities from the Subarctic Pacific Ocean - 5_ETSP_OMZ_AT15132 metaG (SPAdes) (version 2) | ecosystem: Environmental > Aquatic > Marine > Oceanic | place: Pacific Ocean | collected...
TGCGTGAAATGAATATCCTTAAGTATTACAGGCTCACTAGAAAGTGGGTCTGTAAAACTTACGGGTTAAAAGATGCAGATTTAGAATTATTAATTTATTTAGATTGTAAAAAAAGATTTACACGAAAAGATTTTATGGATGGTGTTTATACATATTCATGGGATAAAAACAGATGGGAGAGATTAAGAAGAGATGGTTGGATAGATACTTGGAGACATAGAAACAGAACTACTATAATGTACTCTGTATTTAAAACATCTTTTAAATGCTCTCAAATGATAAGTAGAATTTACAGAATACTTTTAGGTGAAGAAGATATGCCTACATCAGAAAGAAGTATTTTTTACAATAACAAATCATATACAGATAAAGTTTATAATAAAGCTATAGATGATATGATAAAAGATAAAGACAGATGAAAAAAGGACCATTTAAACTAAAGCCCAAAAATAAATTTGATTTTGGTAATAAAAAATTTGATTTTACAAAAAAGAAAAAAGATTATACTAAGTTATCAAATGATTATCCTGGAACACCTGGATATGAACCACCAGTACAACCTAAAAGAGGATTTTAATGGGATTTAAACTAGGTAAAAATAGAGGTTTAGAGGCTAGTGGTGGTGTAATCAAAACAAAAATGCGTTTTGATAAACAATCAGGTGAAGAAGGGTCTGTACCTGGTACACCTGTTATCAGGGTACCTTTAGCAGAAGGAATACTTGGTGAAGCTAATATGGATGGTAGTATATTTATTAATGAAAATATAGATCCTAATAGTCCAGAATATAAACAAGTTATAAATCATGAAATGCGTCATGCTACAGATATGAAGCTTGGTAAATTAGCTTACGATGATAATAGTATAACTTACAATGGTGAAGTTTTTTTAAGAGAAACTAAAAACGGTAAAGATATGATATTAGTTGATGGTAGTTGGAAAGAAGCTGGTGACGAAGGTTTTCCTTGGGAAGACGACGCTAATAACGGTAACGATAAAGGAACGGTATAATATGTGGAAAATATTTAAAGATAAAAACAATATAAACGAAAAAAATATAGTTGGTTTTATATCTTTTACTGTAATGGTGTTATTTGCTATAGCTGATTTAATTACTGGTATAGCTTTCATGGGTTACGTAGGAGATGGTGAGCTAGTTATTAATGATACTATATACAACTCTTTTGTTTTAGTAACATTAGGTTGTTTTGGTATTAGTGCGTTTGAAAAAGTAAAAACAAAATAATATGCCAATACTAACAACTATAGATGGTGTGCCGTTATTTAATACAATACGTGAAGCTTTAGACTGGGGTTATAGTGTTGGCTTAACAGGTTATCACACGCATCAATATTTAGGAAAAACAGGATATATGGGAGGTGTTGACCACAACAACGCTGTTACAGGAAATGTACCTTTAGTAACACCTCAACAAACTACTTTACAACAACCTGATATATCACAATTTGAGCGAACAGGCGTTAGAAGACCACAACCACCACAACAAACTTTTTCAACAGGAAGCAGCGGTAGTAGTAGTGGAGGAAGTGGTGGTGGATATTAAAACAAAAAATTATGTTAAGTAAAATATTTAGCGGTGGAGCCGCAGATTTAGTAAAAGGTGTAGGTGGTGTTATAGACAACTTACATACATCTGCTGAAGAAAAACTAGAAGCAGAAAGAAAAATAAAAGAATTAGTTGCTAACTATCAAGTAGAGATGGAGAAAAACATAACAGCTAGATGGGAAGCAGATTTAAAATCAGACTCGTGGCTAAGTAAAAACGTTAGGCCATTAGTATTAATATTTTTAATAGTATGCACCATGCTATTAATATTTATAGACGCGGGTGCATTAAAATTTGAAGTTAAATCTAGTTGGGTTGATTTGCTTCAATTAGTATTAATAACTGTGATCGGTGCTTATTTTGGCGGTCGATCACTTGAAAAAGTAAAAAAATAAAATGGCATATATAAACAAACAAGTAAAACCAATAATAACTGCTTCAACTCAAAACACGCAGTTTGCAAATAATGATATATTATTTGATTGGACGGCTTTTGATTTACCTAAAGGTAGTTCTTTATTAAAAAATGTAACTGCAGTATTAAGGCACGCGGACACTGCTGCTCAAACAATGCAACATATACACCTTTTCTTTGCAAGATCAATTGATGGTGTTGTTCCTGCTAGTCTTGGTGCTGTTAATGCAACTGCTAGTGGAACAGGTTATTTTAATAACATAATAGCAGGAATTATATTAGACAAAGCGGATGCACTTATAGATGGTTTAGATTTTGTAACGATTCTTTCAAGTGGAAACGCGTCTGGTTCAGCAGGAGGCATGGGTTCAACTGAAATAGCTTTTAGCACTGATGATTTTACAACAGCTGTTTCTAAAGGTTTTGAAAGATATTACGTTGCGGCAATACATCACGGTGGCACTGGTTTAAACTTTACAACAGGTGTATTATTAAATCAAGGTAGTAATCAAGCAGCCGCTGCTGTAGAAACTACTTTAACAACAGATGGTACAGATGCAAGAAAAGTTTTTTCAGTTGGTGATGTTGTAGTTGCGGCAGATGGTGCTGCAGTAGGTACAGTTACAGCTGTAGCAAGCGCTACTTCTTTAACTGTAGACGCTGTAGAAGCAGCTTTAGAAGATGATGATGAATTATTAGTTCAAAGTCCAGTTGGATTACAACTATCTTTTGAGCACGGATATTAAAAAACAAATTAACTTAAATTAAATAAAATGACAAAAAAAGAAGAAATAGTAGACTTAAAACCAAAAGCAGAAAAAATTACTGAAGAGCAGTTAAAAAAATTACAAGATACAGTTAATGCTATAAATAAATCTCAACTAGAAATAGGTATGAACGAGATTAGAAAGCATGAAATGATGCATCAAGTGGCTAAACTAAGAGACGGTATTGCTTTAATGCAAGATGAGTTTGAAAAAGAGTACGGTACTTGTGATATAAACATAACAGACGGAACGATAAACTACAAAGAAAATGGCAAAGCTAATAAGAAAGATTAGTGTAGGTAAAGACTACAAAAACGATGCCATGCACTACGCTGTTGGTCAAGAAGTTTACGGTGGACATACTATTTGTGATATATTAGAAGAAAAAGATAAATATTCTATTTATATTAAAAAGAATAAAGACGTGTTACCTTGGAAAGACTTTAACAAGAATATGGCCGTGTCTGTAGAGTATAACTTAGAGTACTAATGAAAAGTGTTTACAACTTTGTTGTAACACCAAAAGGCAGTAGATATAACAATACTAAAAAAGTCGGTGATTCAGAATTAATACTTAATACTGAAATATTTAATCATCAATATGTAAATAGAGAAGCTACAGTTATATCAATACCTATTATTGGTGATACAGATATAGAATCAGGTGATACTGTTATACTTCATCACAATGTATTTAGAAGATGGCACAACGTTAAAGGTATAGAAAAAAATAGTAGAAGTTATTTTAACGAAGAAACTTACTTTGTAAACCACGATCAAATATTTTTATATAAAAGAAATAACAAGTGGTTAGCTCCAAAAGGTTATTGTTTTGTAAAACCATTAAAAGCTGTAAACAAGTTTAATGTAGAGCAAGAAAAACCTTTGCAAGGTGTAGTTAAATACTCTGATGGTACTGTGAAGCTAAATGAGCTTGTAGGTTTTACACCTAATAGTGAATACGAGTTTATAGTTGATGGTGAAAGGCTATATAGAGTTTTATCTAAATTTATTACAATTAAATATGAATATCAAGGAAACGAAGAAGAATATAATCCTAGCTGGGCGCAAAGCAGTTAATGAGCTGATTAAAGTTGCAGAAGAAAAAATTATTACAAACACTGAAGATGATGTATCAGCTGATAGATTAAAAAACGCAGCAGCTACTAAAAAACTAGCTATATTTGACGCATTTGAAATACTTAATAGAATCCAAGAAGAAGAGAACCTGCTTGAGGGAAAAACACCTGAAGAGGCAAAGAAAAAAGTCTTTAAAGGATTCGCAGAAGGCAGATCTAAGTAATGTACGAGCAAAGTTTAGTTAAAATAATAGAACCTATTAAACGCACGACTATTAGTCGGCTTAACAAATCTAAAAAATGGAAATATGGATACAATAAAGAAAACGATATCGTTGTTATATCAAAAACTGGTAGAATTGGGAAGATACTTGAAATACAAGGGTTGCGCATTGCTTTGCCAATGGAACCAGTGCACGTGCACACCAATACAAAAGGCAAGTGGCAAAAAATAGAGTATCCAAAAGAATTAAGTAGATTAAAAAATATATTTGATTGGAGAGCGTATCCTGAAGATCAAAAAGAAAAGTGGTTTGATTATATAGACGAGGAGTTTAAACGTAGAGATGAGGGCTTTTGGTTTATAAACAATGGTAAACCAACTTATATAACAGGCGCTCATTATATGTATCTTCAATGGAGTAAAATAGATGTAGGTGCGCCTGACTTTAGAGAAGCAAATAGATTGTTCTATATATTTTGGGAAGCTTGCAAAGCTGATAAAAGATGTTATGGTATGTGCTACCTTAAAAATCGTCGTAGTGGTTTTTCTTTTATGAGTAGTGCTGAAACAGTTAATTTAGCCACTATTTCAAGTGATAGTAGATATGGGATACTTTCTAAAACTGGTGCTGATGCTAAAAAAATGTTTACAGACAAAGTAGTGCCAATTAGTATTAACTACCCGTTTTTCTTTAAACCAATACAAGATGGTATGGACAGGCCAAAATCAGAGCTTGCATACAGAGTGCCAGCTAGCAAGTTTACAAGAAAAAAGATTACAGCTAACGAACAGCTTGAAGATATACAAGGATTAGATACTACTATTGACTGGAAAAACACAGGTGATAATAGTTATGATGGTGAGAAGTTAGCTCTATTAGTACACGATGAAAGTGGTAAATGGGAAAGACCTGATAATATATTAAATAACTGGAGGGTAACTAAAACTTGTCTTAGACTTGGTAGTAGAATTATAGGTAAGTGTATGATGGGTTCAACCTCAAATTCATTAGATAAAGGTGGAGAAAATTTTAAAAAATTATACAATGCATCAGATGTCACTAAGCGAAATAGAAATGGTCAGACAAAATCTGGTTTATATTCTTTGTTTATCCCAATGGAATGGAACTACGAAGGATTTATTGATGAGTACGGAGTTCCAGTATTCACTACTCCTGACGTCGACGTGTTTGCCCCAGATGGTGAACTAATAGATATAGGTGTAATAGATCACTGGCAGAACGAAGCAGAAGGTTTAAAAGGTGATCAAGATGCTTTAAATGAGTTTTACAGACAGTTCCCAAGAACTGAAGAACACGCATTTAGAGATGAAACAAAAAATAGTATATTTAACTTAGTAAAAATATACGAGCAAATAGATTATAATGAAGAAATGTCTAGAACACTAGGCGTTACTACTGGAAACTTTCAATGGGTTAACGGAGTAAAAGACACACAAGTGATTTATTATCCTGATCCAAAAGGTAGATTTAAACTTAGCTGGGTTCCACCTCAGCAATTACAAAATAGAGTGGTACTTAAAAACGGTATAAAATATCCTGGTAATGAACACATGGGAGCATTTGGTTGTGACTCTTATGATATATCAGGGACTGTAGATGGTAAAGGTTCTAAAGGAGCATTACACGGCTTAACCAGGTTTAGTATGGAGGACGCTCCTGCGAATAGCTTCTTTTTAGAATACTTGTCGAGACCACCTACAGCTGAAATATTCTTTGAAGATGTGTTAATGGCATTAGTGTTTTACGGAATGCCTATACTTGCAGAGAATAACAAACCACGTCTTTTATATTATTTAAGGCGTAGAGGTTATAGAGGTTTTAGTATGAACAGGCCTGATAAAGTTTGGAATAAATTATCAACAGCAGAAAAAGAAGTAGGTGGTATACCAAACTCTAGCGAAGATATAAAACAAGCGCACGCGGCGGCTATTGAAATGTATATACAGAGCCATGTAGGCATGAAGCAAGATGGTAGTTTTGGAAATTTATATTTCAATGAGCTATTAAATGATTGGGCTAAGTTTGATATAAATAAAAGAACAAAGTTTGATGCGTCTATAAGTAGCGGCTTAGCTATAATGGCAAATAATAGACATTTGTACGCTCCAAACGTTAAGGTTGAAAAACCAAAATTAAACATAAATATTTCCAAGTATAGTAATACTGGAACTAATTCACAAATAATAAAATAATATGGCATATTCTAGTAAACGTTATTTTCCAAGCCAAACTGTAAGCGATGCTGAAAAGCTTAGCTACGATTATGGTTTAAAAGTAGCTAAAGCTATAGAGGCAGAATGGTTTCATGAAGATAGAAGTACTAATAGATATAGAAGCAATTTAAAAGATTTTCATAAATTAAGGTTGTACGCTAGAGGCGAACAATCAATACAAAAGTATAAGGATGAGTTATCTATAAACGGTGATTTGTCCTATTTAAATTTAGACTGGAAACCAGTGCCTATTATATCTAAATTTGTAGATATAGTTGTAAACGGTATGTCAGAAAAAATGTATGATATAAAAGCTTTTTCTCAAGATCCTTATGGTGTAAGCAAACGTACTGCGTATATGGAGTCTATGTTAAGAGATATGCGTACAAAAGAATTAAATGAATTTTCTAAGCAAGCTTTTGGTATAAAATTATCTGCTCATGAAGAAGAAAAATTACCTGATTCTATAGAAGAACTAGGGCTTCATATGCAGCTTACATATAAACAAGCTTCAGAAATAGCTGAAGAACAAGCTATAAACACTTTATTAGAAGGAAATAAATATGATTTAATAAAGAAAAGATTTTATTATGATTTAACAGTGCTTGGTATTGGCGCTGTTAAAACTAGCTTTACAACTTCTGAAGGTGTAGTTATAGACTATGTTGATCCAGCTAATTTAGTTTACTCTTATACAGATTCACCTTACTTTGAAGATATATATTATGTTGGTGAAGTAAAATCTATACCTGTAAATGAATTAGCAAAACAGTTTCCTCATTTAACAGAAGAAGATCTTGAAGAAATAATGAAAAATAAAAATTATAATAGAAATAATTATAACACAAGATATTCTGTAGACAAAGAAGATACTAACACTATACAAGTTTTATATTTTAATTATAAAACTTATATGAACGAAGTTTACAAAATAAAAGAAACTGGTACTGGTGCTGATAAAATAATACCTAAAGACGATACTTTTGATCCACCTGAAAACAAAGAAGGTGGTTATTCAAGACTATTAAGATCAATAGAAGTTTTATATGATGGTGCTTTAATTTTAGGTACTAAAAAATTACTTAAATGGGAAATGGCTAAAAACATGCTAAGACCAAAAAGTGATTACACTAAAGTTAAAATGAATTATAATATAGTTGCGCCTAGAATATATGATAATAAAATTGATTCATTAGTAAAACGTATTACTGGTTTTGCTGACATGATACAGCTAACACATTTAAAAATACAACAAGTAATGGCGCGTATGATACCAGATGGTGTTTATTTAGATGCCGATGGTTTAGCCGAAATAGATTTAGGTAATGGAACTAATTATAATCCGCAAGAAGCTTTAAACATGTTCTTTCAAACTGGATCTGTAATTGGTAGATCGTTTACTTCTGAAGGAGACATGAATCCAGGTAAAGTGCCAATACAAGAAATAACATCTGGTAGTGGTGGTAATAAACTACAAGCTCTTATAGGTAATTATAATTATTATCTACAAATGATAAGAGATGTAACAGGACTTAATGAAGCTAGAGATGGTAGTTTACCAGATAAAAATGCTTTAGTAGGTGTACAAAAATTAGCAGCAGCAAATTCAAACACAGCAACAAGGCACATATTACAAGCTGGTTTATTTTTAACTGTAGAAACTTGCGAAGCTCTTTCTCTTAGAATATCAGATATATTAGAATATTCTCCATCAAGAGATGCTTTTATGCAAGCTATAGGAGGTCATAACTTAGCTACTCTTGAAGAACTTTCTAGTTTACATTTATATGACTTTGGTATATTTTTAGAATTACAGCCTGATGAAGAAGAAAAATTAATGCTTGAAAATAATATACAAATGGCGTTACAACAACAAACTATAGACTTAGAAGATGCTATAGATGTTAGAGAAATAAGAAATGTAAAATTAGCTAATCAAGTTTTAAAGATTAGAAGAAAAAAGAAAATGGCTAATGATAGAATGGTGCAACAACAAAATATACAAGCACAAGCTCAAGCAAACGCGCAAACGCAACAAGTAGCAGCGCAAGCTGAAGTTCAAAAAAATCAAGCTAATACACAAATGCAAGCTCAATTAGAGCAAATGAAAGCTCAAATAAAAAATCAACAAATGGAGCTAGAAGTTCAGCATAAAATGAAATTAATGCAATTTGAGTTTGAGATTAACCAACAGTTACAACAAGCAAATATGCAAGCTATTGATATGAAAGAAACAATGAAAGAAGACAGAAAAGATGAAAGAACTAGAATGCAAGCTTCTCAACAAAGTCAACTTATAGATCAAAGAAATAATAAAAAACCACCTAAAAACTTTGAGTCTTCAGGTAATGATATACTAGGTGGTGACTTTGGACTTGGAAGGTTTGAACCTAGTTAAAATTTATTAATTATTATTATATTATATTATGGAAGAAAATAAAGAAAACGTAGTTGAAGAAACTACACAACAAACAACTGAACAAGTTGAAGAAACTAAAAAACCAAATATTAATGAAGACGGTGACTATGTCGTTAATTTAAGTAAACCAAAAGAAGAAAATGAAACTAAAGAAGATAACGCTGACGACAGCAGAGTGGTTGAACTCGTTGAAAACACCGAGCCCACAGAAAAACAAGAAGAAGTACAACCGGAAGGTGAAACACAAGAAACACCAGTATTAGAAGAGATTATTGAAGAATCAACAGAAGAAAAAGTTGCTGAAGTTGAAGAGCAGATTGAAGAAGCTGTAGCTGAAGCAGAAGCAACTGGCAAACCATTACCAGAAAATATTCAAAAGTTAATGAACTTTATGGAAGAAACTGGTGGCGATTTAAATGATTATGTTAAACTTAATCAAGATTATAGTAAACTAGATAATCAAGATTTATTATATGAATATTATAGACAAACAAAACCTCATTTAAACGCAGAAGAAATTAACTTCCTTATGGAAGATTCGTTTTCTTATGACGAAGAAAATGACGAAGACAAAGATATACGAAGAAAAAAATTAGCGTTAAAAGAGCAAGTTGCCAGCGCTAGAGCCCACCTGGAAGGGCAAAAATCCAGATACTATGAAGAAATTAAAGCTGGTTCAAAGCTTACGCCTGAACAACAAAAAGCTATGGATTTCTTTAATAGGTACAACAAAGAGTCGGAAGAGAATAAAAAAATAGCAGAAAAACAAACTTCTACTTTTTTAAATAAAACAAGTAATGTTTTTAACGATAAGTTCAAAGGTTTTGAATACAATGTCGGTGATAAAAAGTACAGGTTTAATGTAAACAATGCTAAAGAAGTTAAAGAAACTCAAAGCGATATTAATAATTTTGTCAAAAAGTTTTTGAATAAAAATAATGAAATGTCTGATGCAGCGGGTTATCATAAATCTTTATACACAGCAATGAATGCAGATGCTATTGCAAAACACTTTTATGAACAAGGCAAAGCTGATGCTATGAAAGACAGCGTTGCTAAAGCTAAAAATGTTAATATGAATCCAAGACAAGCTCATGGACAAATATCTGCAGATGGTATAAAAGTAAAAGTATTAGGTGATACATCTTCTGATTTTAAGTTTAAAATTAAAAACAATAAATAACAATTTAAAATTACAAAATTATGGCAATTACTGCAGGAAGTAATTTGAATAGTGTTCCAGCTCCACAAAAGCAAACATTATCTACAAATTATTTAGACCTTTCATCTGCGTCAAACGCAGGTTGGGGACAACAATACGTTCCAGATTTAATGGAAAAAGAAGCCGAGGTTTTTGGACCTCGCACAATTTCAGGTTTTTTAGCACAAGTTAGTGCTGAAGAAGCTATGACTGCTGATCAAGTTGTTTGGTCAGAGCAAGGTAGATTACACATTTCAGTAAAAGGTACAGTTGCTGTATCTGGCGAAACAAATGGTACATTTACTGTAACTAGTGATATTGATGGCAATGCTATTGGTAACTCTCAAGCTGATCACGGTGTTAGAACTAATGATATAGTTCTTATCGCGTCTGCTGGTATAGTTACTCCTTGTTTAGCTGTTGATACTAATACAGCTGAGATTCAAGTTGAACCTTTTGATAAAGCTGATTTAACTGGTCACGCTACAACTGCTGGCGGATCAACTTTATTAGTTGTTGGTTCTGAATACGCAAAAGGAACATCTTACAACGATGGCAACTTTGCTGCTGCTACTTCACGTACTCCAGCTAACGAGCCTAAGTTCCAAACTTTTACTAACAAACCAATTATAATGAAAGATTACTACGAAGTATCAGGATCTGATGCGTCTAGAATTGGTTGGGTAGAAGTTTCTTCTGAAGGTGGTGCTTCTGGATACTTATGGTATTTAAAAGCTGAAGCTGACACAAGAGCTAGATTTACTGACTATATTGAAATGGCAATGTTAGAAAGCGTTAGAGGTTCTAACTCTACTGTTGTTGATACTAGTTTAGGTGCTTCATCTGATGCTGGTGTTGGTACGCAAGGTTTATTTGACGCTATTACTGATAGAGGTAATGTTACTTCTGGTGTAACTGGTGTTAACGCCGCTACTGATTTAGCTGAGTTTGATGCAATACTTGCTGAGTTTGATAAGCAAGGTGCTATTGAAGAATACATGATGTTTGTTAATAGATCAACTAGTTTAGCTATTGATGATATGTTAGCTTCAATGAACTCTTACGGAGCTGGTGGTACTTCTTACGGGGTATTTAACAACTCTGAAGATATGGCATTAAATTTAGGTTTTACTGGTTTCAGAAGAGGTTCTTATGACTTCTACAAATCTGATTTCAGATACTTAAACGATAAAGCTACAAGAGGTGGTATTAATGATGTTGCTGGATCTGCGGCTATTAGAGGGGTTATGATTCCTGCTGGTACTTCTTCAGTTTATGATCAAACTGTTGGAGCTAGTATGAAGCGTCCTTTCTTACACGTAAGATATAGAGCTTCACAAACTGATGACCGAAGAATGAAAACTTGGGTTACTGGTTCTGTTGGTGCTGCTACATCTGCTTTAGATGCAATGCAACTTCATTTCTTAACTGAAAGATGTTTAGTTACTCAAGGTGCTAACAACTTTATGTTAATGAAGTAAACTATTTTTAAAAGACCGGGGCTTCGGCCTCGGCCTTTTATTTTATTAATTTTATTATATATTATATTATGGCAAAGAAAAAAGAAACACAAGAAAAGGTAGAGGTACCTGTTGTTGAAACACCAGTTGTTGAAACACCAAAACCTAAAAAAGTTGAATCTAAAAAACAAACTTGGGAAGTAAAAGATAGAGTTTATTATTTAAAAGGAGATAAAAAACCTTTATCAAGATCTATAAAATCAGCTAATGTTTACTGGTTTGATAAAGAAAAAGGTTTTGAAAGAGAATTAAAGTACTGTGAAAATCAACAAACTTGTTTTGTTGACGAAATGAAAGGAGATCAAAGACTTTCTCATATAATTTTTAGAAATGGAGCTTTACTTGTTCCTAAAGAAAAAACAGTATTACAAAAACTTTTATCTTTATATCATCCAGGAAAAGATATTCTTTATGAAGAGTGGAAACCGGCTGTTAAAGCTGCAGAAGAAATAGAAATATTAGAAATGGAAGCTGATGCAATATTGGTGGCTAGAGAAATGGATATTGATATGGCAGAGGCTATAATGCGAGTAGAAAAAGGATCTGAAGTATCTAAGATGAGTTCTAAAGAGCTTAAAAGAGATTTGTTAGTATTTGCTCGTAATAATCCTGTTTTGTTCTTAGAACTAGCTTCTGATGATAATATTCAACTTAGAAATTTTGGTATCAAAGCAACTGAGCTTGGTATTATTAAATTATCAAATGATCAAAGAACTTTTCTTTGGGGTTCTAATGATAGAAAACTAATGAACGTTCCGTTTGATGAGCACCCGTACACTGCTTTAGCGCATTGGTTTAAAACTGATGAAGGTATGGAAATATATGCAAATATAGAAAAACGATTAAATTAATCAAACTGTAGAGCGGTCGCCCTACGGGGCGATCGTAACTACAATAAAAAAAAATTATGGCAGTAAGTATAGATACAGTATATCAAAGAGTTTTAACGCTAGCAAGCAAAGAACAAAGAGGATATATAACACCTCAAGAATTTAATCTGTTAGCAAATCATGCTCAAATGGAAATATTCGAGCAATACTTTTATGATATAAAGCAATTTAATAGAATACCTGGCAATGCAACTGAGTATTCTGATATGCTAAATATATTACATGAAAAAATTGGTTTGTTTGAAGAAGAAGAAGACAATGCTTGGATGATAACCAATATGCCAACACTTCCAGCGCCTTTGCAAAGCTACATGCAGATACCAAGTGAAATATATAAAATTGGTACTGTAAGAATCGGTGACAATCAAGTTGAATTAGTAAACACAAAAGATTTTGACGCTGCTATGATTTCACCACTAACTGCTCCAACTAGCAGTAGGCCTATAGGTACTTTAACAAGCAAAGGTTTAAGAGTAGCTGTAGCAAAAGATGAGTTTGCAACTCCAGGTGATTTTACAATGAACATAAGTTATATAGCTAGACCTGCTGAAGTACAATGGGCTTATGTTGTTGTTAATGATAAGCCTTTATATAATCCTAACATAGCCGTAGACTTTGAGCTACATCAATCTGAAGAAACAGAATTAGTTTATAAAATATTAAAATTAGCTGGTGTAAACTTAAAATCAGCTGAAATGATACAAATAGGTCAAACACTAGAACAAACTCAAAATCAATTAGAAAAACAATAACATATGGCATTAGTAAATAGTACACAACAAGCATATTATGATGGTAATGATTTTGGTAACTATCAATTTGTTTCATTAAAAGATATAATAAATCAATTTATGTTAATATATGTTGGCGAAGATAAAATAATTCAAAAAGCAAAAAGATTAGATATTGCTTTCCACGCTCAAAGAGCTTTAGCTGAATTATCCTTTGATACATTTAAATCTCATAAATCACAAGAAATAGAAGTTCCAGCAACTTTGCAAATGATATTACCGCAAGATTATGTTAACTATACTAAAATATCTTCTGTTGATAACGCTGGTATACAACACCGGTTATATCCTGTTAAAGATACTTTAAATCCTATGTTAAACCCATTACAAGACAGTGATGGTAATTTTAAATTAGAAGCAGAAGGTACAATTGCTAGTGGTAGTGATAGTATAACATTAACCAGTAGAACAGAAAATGTTTTAGTTGGTATGGCTGTTGCTGGTTTAGATATACCAGATGATACTACTGTTGAATCTGTATCTCATGCTACTAGCTCTACTACTATTACAATTACAAACAATGCTACCGCTGATGCTACTGTTATATTACAATTTACAAATAAAGAAGATTCAGAAACTAATGGTTCTTTATTAACACCTGAAAATGCTACTCATGTAGTCGGCGATTTAGACTGGGCTAGTGGTAGTAATACTATAACTGCTAATAGTGTTTCTGATATTTCTAGCTTAGAAATAGGTATGTTAGTATATCATGAAGATTTTCCAGTTGGAACTAAAATAGCAAATATTACTACAACAACTATATTATTAGATCAAGACGCTACAGCAGATATGAATGCTAATGAAGGTCAAGTAGTTTTTGTTGATCCTGATAAAGACACTGACACTTGGTCAAGTTATAAAGCCGCGACACCTTCTGAAAATAGTATTCATGATGACTACGAAGATGATATATACTGGCCAAATGAAGGTGGTAGATACGGGTTAGAACCTTCTTATGCTCAAGTTAATGGTAGTTTTTATATAGATTTAAACAATGGTAAAATACATTTTAGTTCTAATATATCTGGAAAAACAGTTGTGTTAGAATATATAAGTGATGGTTTAGGCACAGAAGACGAAATGAAAGTACATAAGTTTGCTGAAGAAGCAATGTATAGATCAATACTACACGCTATTGCTTCTGGCCGTATACAAACACAACAATTAGTACCAAGACTTAAAAAAGAAAAATTTGCGGCTGTAAGACAAGCTAAATTAAGATTATCAAATATTAAACTAGAAGAATTAACTCAAATACTTAGAGGTAAATCTAAGTCGATAAAACACTAGCACATGCCAGAGATTAAACATCAGTTTACCGGTGGTAAAATGGAAAAAGATCTTGACGAAAGATTAGTTCCAAACGGTCAATATAGAGATGCAATGAATGTACAGGTTGCAACTTCAGAAGATTCTGATGTTGGTACTATTCAAAACATACTAGGTAATTCAGATATTAGAGTAAGTTATTTAGATAGAAATACACAAGAAACTGTATTTTTAAATATAAAAAATGCTAAAGTTATAGGCGCTATTGCTGATGAAAAACAAGATATGTTATATTATTTGTTATGGACGCAAGACCGTAACTTTATAATATCTTACAAAAGAAACGATGCTATTGCTAAAATTATTTTTATAGATGATAAAACTAGAGTTGATAGCAACGGCGATCAAATACCTTCTGTTTTAAAATTTGACCCTGAGTATACTGTTACTGGTATAAACATTATAGACGATATGGTATTTTGGACTGATAACAATTCAGAACCAAAAAAAATAAATATTCCACGTTCTGTTTCTGGAACACCTTACTTTGATCATACACAATTAGTTAACACGTCTTCTAGTATAGGCGAGCCTATAAAAGAAGAACACGTAACTGTAATTAAAAGAGGACCAACTTCTCCTTTAAATATGTCTCTTGAAACTGATAGAGATCCAAGTAAATTGTATACTGCTATTATAAAAATAAGCGATGGTTCTGATGTTAATTCTGTTGATAACAATGGTTTTGCTACTTTAGGTAATGATTTTTACGGCGCTGCTTTTAACACTAATCCATTTATAAATTTTTCTAATATAACAACTCAAGAAGGTAGTAATACATTTCAAGTGCAACTACCTACTGCATTAAATTTTTATGGACAAGAAATAGATATTACAACTACACTTTCACCAGATGGTTACGCTAATGCTATGACAGGATGGGCAGACGGTAATGGCGTAATACAACCTGGAACTAAAGTTGTTTTAAAAGAATACAGCGATGATGGTGAAGCACCTGGAACACCAATTACAGATTTTACGTTAAAAGGTACTATAGAAGAAGTATACACAAGAGGAGTAGTAATTAAAGTTACAGCTATAGATGGTTTTGCACCAGTTGTACCACCTGGAGATACTGAGTTAAAATATGCTATAGATTTATATGAAGAAGATGAAAACCTATTTGAATTTAAATTTCCTAGGTTTTCTTATAGATATAAATATGAAGATGGTGAATATTCTACGTTTGCTCCTTTTACACAGGTAGCATTTATTCCTGGTTCTTTTGATTATCATCCTAGAAAAGGTTATAATCTAGGTATGACTAATAGATTACAAAAAGTTATTTTTAAAAACTTAATAACACAATATACTCCTAAAGATGTAGTTTCTATTGATATACTATTTAAAGATGAGCCTTCTCCAAACATATATGTTGTAGATACCATAAGTCCTAATGATTACAATCCTGGTACTGGTAATTTATGGAATAATATTTTAAATAATCAAGCTGATTTTGTTATTGAAAAAGAAACAATAAATAGTGTTGTTCCTTCTAATCAATTGTTAAGACCTTGGGATAATGTTCCAAGAAAAGCTCTTGCTCAAGATATTAGCGGTAGTAGAATAATATATGGAAACTATATTCAAAATTATAATCTTTTAACTAGCAGCGGGCAAAAGTTTACGCCTAACTTTGCTGTATCACTTCGTAGTGGCCCACCTACTGGGGTTAGTGCTGCTAAATCTATAAAATCATTAAGAGAATATCAACTAGGTGTTGTGTTTATAGACGAGCACGGAAGAGAAACACCTGTTTTATCAAATACTTCTGGTACTATTAAGTTAGAAAAACAAGAGGCTGATAAAGGAAATAGAATTAGAGTTAAGTTAACAGAGTTTGAATACCCACAAGTACTATCACACTTTAAATATTTTATCAAAGAAACTTCTGGTGAATACTATAACATGGCAATGGATAGATTTTACCATGCAGAAGACGGTGGTATATGGTTATCTTTTCCTTCTTCAGATAGAAATAAAATTGATATTGATACATTTTTAATATTAAAAAAAGGTACAGATAGTGATAATTTAGTTGAAGATTCTGCTAGATATAAGGTATTAGCTATAGAAAACGAAGCGCCTGACTTTATAAAAACAGCAAAAAGACTAGCTGGTTCAGTTCCTCATTTTACTACTTCTACCGATATATTTGGCGTTGGATTAAATGAATCACCTCTTGTTGGTAATGATGAGTTTAAAATGAATTATTCTCCTTTCTTTGCAACTGCGGCACAAAATTTAGCTGAGTTTGCAGCAGAGCCTGGTAATAAACTATACATTGAGTTTGCACAACAATCAACTGATCAAAAATCAGATAGATATAGAATATCTTCAATAACTAATGATTGGGATGGTACATCAGGTACTGTAGACGATGCTAAGTACAGTATACAACTAGAAGAAAAGTTAGGTGATGATGTTAATTTTATTACAGATGATCCAACAGGTGCAAATCCTACTAAAATAGAAAACGGTACTGTAGTAAATGTTTATAAATATGAAGTTGAAAACTCTCCTAAATTTGATGGTAGGTTTTTTGTAAAAATATATTTTGACGAAACATTTAGAAATAATATAAGTAAAAGCTTTAAAGATGGTCTTGAACTAAGAACAACTCAAAGTAAAAGAATTTATATTATGAAGCCTGATGATCAGCACTATGATAAGAACGCAAGAGATTTAAATCATTTATTGGTAAACGGCTATGATCATGGTAATAAGTGGACTCACATTCATGCAAATGATGCTATGATGGGTTACTATACTTTTTACAAATTTCATTCTTTTGCTTTTTATTTTAGAAGATATCAAATGCTTGAAAGAAGCGCTGGATCTAATAATAAATATTCTAGATTATTTCATTTGAGAAAAAGTAGTAGCAACCCGATTTACATTGATAAAGATGATCAAGGTTGGGATAAACATCCAAAAGCGGTTGAAGAATTTGGAGACGTTTCTTATAACTCTTGGAGTGGAGATGGTGACAAAATACTTCGCGTAGGTTATAATAATGGCACACCTGGGTATACTGCTAATTTTTTCGGTGATGTTACTGTCTCACTTGGTAGTATTGACATGTATTTTGACGAAGACGTTACACATGTTTTAGAATCTGATGATTCTGCTAGAGATACAGAAGTTTGGTTTATAGATCATGGCCCTCATGCTGGTAATAGAAGTTCTAGTAACGATTTATATTGGGGTGGTATTACCACTCATAGTCCACCTAAAAACTCTTTAGGTTTACAAAAATATGGTAATAGTTATAATATGACACTTGCTTTTGGAGGTATAAGAGGTTCTGATCCTGGTAATCAAGGATATCCAGGCGATGACGGTGTTACTTCAACTGATGGATTTTTTAATATTGCAAACTGGAACGCTACCACAAACGCTGATGTAAACCCTAATTATAATACATCTGATGTAGAAAATTTTGTTAGGAACATTAATCCTGGTTTTAAATTTAGATGGAAAGAAGATCCAAATCAAACAATATATACTATAAATGGTGGCGTTAGTGAAAATTTCGATAGATTAATAAGACACAGTCCAAATAAAGAAAATAGAATATCTGTAACCGGCAGTGGTATGTTTTCTTTTGAAGACACTGTTCCTGTAGATGAACAACTTTCCATGGCTGAACATTTAAGTTTTAACTTTACAAAAGGCTGGAGATTAACTGGCATAGAACCCGCGTTAACTTGGGATCCTACAACAGAAGGCCAAATAACAGGTGGATTTGATATATCTTTAAACGCTATTAATAGCGCTGGTGGAACAACTGGTGGTAATACAGTTCAAGGCGGTTCAATAAGTGAATTTATAACTATATATGTAAAAGAGTTATCTGGTACAGACGCTACAACAGGTGAAACAGCTACTATTCACGAAGGTATGGCTTTAAAAAAATATACCACAGGAGGTTCTGCTAATGATTTACAAAGTCATTTAGGTAGTAATGCAAATGAATTTTTAGTTATTACAAAAATAAATAAAATTACAAATGGTAATTATTATGAGTTATTGTTAGGTGGATATGAACACCCTGTTTTAGAAGCTACACATACTACAATAACAACAACTAAAATACCTACAATTGGACAGCCTTATCAATTTGTTCAAGTTGGTATGAATGGTTGGAGCCCTAATTCAGAGTTTAACGTAAATGTTTCTTGTGGTAGTTTACCTTGGATAGCTAACTCATTAGGTAAAATTGGAGCTGTAGGTTATACATTGGAATTTGTAGATGAGTTAGAACAAGAAGAAGTATTATCAGAAAACCCTGCGATATTTGAAACAGAGCCAAAAGAAACAAAAGATTTAGATATATATTATGAAGCTAGCGCTGCAATACCAATAAAAGTTAATAAAGATAATATACACGAGGCTTTTCCTATAGGAACTTTGTTATATAGCTTGTCTGGTTTTACAGTTACAGCTTGTAAACTAATTGGATATAACGATGTAAAATTAATATTTGATCAGCCTTTTACTTTTACTATAGGTACTGCTGCACGGTTTTTTAGACCTGATGGATCAATTATAGAAGTTGAGGTTATTTCTATTGATAATAGCAATAATACAGTAGAAGTTGATCTTGAAAACTATCATACAAACAACTTTGTTTTAGACTGGCACAATTGTTTTGCTTTTGGTAATGGTGTTGAATCAAATAGAGTTAGAGATAATTTTAACTTGCCATTTATATCTAACGGTGTAAAAGTTTCTACAACATTAGAAACAGAATACAAAGAAGAGCATAGAAAATACGGTTTAATATACTCAGGTTTATATAACTCCACAACGGGTGTAAATAATTTAAATCAATTTATACAAGCTGAAAAAATAACAAAAGATGTAAATCCTATATATGGTAGTATTCAAAAATTACACTCTAGAGATAGCGACCTAGTAACACTATGTGAAGATAAAATTTTAAAGATACAAGCCAATAAAGACGCTCTATTTAACGCTGATGGAAACACCAATGTTACAGCTAGCTCTAATGTTTTAGGTCAAACAATACCTTACATAGGTGAATATGGTATATCAACTAACCCAGAATCATTTGCATCAGAATCTTATAGAGCTTACTTTACAGATAAAGTTAGAGGCGTTGTATTAAGATTGTCAAGAGATGGTTTAACACCTGTATCAGACGCTGGTATGAAAGATTGGTTTAGAGATAATTTTAAATTAGCAACTAAAGTTATTGGTAGTTTTGATGATAGAAATGATGAGTATAATATTAAACTACAAATAGAAAAAGATGGTGTTGATGAATCTAAAGTTTTAAGTTTTAATGAAAAAGTTAAAGGATGGGTTAGTTTTAAATCTTTTACAAAAATGCAGCTAGGTATTAGCATGGGTAATGATTATTATACTTTTGATGATTTAGGCGTATTATATAAACATTATGACGAAGAGCAAGATAGAAATACTTTTTATGGTACACGTACGCCTTCTTCTTTTGAAGTTATATTAAATGACGAGCCTTCTGCTATTAAAAACTTTAACACATTAAATTATGAAGGTACTCAAGCAAAAGTAGATAAGTTTACTTTTGAAACAAAAAACTTACCTTACCAGCCACAAACAGATTATACTGATCAAAAATATTATAATTTATTTGATAAAGAAGGTTGGCTTGTAGAGTCTATTATAACAGATAAAGAAGACGGTTATGTTAAAGAGTTTAAAGAAAAAGAAGGTAAATGGTTTAATAACATTAGAAAAAATGTTGAGTTAGATTTATCAAAAGCAGATACAGCTGATTTTACTTTTCAAGGTTTAGGTTTTTCTAACAGTATAGCTTTAGCTCAAGGTTCTGGCACTTCACCTGCTTGTCCAACACCTATTTTTAGTTATAATATTATATCAGGTCTTAGCTTTTTAATACCAGATCCTGTTGCTATAAACGGTTATGAAAGCTATACTTGGTTATTAACTTCTCCAACTGGAGCACTTGATGTTAGTGGGTCAACAGGTATGAGCGTTTCTTTTTCATATCAAGATATAGTTAATGAAGGATCTGGAAGATGGACGTTAACAGTAGATTTTGTATGGCCACAAGGTATATACACGTGTCAAAGTGTAGCTATATTTGAGCCTATACTTGGGTGTACTAATCCTAACGCTACTAATTATGATCCTAATGTAAACGTTGATGATGGTAGTTGTATTATA
>Ga0208157_1000532_pt1 | contig 20608 bp, 17 predicted proteins | sample 5_EtaG_FD_184077 | JGI IMG/M metagenome (GOLD analysis project Ga0208157, IMG submission 184077) | Marine viral communities from the Subarctic Pacific Ocean - 5_ETSP_OMZ_AT15132 metaG (SPAdes) (version 2) | ecosystem: Environmental > Aquatic > Marine > Oceanic | place: Pacific Ocean | collected...
TCTTCCAGGTGATATTACTTCAGTTGTGGCTGGCACAGGATTATCTGGTGGTGGAACGTCAGGTGATGTAACGCTAAACGTAGAAGCTGCACAATCAGGAATAACTTCACTTGGAACACTAACTGCATTAACAGTGAATGGTAATTTATCCGTAGATGGTGGCACAATTAAATTAGACGGAAATTATCCTACAGGTACAAACAACGTAGCATTAGGAGATACTGCTTTAGATTCTTTAACTTCAGGTAATCAAAATACAGCTGTAGGATTTGCAGCATTAACAGCAAATACAGAAGGTACAAATAACACAGCAATAGGATTGTGTGCTTTATGTTCTAATGCGACAGGTGATACGAATACTGCTTTAGGTGTAAATGCACTAGATGCTAATAATACAGGAAATGAAAACACAGGAGTAGGTGGTTCAGCTCTTGGTGTTAACACGTCAGGTTGTTACAACACGGCAGTAGGTAGGTTTGCTTTATTTGCCAACGAGACAGCAAACAATAATACAGCAGTTGGATATTGTGCTTTAAAATCTAATACAACAGGTACAAATAACGTAGCAGTTGGCACTAGTGCGATGCACTCAAATACAACAGCCAGTTCTAATATTGGTATTGGTAGACAAGCACTTTTCACTAACACAACATCTGTAGGTAATACAGCACTCGGTGCTTTAGCTTTAAATCTTTCAACAGGAGCAAATAACACTGCATTAGGTTGTGGTTCACTACGAACTAATTCAAGTGGTGCTAACAATACAGCAGTAGGTTTTTGTTCTGGATTTAACATAACCACAGGTGCTAGTAACACTGCTATGGGTAGGTGTGCTATGCATGGTAATACTACAGGTCAAGATAATGTAGCAATTGGTTCTACCACTATGATAGCCTCAAACACTTCTTCTCAAAATACAGCACTAGGCTCAAGTGCATTAAGATGTACTACAGGTGGAAATAATACAGCAGCTGGATTTTGTGCATTAAGAAATAATGATAGTGGTGCATCTAACAGTGCTTTTGGAGTATGTTCTTTAGGCAGTGCCACAACAGGTGGAAATAATACAGCAGTAGGTAGGTCTGCTCTATTTAACAACACAACAGCTTTAAATAACACAGCAGTTGGTTTATGTTCTTTATTTAACAACACTACAGGTGCAACTAATGTTGCAGTGGGTAATAACACTTTAAAATCTAACACTACAGCAGACCATAACACAGCTGTTGGAAGCACTGCAATGTTTTCTAATACAGAGGGTGCATCTAACACTGCGATAGGTCAAGGTTCTTTATATAACAACACAACAGCTTCTAATAATACAGCTGTTGGTAAACATTCTTTATTAGCTAATACAACAGGATATAACCTTGTTAGTATAGGTACTGAATCTTTAAAAAATAATACAATAGGAAATCAAAGTGTGGCTATTGGTTACAAAGCCTCTTGTGCAAACCAAGAGGGTTTTAAAAATGTTTCTGTTGGTCAATGTGCTTTATTAAGTAATGTAACAGGAGATGAAAATGTTGCAATAGGTGTAGATTCTTTAAGGACAGGCACAGACGTAAACAGAAATGTTGCTATTGGTTGTCAGGCTTTATGTGCTAATACTGTTAATGATATTTTAGCAATAGGTGCAGAAACATTAAGAAATAATTCTACAGGTGCGTCAAATACTGCTGTTGGTAGAGCATCAATGTGTGCAAACACAACAGGACATAATAACATAGCTTTGGGTAGGTCTGCTCTAGTTAAAAATACCATAGGTTGTTGTAACGTAGCAATAGGAGGTCAAAATGCACTAGCTTGTAATACAGAGGGAAATCAAAATGTAGCAATAGGACAACTTGCACTTTGTGCTAACACGACAGCATCAAATAATACTGCAATAGGTCATTGTTCTCAAAAAGTTGGAACAACAGGAAGTTTAAATACATCTTTAGGTGCTTTCTCAATGTGTAATTCAACAGCTTCTTGTAATACTGCATTAGGTTATTTATCCTTAGCTTCTAGCACAGGGGTTTCAAATACAGCAGTTGGACTAAGATCGTTAGTAACAAACACATCAGGAAATGAAAACACAGCAATTGGTAATTGCTCTTTAGCACTTAACGAAACAGGTACTAATAATACAGCACTCGGTTTTATTTCATTGAAAGCTAATTCCTCAGGTTCAAGTAATGTAGCTGTTGGCTCTGGTGCTTTAGATTCTAATACGACAGCATCAAATAATGTTGGAGTTGGTGGAAATGCTTTAGGTGTAAATACAACAGGTGGAAACAGTGTAGCAGTCGGAATTAATTCGTTAAAATCTCAAACCTCAGGAGATTCAAATATAGCAGTAGGCGAAAGAGCTGGTTGTGGTTTAACTACAGCTAATGGAAATATTTTAATTGGTCAAGGTATCGGTCAAGCAACAATAACAGGAAGTTGTAATGTTGGAGTTGCTTATCAAGGTTTTATTGCTTTAACATCTGGTGGCTGTAACGTAGCACTGGGTTACAGGTCAATGTATAACACTACAACAGGTAATAATAACAGTGGAATTGGCAGACATTCTGGTTTTTCAATTACAACAGGTACAAATAACACTTTGCTTGGTCATGAAGCTGGTACAAGTTCATCTCCATTTACTTTAACAACAGAAGATCATAGAGTAGTTGTAGGAAACAATGATGTATCTAATGCTTATATAAAAGTTGCTTTTACAGTTACATCAGATTTAAGAGATAAAACTAATTTTGGTGAAGTTCCACATGGATTAGATTTTGTTAATAAATTAAATCCTGTTTCTTTTAAATTTAAAAAATCAAGAGAAGATGACACTCCAACAGGAGATTTAAGATATGGATTTAAGGCACAAGATATTCTTAAACTTGAGGGAGATAATAATGTTATTATTGATACAGAAGAACCAAATCATTTAAAATATAAAGGTGAGCATTTAGTTCCTGTATTAGTAAACGCAATAAAAGAATTGACAAAAAGAGTAAAAGAATTAGAAGATAAAGAATAAACGAAAGGAAATATAATGTTAAATACGTACATCGTAGAAGGTGGTGTTGGTAAATGTACTGCATTCACTGCTTTACTACCTAAATTAAAGAAAAAGTCAGAGGTGCAAATATATACACCTTACATAGATTGTTTTGCAGGAAACCCTGATGTTAAACTTGCATTAGAACAAACTATACCGTTACAAGATTCAAGAATTATGGCATCTGATAATATTTATTATTCAGAGCCCTACAAATCAAATTTTCAATTTGGTAAACAACATCTTATTGAAAGTTATTGTGAACATCATGGTGTTAAATATGATAAATCAATGACACCTAAATTATATACAGAGCAACACAAAGCATCTGTTAATAAATGGTTAGGTGATAATAATATTGGTAAATATATTATGATTCAGTTATCTGGTGGTCAAGCTAAGTGGAATTATGCAGATGGTGTTCAATATCAAAACATAAACCCTAATAGAAATTATCAACCGTTTCTTGCTCAACAATTAGTTAATATGCTTAGAGAAGAGTATAAAGATACAACTATTATAAATTGTGTATTACCTAACGAACCACATTTTAATGGTACAATTAGATGTGATTTACACTGGGCCGAGATTCATGAAATGTTAAAAGGATCTGAAGGGTTTATTAGTATTGATAGTTGTTTACAGCATTTTTCAGCATCGACCAAGACTCATGGTGTTGTAATATGGGGTTCAACAAGATGGACTCAGTTTGGTTATTCTCACAATAAAAACTTACATTTTCATATGGGAAAAGAGTGGGATGAAACTAAATTTATTGATAGTGATCCAAGAAATAATATGGTAGAACCTCAATTAATTATTGATAATTTTAAAAAATTAGATAAAACCAAAACTGTTGCATGTGCAACAAAATAAGGAGAAACTAATATGAGTGAAGTAAGAAACGCTGAACAATTAGCACAAGACTATACAGCTATGGGTCATTCTGTAGATTTAATCAATGGTATCATTGATGGTTCTAAAATGGCTAGTGAATCAGCTGAAGATAGACAAAATTGTGTTGACAGAAACGTTGAGCATTTAGAGATTATGGTTGCTAAAACTGATTGGGGAAGTGAAGATATGACTGCCACTAATTCAGCTATCACTGCAGGCAAAGCATACACAGCTAGCTAGGAGTCTAACTAATGGCTTTTGGTATAAACGCTTTCGCACAAAGTGCGTTTTCATCATTAGTCAATAATAATAGTTCGCCTATATTGACTGGTATCCCTCTTGCTATGCAAGAAGGTAACGCCACTGTTACTGCCAATGCCGATGTAAACGTTACTGGTATAGCTCTTGCTATGCAAGAAGGTAACGCAACTGTTATTGGAAGTGCTGTAGTTGATTTAACTGGAATTGGTTTTGCAGCAACATTAGGAACTGCAAACGTTGTTATATGGACACAAGTTCCAACAGGACCTGTACAAACATTTACACCAGTCAATACAGGACCAGTGCAAACTTATACTGAAGTTAATACAGGAAATGCTCCTACTTCAGGTTATTATCCAGTGTCTTAATAAATTGACACTGCTAAACAAATTTAATATCATGCACTAATTTAGGAATTTAAAATATGGCTAATACTTTTTCAGACGATTTAAAACTCACAGTTCAAGGAACAGGAGATAATGCTGGAACTTGGGGTCAAATTACTAATACCAATTTACAAATTGTAGAACAAGCAATAGGTGGATTTGAAGCAGTTGGAATTACTTCAGGTGCAACTTTATCTTTTACTGATGGAACAAAATCTAATGGTAAAAATCAAGTATTAAAATTAACAGGAACTATATCTGGAAACGTTAATGTAATAGTTCCAGATGCTGGTTCAGGAACAGCTCCAGAAAAAACTTATATTGTAGAAAATGCAACAACAGGAGCACACACTGTAACTTTTAAAACAACTTCAGGAACAGGAGTTACTTTTAGTGCAACTGATAAAGGTAAAAAAATATTATATTCTGACGGAACTAATATTGTAGAAGGTGTAACTTCAGTAGGAAATTTAACTACAGGTACTGTTACTGCTACTGGTAATATAACTACTACTGGTACTATAACTTCTACAGGATCAGTTTCAGGTCCTTTGAATGCAGATAATCTTACCAGCGGGACAGTGCCCGATGCTCGTATTACAGGGTCTTACACAGGTCTAACAAACTTAACTATGTCTGGAGATCTAACAGTCGACACAGATACTTTAGTTGTAGATGCTTCTGCAAACACTGTTGGTATTAACACTGCAAGTGCTGCAAGAGCTTTGCATGTAGTAAGTTCTCAAGAAATTGTTGCACGACTAGAATCTTCAGGAGCTGCTTCAAGATTAAAATTAATAGACTCAAATACAACGTCTAGTAATAATGCACCACTTCTTTCTAGTGCAGGGGATTTATTTATGATAAATACAGGAAATGCAGAACGTCTTAGAATTTTAGCTAATGGAAATGTTGGGATCGCAAACACAAATCCGTCCGAAAAATTAGAAGTAACAGGAACTGTTAAAGCTACAGCTTTTGAAGGCGATGGTTCTGCATTAACAGGTATTAGTGCAGGTTTAGTAAATTTAGGAACAACAAGTGTTTCAGCAGCTAATGCAATTACTGTAACACTACCTTCTACATATAAAAAATTTTTTGTTACTTTTGCTGGTCTTCAACAAAGTACAAGTTCTAATACACAACCTAATGTTCAAATTGGAGTTGGTGGCACTATACAAACTTCTAATTTATATGTTCAACAAGGTTTTCAGTATAGAGGTCAAGGAGGTGGAAGTCCAACATTTACAGAAGAAAATATACCTGCTAATCTTTCTGGAGCAAATTTTGCTACTTTAGGTAATAGCAATGTAGGTAATGCTAATAGTTATAGAAATTTTAATGCACAATTTGAAATAGACACGGGTAATTCTTCATCATTTCCTATTATGAATTATAATCATTATGGAAATCAAGGTGGATCAACAGGTTCAAGTTTTGTTGGTAGCGGAAGAATATTTTACAGAGACTTTGTTACAATAGATAGACTTCAACTTACACTTGCTACTGGAACAAGTTGGAATGCAAATGGAACCGTAACAGTTTGGGGATTAATATAATGAAATATAATTGTATAGATGGAAAACTTGTTGAAATGACAGCTGAAGAAGAAGCAGCATTTGATGCTTCTATAATTCAAGCACAAGAACAAGAACAAAAAATAAAAGATGCTCAGGCGGCAAAAGAAGCTAAAAAAACGTCTGGTAAACAAAAACTATTGGATTTGGGTCTAACTGAAGAAGAAGTAAACGCTCTTATTGATAATTAAACAATTCTAGTTTACACTTTATAGTTACAATAAAATGGAGTACATTGTGTAAATGTTACAAAAACTTAATTTCAAACCAGGTTTTAATAAACAAGTCACAGAGTCAGGAGCTGAATCTCAATGGACAGATGGCGATTTTGTTAGATTTAGATATGGACTACCAGAAAAAATAGGTGGTTGGACACAACTTACATCAAATACTTTACCTGGTGCAGCTAGAGCACAGCACGCTTTTGCTAGTTTAGCAGGAGAAAAATATGCAGCTATTGGAACAAACAAAGGTTTATTCTTATACTATGGAGGAAATTTTTTTGATATTACTCCTTTAGATACAGCTATAACAGGAGCAACTTTTACAGTAACATCTGGATCAGCTACTGTTACTGTTAACAAAACAAATCATGGATTATCTGATGGTGACTACATAACTTTTTCAAGTGTAACTAGTCCCACAAACTCTGGTTATGCTACTACTTTATTTACAGATAATTCTTTTGAAGTTTTAAATTCACAAGCAAATACTTTTCAAATTACAATGCCATCAAACTCTGCAGGTGCTAGTAGTGCTACTGGTGCTGGAACAATTGATCCATATGTAACAGTTGGTCCAGCTGTTCAAACTGCTGGTTATGGTTGGGGTACATCTACATGGGGAGCAGGCACTTGGAATACTCCTAGATCAACTAGTAATGTAGTATTAGATCCAGGTCTTTGGTCTTTAGATAATTTTGGTCAAGTTCTTATTGCAACTATACACAATGGTAAAACATTTACATGGAATGCAGGAGCAACTAATGCAAGAACAGTTAGAGCTTCAACATCAACATCTGGTTTTTCTACGTCAGCTAATCCAACGGCAAGTAGATTTACTTTAGTATCTGATAGAGATAGACACGTATTTCATTTTGGAACAGAAACAACTATTGGAAATACATCAACACAAGATCCAATGTTTATTAGATTTTCTGATCAAGAAAATTTAAATGATTATACCCCAACAGCAACAAACACTTCAGGTACATTTAGATTAGATACAGGTAACGAGATTAGAGGAGCTATTCAAGGTAAAGATTATACTTTAGTTTTAACAGATAGCGCTGCTTATATAATTCAGTTTATAGGAGCACCTTTTACATTTAGTGTAAGACAAGTAGGTACTAACTGTGGACTTATTGGACAAAGTGCTTTGAGTTATTCTAATGGTAGAATTTTTTGGATGTCGGGCGAAGGTGGATTTTTTGTCTATGATGGTACAGTTAAAATGTTGCCGTGTCTTGTTGAAGATTTTGTATTTACAACAGGAGGAAATAACTTAGGTATTAATTACACTTCTGCAGGAATAACGTATGCAGAACATAATAGTCTATATAATGAAGTTAGTTGGTTTTATCCTAAAAATGGTTCTTCACAAATAGATAGATGTGTTTCATATAATTATGGTGAAAATTGTTGGACAACTAGTTCTCTTGCAAGATCTACATATATAGATCAAGGAGTATTTGATTTACCCTATGCAACTGAATTTAATAAAACAGCAACACCTGTATTTAATATACAGGGTATAACTAATACATCAGGAGCTAGTACATATTATGAACACGAAAAAGGAACTGATCAAGTAAATGCATCTGGAACTTCTTCTATAAACGCTTTTATTAGATCAGGAGATTTTGATATAACAGGCAGTAGAGATTCTGTAAGTTACAGAGGTGATGGAGAATTTTTTATGTCTGTAAAAAGATTTATACCAGATTATCAGTTAATTAGTGGTAATTCAAAAGTTACTATATTTATAAATGATTATCCAAATAATACAGCTACAAGCTCACCACTTGGACCCTTTACAGTTAATGCTTCTACTGATAAAATAGATACGCGTGCCAGAGGACGATTAGTTTCTCTTAAAATAGAAAATGATGCTGTAGGTGAAACATGGCGTTATGGTACATTTAGACTTGATGCAAAACCAGATGGACGTAGATAATGGCTAAAATAAGTGTATACATACCTGAACCACAAGAAGAATATAGTTCTGAAAATCAAAGACAAATATTAGAATCTATTGATACTGTAAAAAATCAACTTAACTTTGCTTTTCAACAAGACTTAAAACAAGAACAAGATATATTTAACTATTTCATGTCATGACAATACAATACAAAAGCGCTACATTTGATTTAACATCTACTAACGCAACAACAGTGTTGTCTATATCAACATCAGCTATTGCAATTGTTAGAACTGTACAAGCGGTCCATGATACGGCCAGCAATGTAAACGCACATTTAATACTAAAAAAATCAGGTGCATCTGATGTTAAAATAGCTTATAAAGAAATCAATAAAGATACAGATAGCATGTTAACAGGACCATTAAACTTAGAAGCAGGTGATGCTATTAAAATGCAAGCAGGAACTGCAAATGAAATAACAGGATCTGTTAGTTATGCATTAATAGATAGATCACAGGAGAATGGATAATGTCAGATGATCTACTTAAAATACATTGCACAACTACAGTTACAATAAGAAATACAAGAAAGAACAAAATATATGCTGATGAAACAGAAAGAGACGCTGATATAGCTGACCCTAACACAGATACAACAATTAATGATATTGAACAAGATGTTAGAGTAGAGATATCACCGAAAGGATTAGAAGCATTAAAAAGAGTGATGAACCAAAACAATGAATCAAACACCTAAAGGTGGGACAGAGTTACAATTAGGTTTTTTAAATAAATATGTAGATAAAGATCTACTAAATAAATTTTCTATTTGTACATCGGTTCCTGAAAAAATACCTCTTGATAAAGATAAGATAAATATCTTATGGCAAAAAAATTCATACGATCAACCGAATCTTGCACCATGGTTCACGGACCACGGCAATCATGACAAGTATGATTGGTATGTATTTAACAGTCATTGGACATTTGAAAAATTTAGAATAGCTTTTGATTTACCAACTAGTAAATGTGTTGTTATAAAAAATGGTATAGAAAAAATAGAACCAACAATACCTTATGTAAAAGGTCAACCTATAAAAATCATACATCAAAACACACCTTGGAGAGGACTAAATGTTTTATTAGGTGCTATGCAATTAGTAAAAAACCCATTGATTACTTTAGATGTATATTCTTCTACAGAAGTTTACGGTAAAGACTTTCATGAGGCTAATCATAAATTTTATGAAACATTGTACGAGCAAGCTGAAACATTATCTAATGTAAACTACATAGGTTACAAACCTAACGAGTATATAAAAGAACATATTAAAGATTATCAAATGTATGTATATCCTAGTATATGGGAAGAAACATCTTGTATATCATTACTAGAATGTATGGCAGGTGGTTTGTATTGTATTACAACTAATCTAGGTGCATTGTTTGAAACAGGTGCTGAGTTTCCAATATATGTTCCATATCTAACAGACCACAAGCAGTTAGCTAGAAAATTTGCAAATGCAATAGAAGCTGCAGCGTTGACTTTAGATAATAAAATTATACAAGAACATTTACAGTTTCAATCAAAGTATACTAATCAATATTATAATTGGAATAAACAAGCGATGGCCTGGACTAATTTTTTAAAAGGAGCAATTAATGCAAAATAATGAACCCATATGGTTTGAAGAAGAATCAGAAAGTATAGAAATAAATTTTGATGGAAAACCTAAATATAAAATTATGGTTTGTACACCATGTCATAGTGATGTTTCAATGCATTACTGTCAGTCTGTATTAATGTTTCAACAAAAATGTTTAAAGAAAAATATACTAGTTAGTTTTACAATGTTAAAATCATCATTAGTTACACAAGGAAGAAATCTATGTGTATCTGATTTCTTGAACCACGAACATAACTATGAGCATTTATTGTTTATAGACTCTGATATAGACTTTGAATTTGATACCATAATGAAAATGATAAAAGCTGACAAAGATATTATTGCCTGTCCTTACCCTATGAAAAACTATGATGTAGATAAGGCATGGAAAAGATTAAAAGAAACAGACATGGTTAAAACTAAAGAAGACTTACTTGCCAATGGTCTTATGTATCCAATGAAAGTAAAGGACAGAAAGAACATAGAAGTCAAAAAGGGCATTATGGAAGTAACCCATGCTCCTACGGGATGTATGCTAATCAAGAGAGAAGTGTTGGAAAAAATGATTAAAAAACACCCTGAATTAGAGATATTTCAACCAACAATTATTAACGGAAAAGAAATAAAAAGGGAGAATTTTTTTAATTTATTTGATACACTACATGACGTAAAAACCAAAAGATATTTTGGTGAAGATTTCGGATTTTGTCAAAGATGGAGAGATATGGACGGTAAGATACACGCTCTTGTAACTGAATACATAACCCATGTTGGGGAGTATCAATACAAAGGTCGTTTCTTTGATGAACTATTAAGTCTTAAACATATTGACGACACAGAAAAAACCAAATAAAATAACAAAATGGCTATAACAAGATCACAACAAGCTAGACAACTTTATAAAAACGGTAGACGTGTAGGTTTATTTGGAGGAATGTCACCAGGTGCTTTTGGTCAAGCAACAGGAGGTGGTTTTTCTGATAGAGAAAGAGGCGGTAATAGAGACAATGAAGGTGAAGGTCCTAATAGACAACAAAAAACACCAAAGAAAAAACCTAAAAAAACTGATAAAAATACAGTAAATAAAAAAAATTTTTTAGAAGATATTTTTATAAATAGTATGTACGGAAAACTTGCAGACGCTATTAGTAATAGCGGTATTGCTTATAATTTAAATGCAAAACAAAGAGAAAATTATTTAAAAGGATTAAAAGAAAAAGATCCGGATGCTTATAATGAAGTAATGCAAGATCTTGGAAGTCTAGGTTATGCTACTAACGTTGGTCCACTAGATTCTAGAATGGGTTTAGATATTGATTTTACAAATTTAAATACAGGAAAAAATGAATTAGGTGAACCTCAAGCAAAAGAAATTTTGGGAAAAGGTTATCAAAGTTATTTAGATGAAATAACTAACAGATTTATTCCAGTCGATGGACCTGGTTCTTATTCTGCAGATTCTAATATTTATATACCACCAGCTATAGAAGAAGAAGAAAAAGAAGAAGAAGAAGACGTTCCTATAGCTTATTATAGATTTATGGCCGATGGTGGTAGAGCTGCTTTTCAAGAAGGCGGAATATTTTCAAGAATAGATGAATTAGGAAACGATATATCTTCTGCTGAACAAGAATTAACTTCTATTAATCAAAGATTAGACACAGCACAATCTTCTTTAGGTCAACCTAGTGGTGGAGGAGGAATTATGGATAGTTCTATTGTTCCTGATGCACCTGCTGTAGAGGCTACACCTTTTCCTGCAGTTACACCCGATGCACCTATTGCTGATAATATTTCTGTAAATCCTGTTGGCTCTCCTCAAAACACGTCTCCTATCAAAACTGTAAACCCTGTAGTCGGAGGAGGAAGAGTTCCTGGAGGACCTGAAAATCCAAACATTGATATAGGTACAATAAGTATCCCTGGTCCAATTTCTGGTCCAAGACCTGCAGTTGATTTACCTGGAGGAATGCCGTCAAAACCTATCATGAGTAATCAGGTGCTGCCTATGATTAATCAAGCAACACTTCCTCCTTTACAAGGTGGTGGTCCAAGAATTCCAAGACTTCCTCCTAACGTTAACACAGGTATATCAAACCTAGGCACCTATCTTCCATTGCAAACTGCTCAACAAGCAGGTAGTCTTGTTGGTTATGGTAAACCAGCTGATCCTAGAATGGGAGGAGTACAGGTTGCTGGAAACCCTCTTCAAGAAATGATGAGAGGTAGTTTTGCTGATGGTGGAATGCCTGAATATCAAGGTGGGATCATGGACCTTGAATCAGGAAGACAACAATATTTTTTAGGTAAGTTGGTTAAGAAAGCAACTAGAGCTGTTAAGAAAGTTGTTAAATCTCCATTTGGTAAAGCTCTTTTACTTGGTGGATTAACATTTGGAGTTCCTGGAGTAAGATCAGGTTTTTTTAATAAAGGACTTATGGGAACTAAATCTGGAATAGGTTTTAAAAATTTTTTAGCTAATAAAGTATTAGGTGAAGGAACTAACCAAATATCAGGTGGTTTATTATCTAAATTAAAAAGTCCGCTTGGTTATATAACAGGAGCATCTTTATTAGCGGGATTGACTGCACCTAAAAGCACCTATGATGCAGAGGAAGAAGATGATTTTCGTTTAGAGATACCAGAAGAACAATATAGATTTTATGCAGAGGGTGGAGAAGTAGAACCAGTAGCTAAAAAAACTATGCCTTTATTAGACATGGATGGCAAAGAAATGGATTTTAGGGCTGAAGGTGGTTTTGTTCCTATAGGTAGAATGGAAAAAGCAGATGATGTTCCTGCAAGATTATCAAAAAATGAGTTTGTATTTACCGCAGATGCTGTTAGAAATGCAGGAGATGGAAATATAGACAAGGGCGCAGAAGTCATGTATAACATGATGAAAAACCTTGAAGCCGGAGGTGAAGTATCTGATGAATCGCAAGGCTTAGATGGCGCTAAAAGAATGTTTCAAACATCACAAAGACTAGAGGAAGTATTATAATGGCTACAACAACAACAGTTTCAAAACCAGCACCTTTTGTAGAAGATTTAGGTAAAAATTTAGCACAACAAGTAATAAGCCAAACAGGTGTTCCTATTGTAGGATCTGGAGCAGGTACTCTTACACAACAAGCAGGTGAAACAAAAGAACAATTTGAAGCTAGACAAAAAGCTGCTCAACAATTTGACGTTAGAAAAGATAGTTTAGCAGGACTTGCACCAGGTGTTGCTGGTCAAGATGCATTACAACAACAAGCACAAGCTTTAGCACAACAAGGAATAGGTTCTTATCAACCTTTTTTACAATCAGCACAAGCTGCTACGGGTCCACAAGCTTTTCAACAATACATGTCACCTTATCAATCACAAGTTATTGATACTACATTAAAAGAATTTGACAGGAACCAGCAAATGCAAGAACAAAAAATTAGAGATCAAGCAGTTGCTTCAGGAGCTTTTGGTGGAGGTAGAGAAGGTGTTCAATTAGCAGAGTTTGGTTCAGGAATGGCTAGAGAAAGAGCTGGACTACAAGCAAATTTACAACAACAAGGTTTTGAAGCTGCACAAAAAGCAGCGCAACAACAGTTTATTAATCAAAAAGGTTTAGCTTCACTAGTGCCAGGACTACAAGGACAAGATGTTTCGACATTAGGAAAACTAGGTGCAATTAATCAAGCTCAAAAACAAGCAGAAATGGATGCTGAAAGACAAGCAACAACAATGGCAGCTTATCAACCACAAGAACAAGTTGATAGATATGCAAACATAGTAACTGGAATTATGGGTGGATACCAGGGAGGATCACAATCAACTAATGTACCTAACCCATCACCAATGCAAACCGCTTTGGGTGCAGGAGCAACTCTTGCAGGTATATATGGTGGTTTAGGTGGAAAATTATTTTAATAATGAATAGAACATTAAAAAGACCAATGTTTAGAATGGGTGGTTCTACAGGAACTGGTATTACATCAGGACTAGATCAACCTAGAAAACAATATAATCAAGGATCAAATCCTTATGAAAAAGCATTAGCAACTGCTAAAAGGGGAGCTGCTGATTTAGAAAAATTTAGAGGAGAACAAGGTTTATTCAGTCCTATGGCTGGTCCAGGTTTTTTAACTTCATTTGGTTTGGATTTAATGTCTAGACCTTCAAGAGGAAGTGGATTAAGTGGCTTTTTAGCTACTGCAGCAGACTCTGCAAAAGAACCTTTCAAAACTTTTCAAGCAGCAAAGATGGCTGAAAGAAATAGAAAAGCAACTACCGCCGAAGATTTATTTACAAGTGCATTAGCTTCTGAATATGGATTAGAAGAAGCAAGAATAGATGCAGATGCTAAAAAAACTAGTAGCACAGAATTTGAAAAAGAGAGAAGAGTTCAGATGTTAAATTCTCTTTACGATAATAAAATTCTTAAAAAAGAAGTTGAATTAGAAAATGCTTCTCCTGAATCAAGAGAAAAAATTTTAGCTAGTATAGAAACTTTAAAAGAGGAAAAAGAAGATTATGCAAAATCTATTCTCGCAGGAACTATGACACAAGATGATTTTGTAAAAGATATTATTATAGCTGGTGTTAGAAATGATGTATTTGATCCTGTTAAAGTTGCAGAAAAATATCCTGAGTTAGCTGGATTACTATATGAGGGACTGGCAGATGGTGGTAGAGCTGGTTATAATATAGGTGGTCAAGCAATGATGCCTGAAGTAGCAAATGCAAAAGAAAAAGAAGTCGAAGATTTATCTTACAATGAATTAAGATCAAGACTACCACAATCTATAAGCAATGATGTAGTGCAAGTAATATCACAAAGTAAACAAGCTTTATTAGATTTTGCAAACATCAGAGATCAACAAGATGTTGAAGAGTTTAACCAAAGATACAACGTAAGTTTGAATATAGCACAAGAGGGTTAAATGGCTGACCCTTTTAAACAAAAAGAAAAAAGCATAGAACGTGCTGAAACCATAACAGGACTTGCACGAGAAGTTTTAAATAAAAAGAAAAAACCTGTAAAGTTTACCTGGAAAGGTTTTGCTAATCTTACATCTAGTTTTTTAGAAACAAATCCTTTTGATAAATTAAAATTAGATAGAATAAAAGAATTACAAGAAGGTTCTGAAGCAAAAGAAAAAGACTATATAGATTTTTTTGAAGATATAGAAAAAAGTTTATATGGTGGTGTTCAGGATTTAGGTTATGCTGTAGGTGATTTGCTAACATCGGGAATCGATGCTACAATAGGAACAGATCTTTCAGAAAAATTAGATGAAGTTTATGAAGAAAATAAAATAAAAGATCCTGAAACACTTACAGGAGAAGTCACTAAAGTTCTTACACAGTATGGTATACCAGGAGGTGCCTCATTTAAAGTATTAAACAGAGTTAAAATACTTCAACGAAATAGAAAATTAGCAGACACAGGAACTAAATTACAAAAAGCATCACAAATTGCAAAAAGAGCTGGATATATGTCTAGTGCTCTTGCTGCAACAGATTTTATTGCATCTACTCCCGACAAAGAAACTTTGTTTGTAAAGGAAGAAAAGACAGAAGGATTGACTGGTAGAGATTTAGCATTAGCTAAATTAAGAAACAGAGTAAGGTTTGGTACAGAGGGTGCATTAATTGGTGGTGGTTTTTCTTTAGTTGGTAAACCAGTAGCTCTTGGTTTTAAATATGGTATCTTTAAACCTGGTGCAAAGGTAGCGGGTATTGGATTAAAAGCAGTGGACAAAGCTGTTGTATCACCACTCACGTACCTTGGATCAAAAGCAATACCAGCTCCTGCAGGTAAAGCTATAAGAGATGCAAGTGCATTTGTAGTAAACAAAGCATTAGCACCAATTAGATTAGGTACAGGTGCAAAACAATTACCTAAGTTCCAAGAATGGAAATTATTTAGTAGAGATAGTAAAGACCCATTAGAAAGAAGATTAAAAAAACTATCTGGATTTTTAGAAAAATTTACATCGCAAGGAAAACTAACGGGACTTGGTTATCAAATATCATCAGAAGCTAGAAGAGAAATAAAAGCACAATCAAGAACTATAGAAAAATATCTAGAGTCTATTGAAAAGAAAGCATACAATCTTGCAAAAGATTTTGAAACAAAACACAATACAAAAACTACATCAGAAGCTAGTCAAGATTATTATTTAGATCAAATACTTGGTTATTTAAAAGGTAATGTTAAATTAAATAGTGTTGCACCTGATCTACAGGGAAGTGCAAAAAGTTTAAGTAAAGAATTATTACAAATAAAAGAAAAGTTTGCAGGTTTATTACCTGAAGGTGATCTTAAAAACTTTATGTTAAATAATTTAAAAACATATATGAGACAATCTTTTAGTGTTTTTACAAATCCTAACTATCAACCCGATAAAAAAATATATGATGGTGCAGTTAATTGGGTAGCTAAAAATGTTGTTCAAGCAAATAAAGATTTAAGACAAGAAGCTTTAAAAACATTAAAGACCGGAAAGATGACAGATAAACAAGCTATTGATGAAATGGCTGAATCACTTACAGATAAAATATTAAAAGCTGGTAAACAAGACGGAGCAGATCCATTACAAGTATTGAGAAATGTAGCAGGGAAAGATTTTTTAAGAACAGATAAAATTATACGAACAGGTGAAGAGCTACCTGATGCAATAAAAAAATTATTGGGACAAGAAGATAATTTAAAAGCTTCTGTGTTAACTACTACATCACACGCAATAACTCACGCTGTAAATAAACAATCTTTTGATAAACTAGCTAGAATAGGTTTAGATGAAGGTTGGCTGTTTAGAAGTAAAGCAGCGGCGGAAGCTAAAAGATATTTAGATGCAGAAAAAATAGGTGATGTAAAAAGTTTAGGTTTACTTAAAAGTGAAATGTCTAAATTATATGCAACACCAGAACTTACAGAAGTATTCAGACAAACAAGAAAAGGTTTAGATACTTGGATACAAAACGGTGTGTATAGAAACATATTACAGTTAAAAGTAGCTGCACAGTATGGAAAAACTGTACTATCACCCGTTACACAAGTACGTAACGTTTCATCAGCAAGTTTATTTCCATTAGCTAATGGACATATTGGAGGTCGAGCTTCCGTATCAGAGTCACTAAAAATGACAATTGATGATATATTTGGTGCAGGTAAAGTTATAGACGAAGATACATTTATTAAAAATATTGAAAACAAAATTAGACTTGGAGTGTTAGATGAAAATATTGTAGCTTCAGAACTTAAAGCGGTGCTACAAGAAATAAAAAATACAAAAGGTCTAACAAGTTTAGATAAAATTATAAGAGCTTTATCGGACGGTAAGTTTGCATTTGATGATACAGTTCTTAAAAAAACTGGAGAAACAATAAGTAAATTTGGTAAAGGTGCTGCTAGAGTATATGCAGGAGGAGATAACATGTGGAAATGGTATGGCCATGAATATGTTAAATCACAATTACGTGGCATGTATAGTAAAACAAGTGATATTGCTAAATGGTATGATGAAATAGTTGGTAGAAAGTTTGATCCTAAAAATACATTTACAGGTAAATTAAAAACATTTGATGAAGCTGTAGATGAAGCAGCTGCATGGTATATTAGAAATACTTATCCAACATATAGTAAAGTTCCTGAGTTTGTTCAATCAATTAGAAAACTACCTTTTGGTAACTTTGTATCTTTCCCAGCAGAAATGATAAGAACCACATATAATATTATAGAGTTAGGTGCTAAAGAAGCAACATCAGCTAATCCTAAATTAAGACAGATGGGTCTTAGAAGATTGTTAGGAGCTTATGTAACATTATCTGGAACAGGACTTGCTGTTGGTAAAACAGCACAAGCATTAACTGGTGTAACAATGGATGAAATAGAGGCGTATAAAAGAAGTTTATCTGCACCATGGGAAAAAAGAGCACAAATTATACCTATAAATAAATGGAAACAAGGTGTTGGTAAAGCAATTAACTTTTCATATTTTAGTCCATACGATGTAGTTACAAAACCAGTTGAGGCTATATTTAAACAATGGCAAGAAGGAACTGTTAAAGACCAAGATGTAGGAGACAAACTACTTGCTCAAGCTCTTGATCAAGATGGACCTTTAAGAACATTACTAGATCCTTTTATTACACAATCAATTGCACTTGAAAGATTTACTGATGTGCTACCGGCAGAAGTAGGACTTGGTAACAGAGGTGGTTTAACTAAAACTGGTGCAAAAGTATATTCACAAACAGACTCAACTGGTGATAAAATTTCAAAAAGTTTTATACATATATTAAAAGGTATAGAACCAGGAGCAATTACTACTGGTAAAAAATTAGTTCAAGGATTACAAGGTGATGTAAAAAAAGGTGGCCAACCTGTATCGCTACAAGATGAAATACTTGCGTTATTATCAGGTATTAGAATTATCAATATAGATGCACCACGGACCATGCAATATAAAATTACAGAATATAATAACAACAAAAGATCTGTTACAGCTACAGAAAAATTTTTTAGTTTAGAAAATTTTAGACAAAGAGGACCAGAAGTTTTAGCAGAAGAATTTAAAAATATTCAGGAAGAAAATTTAAAAGTAAATAGAAATTTTTATCAAGTGTTAAAAGATGCTGAAACAATGGGAGTCCCTAGACAAAAATTAAAAAAAATAATGAAAGAAAGAGGTATCTCTACTAAAAATTCAAATAAACTTTTAAGAGGAGTAAACATACCCTATTCAGGATACGATGGTCGTATGAAAAAAAGAGTTATTGATGCTAGAAAATTATCTAAAGAATTAAATGAAGGATCTATTAATAGAAACTATTTTTATCCTAGAAGATTATTTAAACAAATAGAAAGAGAGTATAAAAGAAAAAGTATTAAACCTATAGAACTAGGTCCAGGTCTTATTGAAAGAGGTATAAAAGGTGCGCAAGATTTATTGGGTAACATGCCTCAAAAACAACCTGAAGCAGTTCAACAAGCTAATATACAAACACCACCACTACCAAATACACCTATGCCTACAATAAAAACAGCACAAAATATTAATCCTCAAACAGGGTTGACACAAACAGAGAGTGCATTACTATCACCTTCAGAACAAATTATTGCGAGGCGAACATAATGGTAAACAAAATTAAAAGTTTGGGCGGTGTGATAGGTTTATCCTATCGGGTTTCTTTTGTAGCGGGGGTTACAAAATAATGGCTAAAAGATCTGCATTACATAAAATAGAAGAACACGAAAAGTTGTGTCGTATTATGCAGAAACAAACTTTTGAGCAGATTAAAGAAATGAAAGAACGTATTAGAAGAATTGAATATATGATTGTTGCTGGAATGGGATCAATAATTTTAGCTTTAGTCATGAATTACATGAAATAAAATGCAACTATCTAGAAACTTTTCTTTACAAGAATTAACAAAATCGGACACAGCGATACGTAAGGGTATCGACAATGAACCTAACGCAGATCAAATAGATAAACTAAAAGCATTGTGTGAAAATATTTTACAGCCAGTACGTGATCAGTTTGGTAGAGTAAAAGTTACCAGCGGCTATCGTAGCCCTGAGTTGTGTGTTGCCATCGGCAGCTCAATTAATTCACAACATGCAAAAGCTGAAGCGGTTGATTTCGAATGTATGGGAGTTGACAACGCTGAAGTAGCAGATTGGGTTAAAATGAACTGTGAAGTAGATCAATTAATTTTGGAGTATTACACTCCTGGTGAGCCCAACTCTGGATGGATACATGCAAGTTACATACCATTCAATCCTAGACATCAATATCTAAGAGCATATAGAGAAGATAAAAAAACTAAATACAAACCTATTATTGGTAAAGCTGTTGATCTAGTTTAGATCCATTCTTTTAATTCTTCACCCATAACTTCGGATGCAATATTTATTTTTTTACGTAAAGCTTCTACTATCTTTTCATCAATTGTATCTTCTGCAATCAAATCAATATAGGTCACAGTTTTCTTTTGTCCTATTCTGTGTGCTCTATCTTCAGACTGTAATCTTTTTTCTAGGTCATAACCATTAGAATAATAGATAACAGTATTGGCCTGTGTAAGTGTAATACCATAACCACCTGTTTGAGGTGTACCTACAATAAATCTACACTTAGGATCATTTTGAAATTTACGTATATAGTCTTGTCTGTCTTCTTGTGGTGTCAAACCATAATAATGAACATAAGAATCTTTGCCATATACTTTAATTAGTTTCTGTATGATTTCTCCTACACTTAATTGATAGTTAGCCCATATAATCACTTTGCCTTCAGTGTCTTCTAATATGGACATTAATTCATTGAGTCTGTTGCTTTCTACAGCTTGTGTTGTACCATCATCAGCTGCTACATAACCACATGTAATTTGATGCAGTCTCATGAGTTGTGTTAACACAGTCATAGTAGTTGTAACCTTACCATTAAGTACAGCCATCGCTGCTTTCTTCATCTGTTCATAAACTTTCTTTTGATCAGGTGTTAATGTTACATGACGTTTGATAAATACTTTAGGTGGTAAATCTAAACAATCTTCTTTTAATACTCTGTATGAGAATTGTTTTACAGTATCGGATAGCTCTGATAAATTTTGAAACTTATCTACTACTTGAATAGAACGTCCATGTACA
>Ga0208157_1000534_pt1 | contig 20398 bp, 28 predicted proteins | sample 5_EtaG_FD_184077 | JGI IMG/M metagenome (GOLD analysis project Ga0208157, IMG submission 184077) | Marine viral communities from the Subarctic Pacific Ocean - 5_ETSP_OMZ_AT15132 metaG (SPAdes) (version 2) | ecosystem: Environmental > Aquatic > Marine > Oceanic | place: Pacific Ocean | collected...
CTTTTATAAAACTATTACTGCTGTTGTGAAATATCTCTAAGCCATCACTAGAAGTTCCATAAATACTTTTTACATTATCATTATGAATAGTATTACCAGTCATTGTACCCCCTGCAAGTGGCAAGAATGAACCTCCTGAACCTGTAATAGTTCCACTTACTACAAGATTACCTGTAACAGAAGCACCTGTGCTTGTTGTTGCTAGTTTTTCGTTTCCATCAAAATATAATTTTACAAAAGCATTAGTAGCAGCAGTAATAAAGTTTTCGTTACTTCCTGTGGATTGTATTGAAAAATCTGCATTAGCTTGTATTGTTAAACCACCTGTTCCTGCATCTACAATATAAGAGTTTGAACCATCGTGATAGATTTGTAAATCACTAGATGCACCCATTAAGATTTTAGAAGTATCAGTAAAAGTAATGTCATCATTAGCACTAACTGCTATGTCTGTTCCACTTGTAGTATTACCAAATGTTAGAACTTCTTGTAAAGTATCTGTTGTTGAGAATTTAGTATCTACATATAATTTAACTGCTGCACTTGTTGGTATTGTAGTATTGTTGTTAAAGTTTTCTAGTCCATTAGTAGAGGTTACAAATTGAGTTATTGTAACTCCTGTACCTGTGTCTTTTAATGATCCCCACTCTAAAATAGCAGTTACTTTAAAATCACCAGATTTGTTTAAGTAAAGACCTGATTGATTGCCTAAACCATCTGTAACTTCTCTTAATGTAGTGGTTAATGCTGCATTATCAATAGTTTTTAATAAACCTTGGTAAGTTTGCGATATTTTAGTATTAAATAGAGTTGCCATTCTTTAATTTTTTTGTTTTATTATTTTCTATCTTTTTTAAAAAGACTTTTAATTTTTCAATGTTTTTTTCTTTTACTTTATATTTCATAGAACCCAACCATTAAAAGTTGCATCATATGAAGGGTATATATCGTCATTAGTATTACTAGTATATTCAGGATATGTAGTTTGGTTAAAACTCATAAAATCAATAAATCTTCTAGAATACCATTCTGCATTTGTTCTTGCTTTTTCTGTTAAAAAATCTACTTCTTCTTTACTAACTGTCTCTGCATTTTCTGATCTGTGCTTATACATTCCACCATTTCTAATTTGATATGCAGAAAATGGAATATAATCTACTTGTGCATACCATATAAGCATTGGCACAACATAATCATTTAATAAAGTTTTCCATCTTGCGTTTGCAGCTTGATCAATATTAGGCATTGCTGTTGTTAAAGCATTATACATTTTAGTGCCTAAGTAGTTTTGTATGTGTATTTCTTGAGCCAATTTAATAAACTGTATATACTTATCCGTATCTACATTACCATCAATGATGGAATTTCTAACTAAATCTGTTCTATTTATAAATAATACTGTTGCCATTTTTTAATTTATTTTGGGTATGCTCCTTTTCCTTTTTGTTTACCTGTTGCTTTTTTTGCTAAATCTGATCCTCTTGGAAATTTTTGTGCATACTTTGGAATATTTCTAGTTTTTTTATAACTATTTAAATTATTAGACTCCTCAGTGTTTGATTCTAATCTATATAAAACTCTAACCCATTTATGTTGGCAATAGATTCCTCCTTTTAACTCAAAAATATTATAAGGTAAATCAGGTTTATGTCTAAATTCTGTATTTACATTTTCATCTTTTCGTTCTCCTTTACCATCTTTTATTTCAAGTTTACCAAAACTAGCATTGTCAATATCTTCAATTCTCCAAACTAAACCACTATTAGATAACCTCATCATCTCACTACAAAATGTTCTTGATTTAGGATATTCTCCCTCTTTATTTTTTTTAAACATACCTCTAGCATATTTATATCTAATTTTATACAACCCATTTTTTGAATCTAATTGACTAAAAGCTGATCCATCATTTACACTACCTACATTTTCTTCAGTAGCTTTTTTTAATCCAATTATTTCTTTTATTTTATCTAAAGTTGATTTTTTTTCTTTGACTAAATATTCTGCCCAATCTCTACTACTAACTTCATTATCTTCATCCAACTCATCTACTAAAACCCACTCCTCACTCATCTTAACTGCTGACTTTCCTAATGATCCTAAAACAACTTCAATGTTTTGTTTTGATAATTGTGTTTTTAAGTCATCGTGATTTTTACAAGGCATATAATAAACAACACCATCTACCTCGTGTTCGTGATAACCACCACACCCCATCTCTTCAGCCACCTCTATGGCTTTCTCTTTGGTTGTGTAAGCCTCTTTACCATCAATTATTTTAAGACTAAATTTTTCCATCTCAACACCTGTTTCTTCCTCAATATCTTCCTTGTCTTGTATTGAACTATCTACCTCAGTAAATTCTAGTGGTTGTAAGGTTGTAAAATATAAGTTTAAAGCAATTTCGTTGTAAGAAAGTATATTATCAAAGGAGTCTATTAAAAGTTCCTGAAAAGGTCTAATAACCGTGTTATCCATAAGCAACGATGCTGTCTTAATTTCCTCTGCATTATTACCTAATCCTGTTGAATCTTTTATACCAAGTAACATTGGAGATACTATTCTGTGTGCTACCATTATTTTTTTTGTACTTTCTTCTGATAAAAATTGGTATTGGTTATGTGCATCACTTAACTGAACTGGAGTTATTTCAGCTTGACTTTCTTTATTATCATTAAATGCTAATATAAACTTACCTGCATTACTTGATCCAGAAAACTTTTGTGCTATCTTAGATTCTATTAATTGTCTTTCTTCTTGATTTGGAGTTCCGTTATTAAAGTTAATTAGCATTGAAGGAGACAATCCGTTTAAAATGTTGTTTAAGTGATAATTTGACACTTCTTCTTCTAATTCAGCATATTGCAAACCACCTTGATAATCCACAGGTGAGTAGTAATAAAAACCAGACTTGTAAGGTTTCACATAATATATTTCTATATTTTCATTAGACATACCAAATGCTGGAATTCTTAAAGGGTCATCACTTCTTTTTATGTTTGCCCAATCTTTAAAATAATAATAAGCAGGGACATCTCCATCTTCATTGCATTTTTCTGCCCTAAGAGTTTCAATAGGCATATGCTCAATCTGAACAATTTTAGTTCTATTTTTATTATAGATAACTTGCATTGCACATTGACCCATTAATTTTAAATCATAGCATAGTTTTCTGACAACATCTTTTTTAAATAAAGAAATCATTTGTGCATACTCATTAGGCTTTCTACTTGCATCTGTAGCATTTATACCTTTACCGTAAATTGCTTGACTTATACCATTTATTGCTGCATTATTTGTAGGACTACCATTGTATCTGTCAATTAAATACTGAAAATAGTTATTATCTGCTCCATACTCTATCCAATCCTCACCACTTACTTCTTTAATTTCAGGACTAGTGTAGGTGCTTAAATTGACAAAACCAAACTCACTCATTTTTGAGTGTTTTTTAAATTGTCCTTTTTCATTTCTTAATCTTGTTTTTTTCATCTTACGGTATATGTATTATCAAAACCACTATAAAAAGTATATTGATCTTTATTTAACTGGTAGTGATCATTATCATTTAACTGATCTATGTCTTGGTCTGTACAAAATATTTTATCATTAAATATATCTTCCTTTTGATTAGAATCTATTTGCCATAAAATATCATATAAATTCCAAAAACTATTATTTGTGTTCCAAAAATTGTAATCTACAAATAAAGATAAGTCATAAAAATGTGCTTCAACTAATATAGGATTAAAAACTAAATTAATTTTTAAATAATTACCTGAGGTTGTTCCTGATTGATTTAAGTAGTCAACTGTAACATTAGTACTGTCATCTCTTACTCTTATAGTAAAAGCACTATCGTCATATTGTCTAGGAATTACTGAAAATTCTTGAGCCTGTGCTGATGTAGTTAATATAATCATTACTTATATAACGAAAAAAATTGATCAATTTGTAGAATGTAGTAACCAAAAAAAAAAGCACCCCTTAAGGATGCTTGATTTTCTAACTAAAAAAACTAATTATTATGCAGGAACTCCAACTGGTGTTGGGTCAATTAGTGCAGTTGATGCTGTTGGTGTAGCATTTAGAAATAAAGGTGCATCTTCTTCCATTCCTTCAAATGTTAAAGTAAACCCACTTAAATCTCCTGCTGCTGCTCCTGTTACAACAGTTCCACCTGTTACTTCCATTCCGTTTTCAAGTCCACACAAAAAGCTATTTCCATAGTAATCAACGACCACTGCATATGGTCTAGCAACTGCTATTTTTTGTAATTCATCTTGTGTCTTTGCATCTAAGAATGTCAAAGTTAAGTTTAATGTTTGTGTGTAAAAAGTTGTTCCGTTTTCTCTACTACTTGTTACTGTAGTTTCTAAACTAGAGTTACCTTTCACATCATATTCGAACCATACAGGTGCTGGTGAAGCATTTGTAATAGTCCATATTTTTGTAGTAGAATCTTGTGCTACACTTGCAATAGTTCCAAAGTCTGCAAATAATACAGATTTTATGCCACCGAAAGCTGATTTACAAGGAATTGATCTACCTGTCGTTAGTGTACAAGCCATAATTTTATATTTTATTTTAAAAAAAAAGGGTAAGTAGATAAACCACCTACCCTATTCTTATTGATTAATTAATTTTATGCGTATTCAACAATGTCTGAAGCAATTCCAAATTGTACTGCTGAGGTAAATCTCATTACCATTCTTACATTGTTAGAAGCATCTAAATCAGCCATATCTAAAACCTTCACTACATTTGTGTCGTTTAAGATACCTGTTCCGAAATATAAGTTACTTCTTTGTGCTGCATACATCTTATCTGCTGACATTCCTGGGCAAACAAATAATTTAACACCATTTACTGTTAGTGATCCATTGTTCCACCATTGAGTACCTTGTGCATTTACACCATTTGCTCCTAATCCATTTGCTGCAAACCCTCCTAACGCCTGAACGTAGAATTTAGCTGCTGCACTTCCAATATATATAAATAAATCTTCTTTACCATATAATGAAGAAGGAATAGCATCTACTACCTTAGATAATTCAGCAATAATGTTTGTTGCACTAAGTCCACCACCAACTGCTGCTACTTGCTGACCTGCTGGAATATCTCCTGCTGCTGCTGAAGCTGCTATTAGTTTTTCAAACCCATCAAATGAGTTATTAGATGCTGCTGTAGTATCTCCTTGCCATATACAAAACTCTGTATTTTGAGCAACCTCTGCTGCAACGTGAGCAATCATAAAGTCAGAAAACTTAGGTGGTAAAGATTGACCTAAACCATATCCCATTGATTGTGCTTCCCAATCGTTTACAAAGTCATACTTACACAATTGTAAGTTAACTTGTAGTTCAACTGGTTGTATAATTCTTTCTGTAAGTGTTACAGATGAATTAGGTACAAAATCACAACCTGCAGGACTTACTAAAGAACCTGTTGCTAATTTTTTAATTACTTCTTTGAAAGCAATATTTGCTTTTACTGTTAATCCACCATCATCTATAGTAGATGCTGACAATAATGCTGCTGCTATATATTCACCTGCGAACTCACCTGCATAAGAAGTAGTGATATTTGTAGCAGTTGCTAATTGTACATTTTTTAAATTACTCATATCTTTTTTTTATTTATTTAATTAATATTATGATTCAGATGCCCAGATTCCAACACCACCAATTATGTACCATTGAGTTAAAGCTACTGCTCTAATTACAACATAATCACCTTTATTTGCTGTTGCTTTTGTGTTTACCCAATCTTTATTTACAACTCCACTTGCTACTGAATCTGCAGAAGCATTAGCAATACTTCCGTTAAAACCATCAGCTGAGTCAGGAGATAATGTAATAATATTATTTCCATCTGCACCTGTGTTTCTAAATAAGAAAGTCATTCCTAAGTTACCAGAATTAATTTTTGGTAAACTCACCACTAAAGCATCTGTTGCTATGTTATGATCAATACCAGCATCTCCTGCAGGTACAGAAACCGATGCAGATAATGTCTTTTGTGAAACTTGATTACGTTCCACATCGTTAGATAAATAGTTAAATGTTCCCATATTTTTTTTATTTGTTTAATTTGTTTAATACTCTTTCGATTGCTGTTGAATTAAATTTACCTTTAGCAAATTCAACTTTTTTCTTTGTTTTTGTTTCTCCTTCAGGATTATGCTTAATAGGTTTAGAAGCAGCTTCTTCAGAAAATTCTTCTTTAACTGTTCTTGATTTTAATGGTTTTTCAATTGCCATTTCTTCCTCAACTTCATCACCCATTTTACTTTCTTTATCACCTTTTAAATCAGCAATAGCATCTTCTAAGTTTTTAATTCTTTTTTCCATTCCTTTCCAGTCTGCTACATCAGCTTCTTCTTCCATATCTTCTTCCTCTTTTTTGTACCCATCTTCTTCATCTTTAAGATCAGAAGTAATTTCTTCTCCTTCTTCAGATTCTTTTTGTGGTACTTCATCAGAAACATCTCTTACATCAGCAATCATACCTTCTTCTGAAACGACTAAAAGTCTTCCATCTTCTAGCATATATTCGCCAACTGGCATTGCTACTTTTTCATCGTCTGTAACGATAAAAACTTCTTTATCCTTTTCAAAGGATTCAGCACTAATTAAAGTGCCATTTTCTAACTTCATCTCCTCTAGTTTAACTTCAATGTTTAGAAGTGTTTTGATTTGATTGATCATTTCGGTTGATTTCATATTATATATATAACGGATTAGTAATTAATTTTTGCATTTTCAATTTATGTTCTTGTAATAACTCCTATACCTTGCGCCCTTATAGACCCATCACAACACGATATAGAATAAGTGTTTTGATCCCAACACAAACAGGCTCTCCTACCACCTGTAGGACTTGTTCTGCTAGGTATAAAATTTTTGTTGTTTCTATTGTTTTTTTGTCTCATTATCTAAAGTTAAAATATTTATTATTTTATTAATTAATTTTTGATCTTCAGACATATTTTCTTTAACTTTTTCTTTAGGTGACTCCATTTTATCAGCAAAATAACCCTCAATTGAAAAACCTTTAACTTTATTTGTTTTAACATATTCTTTCCATATTTCATCATTGTTAACTTTTACAGCACCCATCCAAGTTCCTACAGGAACATTAAGACCATATTTTCTAGATTTATCTTGTGTCTCACTTTCAACGATCCAACTCTCGACTAACGTCAAACCCTTCAATGCCTGTGCGTGTTCAAGAGTTGAATTGTTTTGATAACCATTTTTTAAATACATCTGTGATGCTTTTACTATCGTGTCTTTAGAAAAGAAAATGTAGTAATCTCCTTCATCTCCATTTCTATATATTGGTTTATTAGGTATCAATAAAGCACCTAATAATATTCTTTTATCTTTATCTATTTCAGCAAGTTTAATTTCTTCTGCTTTTAAAGCAACAAAATCTGATTCTATTGCAGGACTTTCAACTATAGATATAGCTTCTATTCCTGCATCTTCCTGATCTTCATCTAATATTAATTCTACTATTCTCATAACTATATAACGTATTTAAATATTAATTTTGTATTTATCCAATTGTTGCTCCTGTAACAATGTTTCTATCTAATTCTTGTGCAGATGTAACTTCACTAGCAACTACAAATGCTTGTACTGGTTGCTGTGTTTGTCCACCTATTGCATCTGCCAACTGATTAGTATCACTAGTACCTACTACATTAAATGCAGGTGGGATTGCTGGAGTTGCAGGTGCACCACCTACACTTGAACTTGGTGAAGGAGTTGATCCTTTACCATTTGCTTTTGTTGAAGCTATTTTTTTAATTTGTAAAGCACTAAATGCTCCTGCTAGACCTGCTTGTATATATGGATAAGCAGGAAATGTTGCAGTTATTGGACTTTCTTGTGCTGTACTAAATGCATTTTGTACACCTTCAATACCAGAAATAGTAGCTTGACCTATTGCCATTGCTTTACCTACTGCACTTCCTTCTCCTGCTATTTCAGCAATCAATGCCATACCTTGTTTTGCTATACCTAATTTAGCAGCACTAACTGCTTTATCTTGTTGTTCTTGTAACTTATTATATTTATCATTTATTGCAGCTTTTTGTTCTGCTGTATGTTCAAACCTCATAAGTTCATCTAAGGCTTTTGCTCTTTGTTCTTCTAAATCTAATTCTTGTTTTCCTAATTCAGCTTCTAAGAATTGTTGTTTTTCTTCTTCTAATTTTAACTTCTCCTCATCTTCAATTATTTTTTTCTTTTCTTTAAATGCTTGTTCTATGTCTAAAATTAGTTGTTGCTTTTCAGTTTCATTTAATTTTAATTCTTCAAGTTTTTTGATTCTGTCAGCTTTTTCTTGTTCAATTTCAGCAAACTTATTTTCCTCATCTTTTACTCTTAATGAATCTTTAAAGTCTTGTAAAGTTTTAGCTGCTGCCATTTCTTCATTTACAGCAGTAGTTATTTGTGTTTGTAATAATCTCTGACTTCTTAATTTTTTTGTATCTAAGTTTATTAACTCTGCTTGCATTTTAGCAAGTTTGTCTTTTTCTTCAATTGTTGTTAAAGATATTGATTGCTCAAGAATCATAGCATCAACTAGCATTTGTTTAGCATCAATTTCTTTCTGTGTTATTTCTTCTTCTATTGCTTGTGCTTTTCTTAATAACTTAATTCGTTCTGATGCTGATTTATTTTCTCTATCTTCAGCTTGTAATCTAATATCATTTATCTCTCTATTAGCATTGGCTCTTTCTATTTGTAGTTCTCTCTCAATGTGATGTGCTTTCTGTCGCATTTTAGTGACTTTATTCATTACATCTATTTCCCTACCTGTCTCATCAATTAACTCACCTGTGGCTTTAATTAATTTTTTTGTGCCTTCTACTACACCATCATAAACCATCTTAGTAACATTCAATCCATCATTTAAACTTTTAAGACCTTCTTTACCTGCATCCATAGCACCTGAAAAATCTCCTTTAAATAATTTAGATATTGCTGTACCCATAAAGCCAAGACCTTCAATGACTTTATTGACTTTATCCATTACAAATTCTTTGATAGTATTACCAAAGTTTTTTAAAGTTTCAACAGGATTTAAAAAAGCATCAACTATTCCTGTGCCTAAGTTTGCAAATAAATCTAATGCTTGGTCAACTACTGCACCAATCATTGCCATACCTCTAGCAAATTTTTCTTGACCTTCTTCACTTCTTGTAAATGCTCCAGTTATAGATGTGATCAATAATACTAATGCACCTAAGCCTGTTGCCATCCAAGCAATCCTCATTAACTTAAATCCTTTAGTTGCACCTGTAACTGATTTAGTTAAATTTTGTATTCCACTAACTGCACCTCCTGTCTGTTTATCTACAAAACCTAAGACACCACCATAATCTGCTTGATTCTTTTCTGCTTGTTTTAAAATTTTGTTAGCTTCTGCCTGTGCTTGTTTTGTTTCTTGTACTCTTTGCTTTGTGCGTTTTTGTAATTTAGCAGCTTCTTTTAGTTTTTCATTATACTGCTTAAGTCTATTGCCATCTTTGACACTAGTTTTATCTCTTAAATCTTCAATTTTATTTATTTCTCTCTGTATGTCTCTTAGTAAATCTTCTTGTTCCTGTAAAGACAGATTTATATCTTCAACATTCTTTTTTGCCTCTGAGACAGATATCTTTATAGTATATTCGTTAGTTATTGGCATTTGTAATATTTTTTATTTGTTTTAATACTGTCTTAAAATTTCTAGGCAAAGCATATTTACCTTGTGCAATTCTTATATTTTCTGTTTCTCCTTTTGCTATTTGTAGCAATTCTAATATATTTTTTATCATACTTTATTTAATAATTCCATATCACTTTTTCCTGTCTGTAAGTTAGTAGTGATTGAGTTGATTATATAGGTTCTTTGGTTTATAGTAAAAGTATCATTTAATTTAAAGTTGTATAATATTCTTAAAGGTAATACTGCAGAAAGTTTTGTAATCCTTCTACTTTCATTGAACACATCTACAATATATTCTCTATGATAATTAGAAAATAATGTGCCAGTAAAAGTGTTTGTATTAGCAAACTCATTTATTTCTTTATTAAAATTTATATTTTGTGTTCCTGTTGAACTATCTAAATACAAACTATTAGATGGTATAATGTAAGTAGTCAATGAACTTCTAACAACTGCACTTTCTACAAAACTAAGTGGAGTTGCACTTGTTTGTCTAACAGCATAAAATATTACTGGCTTACCAATATATGGTTGACTATTTTCATTAACAGAAAAACCCCATTGAATATCTTTAGGTGCAGCACCTGTACCATCAACTAACCTTTCATATTTCATATGTTCAAAAGGAAGTTCTACTCTATATGTTGTAGTAGATGCATTATAATTAATTCCATCTCCTGTACCATCAGTATTTGTTCCACCAATATATCCTAATGTTCCCCAACCTGTACCTGATAGTTGTTGGTGTTGTTTAGCTAATAATGTTCCTAATCCTTGATATTTATATAAAATTTCTTTATAAGGCAATGCTACATTAACTTGATTTTTACTAGTGTCTATGTATTTAGATATATCGTAGTTTACAGGTGCATCATTTCCATTAATATCTGCTGATGTATAATAACTATAATTAATTCCTGTACTTGCCTCTAATGGTCTTACAACAATTGTACCTACCTCATCAACATAAGCAACAAGATTAAACATTTTAAAAAGACCTGTTAAAAATTCCATAATAGGAATATCTGGTATTTGATCAGAAACAGAAAAATCCACAACTTCTAAAGCTGTAAAATTATTTAACTTAACTATTTCATCAAATTGCTGAGGTGGATTTCCAGGGTCATCATCTTCTGTAAATCTTAAATTCCAAGTAATACTTGTAAAAACTATTGTGTTTGAATGCCTGATGGCAATTTGGTAAATTGAATTACCTACAAGAGTTATAGGATTACTTAATGTTCTTGATCCTGTCGCACTACTAGATTCATAAACCTGACCAACACCTTGTCTTATTATTACAACAGTGTAAGGGTTAGTGCTGTCATTTGTGCTTATAGTAATATTGTTAAATACAGTAGCAAATGGATAAGTTAAATATTCTCCTGCAATAAAAATTCCACTTCCAAATATTTCTACTAATTGAATACTACTATTACCCCAAGATGGAACAATAGATAAAAAACTTGTTACTTGCTGAACAGGATCTACTGCACCACTTTTTCTGTGTAACCACATATATAAATTATAGAAAGTAGGATTACTAGTATTAAAAAAATCTCTTGAAAAAACAATATTAGCAGCATAATTATTAGCTATTGTATATTTTTGCTCTATCTCTAATATTATTTCATATAATCTAATAGCATATTTTAACTCATTCCAAATTACACCTTGATTTAAATTAGAAACATAATGACAATTACCATCTCCTACTTGACCTTGATTAGTGTTATAATATAATCTTTGAGTGTGTGTAATTAATGGAGCAATGACACTTCCTAAAGTACCTTGTAGTTTATTTTTAACAACAGTAGGACTATAATCAATAGTATATGCTGGATCACCGAATGCTAAAGAACCTAATTTGTCATTACCAATAATGTCAGGTAACTCAACAGTATTACCAAAAAAAGTTATTTTATAAGTATGAGGTGAATTGTTTTTTAAATTAACACCTTCAAGTTTTATTCTACCTGTTTTGTAAGGTATAGTGTTTAATTCAATTACACCTGATTTTTTTATTCTTGCATCAAACCCATCTACAATGTCATAGTTATAATAATGTTTAAATAATTTATTATTTGTACTACTTGCAGGAACAGAAAAAGTTTTAGTAAATGATGTAAATACTTTTGCTATATCTTTTATATTTTGAATAGTTTGTGTAATAGATACAGTTTCATCTTTAAATAAATCTATTCTATTTCCTTCTATATATAATTGTAGTTTTTGCATTTATCTAACATTATTTATATAATCAAATGCATCCTCAAACCTCATAGTATATTCTATTAACTTATCATTAACAGATGTTTTAAATTGTATGTTTGAGTTTTTAACTATAACAGGTATAGTTTCAGTAGAAGCAGGATTTTCTTTTTTAGGTCTTGTCATCCAAACATACTCACTTAATAGTAATTGCTCAAAAAATTGATTAGTGTATTCTGGATAATAACCAGAACTTAAAGTGTGATTTTGTTTTGCTGTTGTGTTTATTAGTTTAGTAGGTGAGTTATTTATTTCATATTGAGCATACTCATCATCTGGAAAATTTAATGTGTTTGATTTAAAACTTTCATTTGATCTTTTTACTGAATCTACTTGCTTTAAGAAAAACCATAAATCTTGCTGAACTCCATATCGGTTTATAAATGTTATTTTTCTTCCATCTCCATATTTAGTGCAATCAATTCTATTTATGTAAAGAATATTACTACCTTGATTTACGACTTGTGTGTCTGAGGCACTATAAGAACTAACAGATGTTGACCCACCACCTGTCATATAATGAACATATCCCGAAACACCATTTGGAACATATATATTCCATTCAGTAGCCAGTTTTCCATACTTCGCTGCTAGTAAATACTTGTGATTTGTAGTAAATGGAAGTGTAGGATTTGATCCTTCAACAAATTTTCCAAATGCTTCAAAACCTGTGTCTGTGTATGCAACTGCACTTCCAATAGTAGAACCTGTGGCATTTAATCCCGCATAATTTTGTAAACTTGTAACTATTGCAATAGTTCTAATTACATATGTACTTGAATAAGTTACATTTAAGTAATCTCTTGCAAGTTCTGAAATGTCAAAATTAACACCTGTGCTTGGTGTTACATTTTTAATTAGAGTATATCTTAATGTTCCGTCTATTGTTATTGTACACTTAACAGACAAAGTTGCTGATGTTGCTTCTATAAATTTATATTGTGGACTTCTTAATGCTATGTTTGCCATTGTTTACTTATTTCTGTTTTCTATATCTTTTGCAATTGCTTTTAAAAATTCATCTCCAAATTTAGCTTGACCTTCTTTTAATGCATCACTAAAAAAACTTGTTGCTCTTATTCCTTTTTTAAATATACTTCTTGCTATTAAGAAGTCTAATGTTTTTCTTTTTAAAAATCTACCTTTTTTATCTCTAGGTGCTAATCCTTTTCGTACTGTCCATTTATCAAATGCCTTTGGTGGTGGCATACCTTTCAAACCAAACTTACCACCTTTGCTTTTATAACTAAAAGGTGATCCTGCTGTAACTTTATCTGCATAATATGATTCCACACCCCTAACACCTTTGTCTTGAAATATACCATAGTTTTCCATATAGAATCTTACTATGTATGCACCAGGAAGAGTATCAACTTTTGATGTCAAAGAGGTAGATAATTTACCATCTTGATTATCTTTCTTAGCTAAATTTACTCTTGCTTGTTTTATAACATATTCAGCAAATGTTTCTATTGATTGTTTAAAAGATATATATTTCATTAGCAGATATATATATCATTATAAATTAATACTTCCATAGTTATAGTCCATCCTGCTAATTGATTTTCAAAACGATCATAGAAAGGCTCTAAACTTGGAGAGTTTTCTAATTGATACATCTCAGTATATAAACTTCCTTTTCTTAATCTTTGTGTTAATCTATTTAATACTCCTAATTGTGTGTTTAAGATGTCTTGTACATTATTATTTCCTGTAAATCTATCTACAGTTAATTCTTTAGATTGGTTGACAATATCACAAGCTAAAATGCTCATATTAAATCTTAGTACATTCTCCTCATCAATTACTGAGTTAATTATAATATGACCTAATGGAAATATATCTTGTTTGTTTAAATTAACATCTGTAATATCTCCTGTTGTTACTGTGTTAATATTTACATCTTTTAATAGTTCCTCTTTTATTGTCTGTGTTAATTGATAAAAACCTCTTATACCTTGATTGCTCATTTAAATTTCTTTTTTATTTGTTTTGCTTCTAGATCGTTTTTGTCTTTCATAAATGATAGCATCATAAAGCATTCGTGCATTTTTAATTTAGTGATATTTTCAAATCTTCTAATGTCCCCTTTAGAGAGTGCATAAATTGATTGATACCATCCCCACTTTGTGTTAAAGATAGATGTTTGATCAAGGCTTCGTTCTCCTGATTGTCCAAAGAGTTCATCATAATTGTCGACAATTCTAGACCTAAATTCCACAAAAAAAAAATAGAGGACATTACTGCATCCATAGGCATATCCAATAAATCTTGTTCTGTTCCTAGTTCATAATCTTTTATAGTATATTTATCTTTTAATTTTGCTATTATTGGTCTATATAAAACATTCATTGCTTTTTCTATTTGATCCCAATCACCTATAAAAGTATCTAAGTCAATATACTCACCTAAAGTAAGATCATCTAGTTGAGGGTGGAAACCATACTCTATTTTGTTTAATTTAAATCTTTGTACTAAAGCAGGTTTGGTGTCAAATATATCATTGAGTAATTTTATAATTTCTTGACTATCAGATAGTTTTAATAATATAACTTTACTTAAAGGCATATTACAAAATATCTCTATCATTTTTGCATCATAAAATTTATCTCCTTTGTTCTCTTTCTGTATATTTAAGAAATGTTTATACTGTCTTAAAGTAATATCTTTTAATGATGTTGGTATAGTAATGCTAAGTTTCATATATATATAACGGATTTAATTGTGTATTTTATAGTCATAAAAGTAATAAAAAAAAAGGAGAGCATTTCTGCCCTCCCTTTTAAATGTAAGATTACCCAAAAAACTTACATCATATCTGCCTCAAAACAATTGCTACTGCAATAGCCTTTTTTATGTATTGGCTTCTCGCAATGATCACAAGTATAATCTGGATCATTCCAACCTCTGTAATCGTGTTCCATTTGTACTAACCAGTCATCATAATTCATATGTTAAATATTAAAGTCATTAATACTCTTGCTATAAAATAAGTTGGAAACAAAACTAAAAATATCATTTGTGCTTTCTTAAATTGTTTGCCTAATTTTGCTGCTGTTGTTAATTTCTTATCCATCTATCAAATTTAAATTAAACTGCTTTGCTACATAATTTATGTGTTTCTGTGTAGTCATTGACCAATAACCTAATTGAATTAAATTACTACCATCAATCTTTGCAACTATTGTACTGTAACTCCATACATTATTGCCTTGAATTTTTAAATTTTGTTTGTACCTGTCTAGTGTTCTCATATTGTTTTTATTTAATTATTATGCTTAAATATACAATAAAGATACTTATAAACAAAATAATTAATAACTTTTTTTAATGTAGAGTGTATTTACCGAAGTTTGGTCTTGATAAGATTGAGTAGGTTGCATAGCGACAGGGATCAATAATATGGTTGTGTTTGTCTTCAGGTACATTTATTAACCTACCAGATTTATCTTCTTTCCATTTATAATTCCTAAACTCTGCTATTGCATTAGATGAGGTTGATAGTATATTTATTTTGTATCTTTTTAATAAGTCAATACCTGCATTAATTGAATCTTTACCTTTAATGCTTGGAAATATATTATGACCCATCTTTCTTAATTCACTTATTAATCTAGGTTCTGCACTATCAGCATAAATTGGATTTGATTGTAAATTTTCTTCTTTTAAGAATTTGCTAATATCATTAGTAGTCATTTGTGTTCTATATAAATGCTCTTTAACATATAAGTTATGTTCTAATGTATAAATACTAACTAGTGTACTAGGATCATTTGAGTAACCAAAATCCATTCCATAAGCAATTAACTTTGCATCTATTGGTATTTGATTTACTTCATTGTATTTAAATATTGTACTCTTACTTGCTGTTCGTTCACCTAATCCATATATTTTCCAATATTGGTCATCTGTGTCTCTTAACCTTTCTATCTCAGCTTTAATTGAATCTTCTACAAAAGGATTATCTAAGTAAGTTGTTTTAAAAAATGCACAATCTTCTCTAGGTATTACTTTATCATATATCCAATGATACTCATCTGAAGGATTAAAATCTAATATAATTTGTTCTTGTGTTCTAAATATAAGTTGTTGCCAATCTTCAAAATATAATTCGTTACCTTCATTTATAAATAGTAGGTCTCTTTTTCTACCTCTAATCTTTGTAGGTTGATCAAGAGATATAAATTCAATTAGGTTGTTAAATAAATAGTATTCAGAATTTGACTTATTGTGAAACTTCTCACTATACATATTATGAGTTTGTAAGATACCCATAAAGTCTCTCATAACAGTTGCTCTTAAACTAGGAAATGATTTTCTGCAAATGGTAATTACTTTGTCATTTTGTTTGGCACAATACTCAAATATAATCCAAAGAATAATATTATAGGTTTTGCCTGAACGAGTACCACCTTGCTCAACTACAATCTTTTTTGTGTTATCTAATAAATGTTCATAAACAACATTAGTTTTTATCTTTAGTTCTGCCAATTATTTCAATTTGAAAGTTAGTAGGCATACCCTCTGCACCTGTGATTTCTTGCCTTTCAACATATCCTCTACTCTTACCTTTTGTTTTTAAATAAAATATAGTTGCAGTTGTATTGCCATTTAGTATTTGTTTATGCAATTGACTTTCTGCCATATCTAATGCTATGTTTTGTATGTCATTGACTGACTTTTTAAACTCCTCATCTTTTAACCATTCATAAAATGTACTCCTAGCAATGCCAACATTTTTACAAGCAGTAGTAATTACACCAAATGACTTTTCTAATGTTTCTAATGTTTTCTTTTTTAGTGTGTCCGATTTGTCCGATTTGTTTCTCATTTAATTGCATTTAAAAATTCGTGTCTTGCACTTTGATCTGATTTAAATACACCCATTAGTTTAGTTGTAGTAGTATGAGTGTTATGTTTCTTTACACCTCTCATTTCCATACACATATGCTTAGCAGTTAATTGAACAGCAACACCAATAGGTTCTAATTCATCCCATAAAAATTGTGCTACTTGCATTGTAATTCTTTCTTGATTTTGTAATCTTCTAGCAAATGTTTCTAATGTTCTAGCTAATTTTGACAGACCTACTATTTTCTTACTTGGTATGTATGCAATAGTTCCTGTTCCAAAGAATGGTGCTATGTGGTGTTCACACAATGAATGAAATGGAATATTAGTTTGTATAATCATCTCATCGTATCCCTCACCTTCAAATGTTGTGCAATTCCATTTAGGTGGGTTTAAAAATTCATTAAAAAACTTTACAAATCTTTTAGGTGTTTCTTTTAATCCTTCTCTATTTACATCCTCACCAAAATATTGTAGCAATCTAGTAACATTATCTTCAACTGTTTCTTCTCCTTCTTCTCTCATCTCCCAAGGAAATACTAACCATACATTTTCTGTACCATTAGTTTCAGACATATCAAAAAGAGATACAAAAGGTTTTTTATATCTGTTTATATATCTATCTCTTGTCTTACCACTATCTATAATGTCATCTATTATTATATCAGCTTCCTCAATTGTGTCTACTGAATATCCAGTTAGACCTGCAACTATTTGCCCACCTCTAGGAACACCATAAAACTTTGAATTTTTAGGGCATTCTAATACTACTTTATTTACTGCTTGATAAATTTCTGACCAAGTAAGATATTGCTTCATATGTTAGTTTAATAATTAATAGTGTTGTTATTAATGTAAAAATATTAATGTGGTAAGTGTGATCGCACAAACCTAATATGTGTTTAATTGTTTCCATAATTTATACTCCTGTTTTTTTATTCCAAATTTCTATGTGTAATCTTGTTGTAAAATTAACATAATTTTCTATTGCTAATTCTACTACATTTAATTTATTATCATTTAACAAATCTTGATTTTCTCCTGCTGGCATTAAGTAAATTTTATTTTTATCTATTATGTTATAATAAATTTCTTTTACTTCTTTCCATTCCTTTATGTTGTTTATTACAAATTTAAATATAGTATTAAGTTTGTTTAATTGTTTTATTACTTCAGCTTTAAATGTCATTGATCTATCATTTCCACTATTTAAAAGTTTAGGACTGCAATTCCATAAATGTATTTGATATAATAAAAATTCATTTGGCATTATTGTTCCGTTTGTTTCTACTTCAAAATAAGCATTTGGATTTATATTATGTTTTACATACTTAATAAAAGCTTCTAACCCTGCTTGTTGCATCATTGGTTCTCCACCTGTTAAGATAATGTGTGCATCATTTTTAATTGCTTCTATACATCTATTATCTAGTATTTCTTCTACATTCATTGAGGTTGCTTTCATCCACACCTCTACAGTATCACATCTAAATTCTGCTCCATTATGTAACTCACCATCAAATTGCGTACCCATTCCACCACACATTAAGTTGCAACCTCCTAACCTAACAAACACACTTGGTATACCTACTGTCTTTCCTTCACCTTGAATAGAATAAAACACCTCACTAATTGCTAATTTATTCTTCATATACTACTTTACTTGATTTTGTTTCTGCTAACTCTATTCTTACTATTGGTAATTGTGCTTCATTTTTTATTTGTTTGTAAAACCAAATTGCCATATTTTCTGCACTTGTCTCAAAAGGAACTGTCTTTATTAACTCACCTGCTAAACTTAAAACATCAACTAAAGGGTCTTTATCATATAATAAAAACCAATGATCATATTGTTTTACTATTGGTTCTACCTTATTATCAATATCACTAAAAAGCATTGTAACACCATTACTCATATGATCAAAAGCAAAAGTACATACTACATCATAGGTGTGTCCGTGTAACCTTCCACACTTTACACCTGCTTCTTTATTTCTATGACCCATATAAAAATGGTATTTTTTTTCTATCTTAATCATATCCACCCTTTCTCTTTAGCCAAGTAATAACCTTTTACTCTTAATTCAGTTGCAGGATTATCTTTATTTCCATATCCCCACTCATTCATAGTCATATCTCCATTGTAATCTGTCATAGTATCATTAATAATTATGTCTAAAACATTTAAATCTTTTGCCATCTTCCAAGTTTCAGCTTTATCTAAATACATTAAAGGTGTGTGTATTCTATAATCTCCTGCACCTAATCCTAACGACAATGTAGTTTGCAATGCATCTATCGTAGTTTTTCTACAATCAGGATATCCACTATAGTCAGTTTGACAAACTCCTGTTACTAGATCAGTAATACCTTTCTCGGCACCATAGCTTGATGCTATTGTAAGAAACAAAATATTTCTTCCTGAGGTAAAACTTGCAGGTAAACTATTATCAATGTAACTTTCTTTAGTATGGTCTGTGTGTTCAGTTAGTGATGAGTTTGCTAGTAATCCTTTTATGTTAAATATTTTATAACTTATACCTTCTGCATCAGCAATTTTTTGTGCTTGTTTTAATTCTTGTATATGACTTTGACCATAATCAAAACCTATTGCTAATACCTCATCAAATTTTTCTTTTGCCCAATATAAACAAGTAGTTGAATCTTGACCACCTGATAATAAAACTATTGCTTTTGTCATATTTTATATGTTGAAATTATTTTTACTCCACCTCTTGGAAATTGATTAACTATTACCTCTATGGTTTTTGGTTCAATAGCAGAATGCAAATGCACAGCAATTGATTTTGCTAATGTCTCACAATGTGCTCCGTGATCTCTAAAACTCCATAAATAAAATTTAATTGTTTTAGATTCTATATAATATTTATTTGGTTTATATTTTATTGTAATATGATTAAAGTCAGGTTGTCCTGTTGTTGGACAAACAGATGTAAATTCTTCTGTACTAATTTGAACTTCAAGGTTACCACCTGTCCATTGTTGTCTGCCTTCTTTTACTTCTGTTACAGCAACATCTGGATTAGCTGGTCTTTTCATTGATCCGTGAATTGGAATGTAATTTTCTTTACTCATTTTATTTATTTAAAGATTAATGTCTGCGTACTCACTATACTTGACCCATTCATAAAAATTATATTTAGAAAGAGCATAAGGGTCTTTTATTCTTCTTTTTTGAAATCTATTTTTTTCTACAATGCTTCCAGTAAATTTATGTACCTCACCAAACCTATGACCTGCTGACCAAGTTGTACTATCCACAGAATAAAATTTATACTTAGGTAATAGTAACATTGGTGTAAATCCTAATCCGTGTACTTTTGTTTTCTGTTTAGCTGCATCATATAAAAATTTGTTAATCATTGGAAACTTCTTACTACTTAAATTGTCAGTTAAAAAAGCACCAAAACAAATATACTCATAATCTTTACATAATTTTAACCAATTATCATACCCTCTATTTAAATGCCATACAGGCATTGGTTTCCACCCTACTAATTTTTCTAACTTATCAGTTAATTTCTGCACC
>Ga0208157_1000537_pt1 | contig 20277 bp, 12 predicted proteins | sample 5_EtaG_FD_184077 | JGI IMG/M metagenome (GOLD analysis project Ga0208157, IMG submission 184077) | Marine viral communities from the Subarctic Pacific Ocean - 5_ETSP_OMZ_AT15132 metaG (SPAdes) (version 2) | ecosystem: Environmental > Aquatic > Marine > Oceanic | place: Pacific Ocean | collected...
GGGATCTAAGGTATCAGAGATGAGTTCTAAAGAAATAAAAAGAGATTTATTAATATTTGCTAAAGGACAACCTACTTTGTTTATAGATCTAGCTAAGGATGACAATGTTCAATTAAGAAATTTTGCTATAAAAGCAACAGAAGCTGGCATTATTAAACTAGCTGACGATCAAAGAACATTTAAATGGGCATCTAATGGTAAGAAACTAATGACAGTTCCTTTTGATGAACACCCATATGCTGCTATGGCTGCGTTCTTTAAAACAGATGAAGGTTTAGAAATATTTAAATCTATAGAGAAAAAACTCTCTTAACATGTAATACTAATAAGGGAGGTGTAAAAACCTCCTTTATTATAATAAAAATAACAAATGGCTATAAATGTAAACACAGTATATCAAACTGTATTACTTATATTAAACAAAGAACAACGAGGTTATATGACACCCACGGAGTTTAATAGTATAGGTACACAAGTTCAATTAGAAATATTTGAAAAATACTTTGAGGATATGAATCAACAAATAAGAGTTCCTCAAACTGATACTGATTATGCTGATAGAGTAGAGAATATTGATGAAAAAATAGCTATATTTAAAACTTTTGGATCTACTAATTATATAAGTAATAATAACTTAAATTACTTTGTTCCAGCGCAAGTAGATAGTTACGGAAATAACGTTACTTTTTATAGACTAGGAACTGTATTATATAATAATGAAAAACAAATACAAAGAGTAGATCGTTCCGATTTTTATCACATTAATAAATCTTTATTAACAAAACCTTCAGAAACTTTTCCAGTATATTTATATGAGAATAATTATTTATTTGTAAAACCTACAACTATTACTAGTAATGTTCAAGTAGATTATATTAGAAAACCTAGTGATGTTAAATGGGGTTTTACTGTAGGTTCATTAGGTCAGTATGTATATAATTCTAATATATTTGATACTACCACGGAGCCAAATGGATCAGTAGATTTTGAACTTCATGAGTCTGAACAAACAGAATTAATATTAAAAATATTAATATATGCTGGTATAGTAATAAGAGATCCTAATATAGTTCAAGCAGCTTCTCAACAAGTTGCAAATGAAGAAGTAAACAAAAAAAGCTAATAACTTATGTCAACACCTAATGGAGGATTAATAACAGAAACAAACGCACAATATTATGCAGGTACGCAGGTTATAATGGCTAAAGATACTACCGATATTAATGGTAATATAATATCTCAAACAGTTTTTACATCTACTTTTAATACTGATCTTACTTTTGGTAGTAATGATCCTAATGATCCACTTTACAATAATAATAACTTTAGACTTTATACTAGCACTAATGGTGCTACAGGTACTTTTACTGAATATACAAATCCTTATACTGTTTCTGATAATAAAATAACTACAACTGCTGGTATTGCTAATAATACTTATGTTGTTATACAGTTGTTAATAAAAAGTGGGGGTAATTTTGGAAACAAAGATGCTTTTGGTAATGTAGTAGAAGAAAATTATGGAGGGTATCAATATATAAAAATAAATGAAGTTGTAAATAATTTTTTAGTAGCATACGTAGGTGCTGGAAAACTAATATCAAGTGTTAAAAGAACTGATGTTATTTTTCATGCAAAACGAGCTTTACAAGAATTTAGTTATGATACTTTAAAAAGTATATATTCTCAAGAACTTACTATTCCAGATAATTTAAGTGTACCGTTACCGCATAACTACGTCAACTATGTTAATGTTTCATGGATAGATAGCTTAGGTGTTAAACACATTATATATCCTACAACTTTAACTAGTAATCCATACACTAAACCAATTCAAGATGCTGAAGGGATACCTACGCAAGATAATGAAGGTAGAAATATAACAGGTACATCTATTACTGAAGAAAGATGGGTTGAAAGAAATACAGAAATTTTAAAAGAAATAAGGGAAGATATAACAGGTAGATTAATCGCTGATGGTCTTTGGAGTGTATATAACGGTGGTTTATTAGGTTATGGTCAAATATATGGTCAACAACCAGAAATTGCTCAAATAAATGGTTGGTTTACTATAAATGAAAGAGAAGGTAAAATGTCTTTTTCTAGTGATCTTAAAGATAAATTAATTATTTTAGAATATATATCAGATGGTTTATCATATGAAGAAGATATGAAAGTACCTAAGTTAGCTGAAGAGGCTATGTATGCATATATAATACATGCTATTTTAGCTACTAGAATAAACCAGCCTGAGTATGTTATACAAAGATTAAAAAGAGAAAAAAGTGCAAAATTAAGAAATGCTAAAATAAGATTATCAAATATTAAATCTAATGAGTTTGTTCAGATTATGAGAGGAAAATCTAAATGGCTTAAATTTTAAATAAATGGCAGAAGTTAAAAATTCTTTTATTAAGTCCAAGATGAATAAAGACCTGGATGCCAGGTTGTTACCAAATGGTGAATATCGCGAAGGAATTAATATACAAGTAAGTAGATCAGAAGGTGCCGACGTGGGAGCGTTAGAAAATGTTTTAGGTAATGAATTAATATTAGATTTAACTACTGAGACAGGTGTATCTGGTTTAGAATGTATAGGTATGTATTCTGATGACACTAATGATAATATTTATCTTTTTTTAACTGATTATACTGCAACTAATATATCTACTCTAACTGGAGATGACCAAAGACAATTTAATGCCGCTTCATTAAACTACTATGAGGGAGCTAATAATTTTATATATGTATACAATACAGCTAGCAGAATAGCTACAATGTTAGTTCGCGGTGCTTTCTTAAATTTTTCAACAACAAATCCTATATATTCAGTTAATCTGCTAGAGGATATATTATTTTGGACAGATAATAGAAATCAACCTAGAAGAATAAATGTACAATTTGCTAATTCTGACTCAGCAATAACAAATCCAACTTATTATACTACTGAAGATCAAATATCAGTAGCTACATATAATCCTTATCAAGCTATAGACTTATATTATTTAGATGCTAGTTCTAGTGTCTACGTAACAAGTATGCTAGATGTTACTAGTCCTAATTTACCTGATGGAACTACTGCAAACCCTGATTATAATCCAAATTATTCTGGAGATCCTGATTATTTAGAAGATAAATTTGTAAGATTTAGTTACAGATTTAAATATGAAGATGGTGAAGTTTCTATAATGGCTCCATTTACTCAAGCTGCTTTTATACCTAAACAAGATGGTTATTTTTTAGGAGCTACAAGTCCAACTGGTAATACAGATGATGAAAATTCTACATATAGAAGTACTGTTGTAGAATTTATGGAGAATAAAGTTAATCAAATATTACTTCAAATACCATTACCTTCACAAGGTCAATCATTAAAAAATGATTTTAAAGTATCAGAAATAGAAATATTGTACAAAGAATCAGATTCTTTAGCAGTTAAAGTAGTTGATACTATTTCATGGGATGGTAGTCAAGGTTTTGGAAAAATGCCAGACCCTGCAAATCCAGGTTCTTTTATAGATAGAACAACAGAGTCAGTTGAATATAGCTATCAAGGTGTAAAGCCTTATAAAACTTTACCAGAAGCAGATTTAACAAGAGTGTATGATAAAGTTCCAGTTAGAGCTTTAACTCAAGAAATTATTAGTAATAGAATAGTTTATGGTAATTTTCAAAATAAACATACGCCTCCTGAATCACTAGATTTTAATGTAGGTATATTTGATAAATATGCTTTTAACATAGGATCTCCAGGTGTAGACAGATTTAAATCTGAATATTATACTAGTATTACAGAATATCCAATGCATACTGTTAAACAAAATAGAAATTATCAAGTAGGTATTGTTTTGTCTGATAGATATGGTAGATCTTCTACTACTATTTTGTCATCTGAAAAAAATCAAGGAACATTTCTTAGTCCTATTACCGGTGATGTTAGTACTTTTCAAGGCGGAACAATATATCATCCATATAGTGCTGCACCTGCGGTAAATAACACTGTAAATAGTTGGCCTGGAGACTCTATAAAAATATTATTTAATAACACTATAGAGCAAGCTAGATCTAATCCTGACTTACAATCATTTTGGCCTGGATTATACAATGGAGATTCAACAAGTGAAAATTATAACCCTTTAGGATGGTATTCTTACAAGATAGTTGTTAAACAACAAGAACAAGAATATTATAATGTTTATTTACCGGGTATATTAAATGGATATCCTGGTGCGCCCGCTACCCCACCTGATCCTGCAAATACAACTGCTTTTCTTACATTAATTAATGATAATATAAATAAAGTACCTAGAGATTTAACTGAAGTAGGTCCAGAACAAAAACAATTTAGAAGTTCAGTACAGCTTTATGGTAGAGTTACTCCAGACGCAGCAGCTCCGCCTACTTATAATACTCAATTTTATCCGGGAACTATCTCTGATACAGTTAATACTATTGCAGAAGAAAATGATATACTTGGTACAACAGGTACCACTTATTCTACCGTTTATCAAACAGAATCTAATCCTTTATTAGCAAGAGTTACTCAAGGTGATACTACAAACCCTATAGGAGGTGGTACTGTGGCTGCTGCCGCCGCATATAATGTTTTATTAGGTGTTTATGAAACAATGCCTGTAGAGTCAGTGATAGATATATATTGGGAAACATCAACATCGGGTACTATAGAAGATTTAAATAATGCTATTAATACAACTGAAGATAAAAGTATTATAGGTTTTAAAACAAATCAATCAACTGATAAGTGGGTATATAATCATTATGAAGATATAAACACAGGATCTGGTGGAGGTCCAAATTCATTTCCTTCTCCATCAGTTAATTCAACTTATACCCCTGGTGCTGTACAACCTTACACAGTGGTTCCTTTCTTTCCATATTATGCTGGAGGTGATCATGTTACAGATTCAACTATGGTTTTATCTTCTGTTATAGATGGTGCTGGACGAGATAGAACTAGTGAGTTTCAATTAAATAGATTAAGTAAAAGTGCTGCTGGTACACTTGAAGATGTTTATGCTATCACCGTAACTCAAAATTTTTATTATGGAACTAATGCGGATATTGATGAAACTTATACGTTTACATTAATAGTAACAGATACTTCAAACGCTGAAAATAAACAAACTACATTAACAGCTTTCGGAAGTCTACAAAACATTGCTCCTAGTATAACTAATTGTTTACCAACGTTTAACAATGAAGTGGGTGCAGAATTAATTAGAGCTTATAACGCTGTAAATGGATCAGCTGATAGTTCTCGTAATAAAAATGATTTAACATTTGCTATTGTTTCACAGTCTCCTAACTTACCAGAACTTACAATTGATCAACAAGGTAATTTAAATGATCCTAGTAAACGTTTAAATGGAGAAATGACAGTGGAGGTTTCTGTAACAGATTCTGCTGGTGCCACTGATACTTGTACTACCGTGTTTAATGGTAGTGTAGGTTATAGAACTATTCCGCTTAATGATGATTTTTATACATGTGGAGAAAAAAGTGTAAATGGTGGTCCATTAATAATAAATAAAGCCTCAGAATCTTCTGGTTTTTATTGGAGTACTGCTAAAGATGTTAATATAAATGGTGATGCTGTTCCTGGAGCTGATGCAATTCCTTCACCTAAACCTGTTAATAGAGAACCTGTAACTGGTTTGACTTTACCAACTACATTAAAATGGGTAGAGGGTAGTGATGGAACCGAAACTATTAGTGTTTCTGATAATAGTAATTGTGCTGGTTGGTCATGGACTAATACTAATAGAACAGCCACATCAAGTGTAACATATGATAACACTGATACTAATGCACGTATATCTGTTTTAGGAGATAAAACTTATAACGGTAAACTTACTTTTGGTGAACCTATAGGTATTACAACTGGAACTGCTTATATAATAGTTGATTTTGAAGTTTCATTACTTGATGGAGTTGCTTTAGATGATGCACCAGGATTAATATGGCCTACTTATTTACAATTTAGAGAAGCAGGTACATCTACTTGGCAAAATGTGACAGATATAGAAGGTCAACTAGTAAAATTTGGACAGACACAAGTAAACGATTGGACAATATCTAATGATGGTAATGGAGCTTTTAATAAATCAGGTGTTATTGATGATAGGGTTAAATCGCGCTCAACTGTAGCTAACGGAGATTATGATCCGTTTAATGCAGCTGAAGCTTATAATTATGGTAGACCTCAATCTAGATTAGATACCGCAAGTACTCTTACAGCAACATGTAGACAAATGTTTGCGGTGGGTATGTGTCAAGCATATAGAAATCAATCTAGTTTTTCAGAAGTAGTAGACGCCCCTGATAAGTTAGGAGATTATAGATTAACCGTAAGATATCCAGGTGGAAGAAACCAAGAATACACAGCATCAGCTAGCGCTTACGCTGATAATGGTAATAATCCTGCTTTAGCCGTAGGTTATTGTCCATTAACTCCATATAACGATTATGAAATAGCTCAACAAACCCAACAAGTTAAACTTCAGTTTGGTGATTTTTATAATCCTTTTCAATTTAGTGTAAAACAAAATGCTATATCTTTTGCTTACAGGGTTAGTAAACAAGGAAATAAAGATCCTTTAACAGCTGAAAATTTAAATCCAGTTATTGAAGTTTATGCTAGAGAATGGTCTTTAAAATATGTATCAAGATTTTTCTTAGATGCTAGACTTACTCAGCCTTGGGAACCAGGTACTGCAGGTAGTGACTATTCTAATGGTCAGACACAAGATTGGTATTATTGTTTTAGTTCTAATTCAAACGGAGATGCTAATGCTATATACGGTACTGATAATGCAAACGTAGAAAGAGAGGATTTTACAGCTTATAATGATGAAATACAATGGAGTAATCGTAATAGAAAATGGATTGGTCAGTTTACACCACTTGGAATAAAAGTAAAAGGTACATGTATACCTTTAGAATATCAAAAAGAATCTCCTGGATCTTCACCTGGTCCACCAAACACAGAAGGAGCTGTTTCTGATTGTGGTAGTGCTCAACAAATAATGCCTAATTTTTATGATGCAACTACAGGTATTGCTATAGGACAAAGTTTATTAATTAAAGCTGGAAATATTAAATTTATTCCATCAGGAGATGGAGGGATATCTTTGCAATTTATTTTTGAAGGAGAAAATACTGATTCTATAGAAAGAGCTAAAACTGATTCTCAAACTTTTTGTACACAATTTGTGGCTAGTGGAACACCTGATTTTACAGCGCCAAATCCAGTAAGTTCTGCACCTGTTTATTTTTGGAGAAAGAAAAACTCAACATTAGATCTTTGGTTAGATTATATGCAAGTAACTTTTGGTAAAGGTTCAAATATCAATGGAACACCTACCAACGCATTAAGTGAATTAACCTATTCACCAACACCTGGTACAGCGGCTTTTAATAGTTCTTCTCAATTTATAGTAACAATAACTAATTGTTTTATAACAAACACAGGTAGTGATGGAGGAGAAATAAAAAGTCAAGCAGCTGATTATTGGATATGTAACCCTAACGCTTAGTAATAAAAAGAATAAATAAGTAATAATAAAATATGGCAGCAATAGTAGAAGTTAAATATTTCAATAGTTTTATATTACGTAAAACTTTAGATAATAGTGGTGTAGCTATGTGGAATGGTTCTAGGGGTAATAATACATATCCTCAACCTAATATTGCTAATAATGATAAAGCTTGGTTTGTAGAAGAAGCAAGAATAAGAGGAGGTTATAATAATACAGATGTTGGTTATGGAGTTAAAGCATACTTAGTTGAAGATGAACCTAATGGCTCTAGAAGAAGTAATGCCCTTATTTATTCTGGTATATTTAATTCTAGAACAGGTATAAATAATACTAATGAGTTTTCTGTAGCTAGTGATATAACTAAAAGTGTTGATCCATCTCAAGGATCAATACAAAAACTATATGCTACTGATTCATGGCTTAGAATATTTCAAGAAAAGAAAGTAAATAGAGCACCTATAGATAAAGACTTATTATATACAGCTGAAGGTAGTACTAATGTAACAGCTAGTAATACTGTTATTGGATCTATACAACCTTATGCAGGTAATTTTGGTATAAGTAAAAATCCTGAAAGTTTTGCTACCTATGGTTATAGAGAATATTTTACTGATAAAGATAGAAATGCTGTTTTAAGATTATCTAATGATGGTATAACTGAAATATCTAACTATGGTATGATTGATTTCTTTAGAGATCAATTTGGTGCATTAGAAGGTGGTAAATTAAAAGGTATGTGGGATATATATAATAAACAATATGTATTATCTATACAACCGGCAAACTCTACAGAATTTAAAACATTATCTTTTGATGAACAAATAAATGGTTGGACTAGTTTATATAGTTATAAACCTCAACAAGGGATTAGTTTAAAAAGTAATTTTTATACTATGGGACCAAGCTCAACATCAAACACTGATACAGCTGGTTTATATCAACATTATATCGCTACAAAACCTAGAGCAGAGTTCTATGGTGTACAAGGTAAATCTAGTATTAAATTTATTTTTAATCCTAAAGTTAGTACATCTAAAGTGTTTAAAACAATTAATTACGAAGGAAGTAATGGTTGGCAAGTAGATAGTTTTGTATCAGATCAAACTGGTATAAGTTCTGTAGACACTGACTTTTTAGATTTTGCAACTACAGATACTAAAGATACTACAGCGTTGGTATATAGCTATAATCAAGGTGCTTATGATAACCAGGGTAATGTATATCCTGCCGTGTTAACACCACCTGTAAATAGAGCAGGTTTCAATAGAAAAGAAAATAAATATATGGCAAACCTTATTAATACAAGCGTTGCTGCTCCTGGAGAAGTTATATTCGGAGCTGATATGACTGGTGTAAAAGGATATTTTGCAACTGTTACTATATCTAATGATACAGTTACAGACCCAGGAGGTATGAAAGAATTATTTGCTGCCTCGTCAGATTACGTAGAATCTGCTTATTAAATTAAATTAAATGAAATTAAACATACGTAAAATTACAGATAATGATTGGGATACATTAGTGTCCTGGTGGGATGCTTGGCCTGAGTGGACTAATCCACCAAAAGGTTTTTTACCAGATAATGGGACAGGTGGTCTTATGGTAGAAAAAAACAACAAACCAATAGTAGCAGGATTTTTATACTTTACTAATTCAAAAGCAGTATTACTAGAGTGGATTGTATCAGATCCTGAGTATAAAGACAAAGATAGAAAACAAGCAATTGAGTATCTAATCAATGGAGCTGAAATGTTTTGTAAAAATAATAATAAAAATTATATGTTCACTATAGGTAGAAACATGTCTTTAATTAATATACATAAAAAATTAAACTGGACGGTGGATGAAAAGCCATCATATGAAATAACAAAAAATATAGAATAATATGGGAGCATTAACAGCAGCTATAGTTGGAGGAGTCGCATCAATTGGTGGAGCAATATCAGGCGCTAATCAAGCCGGTAAAGCAGCAAGAAGAGCTGGTCGAGAAAAAGATAGACTTCAGGCTCAGTTAACTGAATTAGAAAACTCAAGACAACAAATTATAAACCCTTATGAAAACGTAACTGATTTATCAGGTATGATTACCGATACTTCAGGTAATCTTAGTAATCCTTTTGCAAATCTTGGTGTTGCTACAGCTGCCGCTGAAATGCAAGCTGAAGAAGCTGATATTTCATTAGCTAATACTCTTGATACTTTAGCCGCTACTGGAGCTTCTGCTGGTGGAGCTACAGCCCTTGCGCAAGCTGCTTTAGCTAGTAAAAAAGGTGTTGCTTCTAGTATTGAACAACAAGAAGCTAATAATGCTAAATTAAAAGCACAAGGTGAACAAAACTTGCAGAGTATGAAACAGCAAGAAGCTATAAGAGTTCAAGAAGGTAGAATAGGTCAAGCACAGCGTATGCAAGATGTTGATATTGCTGGTAAAGAATTTATGTATAATGAAAGAGAGGCAAGGGAAACAGCTAAATTAAACAGAGTTGCTGGTCAAATAGCTGGAGCAGAACAAGAAGAAGCAAACGCTAGAGCGAACAAAGCACAAGCAATTAGTAGCGGAATTGGAGGTATAGGTAATATAGCCACTTCTGTTATAGGTGCTGAAAAAGGTGTTTTCGGATAATAAAAAAAAATAAAAATGGCAATATCAAAAGATTTTTACAAAGCAAAATCTAAATCTAGAAGTAGTTTAGGGACAGGGGCTTACTATGAAGCTAAGGATGCACAAGCCGTGCAAGACAAATCAGCAGTTATATGGTCACAAGCAATACAAAACTTTAGTGCGCAGACAGCTAAAGCCATAGACGCTAAATCAGCTCAAGAATCTCAAAAAAGAAAAGACGCTAAAAATTTAATGGATAGAACCATGAGGTATACTTTAGAGGAACAAACTAGAGTATATGATAATCTTCAAAAACTTGGTGTTAATAACCCATCTATTTTTCAAAATGCTGATGTTCTTTTAGATAAAAGATTTGATGCTTATAGTAGAGCTGCAGCTGCTAAAACACCTGAAGAACAAAAAGCAGCATTAGATGAACTTGCAAAAACTACAAAACAATTAACTGGTTTAGAAACTTTAATACAACAAGGAACTGATGCGTCTAAAGTATACAGTGACGATGTTAATAATGGTAATCTGTTAGGCCAAGGTACTTTAAATCTTTCTGGAGAAAAAAATCTTCAATGGGCTAAAATGATGAATATACGTAATGGTATAAACGAAGGTACTGAGAGTTGGGGTATGGATGAAAATGGTGATTGGACTATTACTTATGATGGCCCAGAACTGGGTGGACCAGTTACTCAAAAAGCTGCTTTATTTTTCGGTTATGATCCTGGAACTATACCTAAAGTAGATGATTATTTTAAAGAGTTATTTACTAAGGTAGGTGCTATTGATAAAAATGGAGAGTTAACTGATAAATATATAGATCCTAATCAAATTATCCAACCTACTAATGATAAAAACTTTAGTCAAGTAGCTTACAATGTTAATAAAGGTATGTTAGCTGCTGATACAGCACAACAAATAAACGCTTATGCTAAAGGTTTAGCACATAGTCTTCCTGATGCTGAAGCTGCTTGGGATAATGTTATACCTGAAGATATTAAAAAACAAGTTGCTAGTAAGTATGGTGTTGAAAACTTTTCTGATTTACAACCAGGCGCTGGTTTTGGCTTTGGTCAATTAGATAAAAACTCAGGTTTAATGTTTACAGAGGCCATGGAGTTATATGGTAATACAAGAATGCAAAATCAAAAACTAGGTAATGTAGTTAAAAATCAAAAACCACCTGCTTTATCAGCTGGCATGGTAAAAGAAATGCAAAGAACACAAGATTGGCAAGTATGGAAAGATGATTTTGATTTAAAATCAGGACAATTTAATATTGGTGTAAATGATAGAGGTGTTTATACTGGTAAAGTAGATCTTGATGCACCTAATTTTGCTAAAGCATTAAATACTATAGGTTTTGAAATAGTAGGTGAAAAAGAAAATAAAGGATCCGACGATAATTATTATATAGGACTTGAGGTAAAATCTCCTAACGGTAAAAAAGTAATAATACAACAGGGTGAAAGTGCTCAAGATTTTGTAGCTAAATTATTAAGATCTATGGGTGCAACATATGCTGAAGGCGCTGGTGCTGGTGGTGGATATCAATATAATTCTAAAGCTACAGATCTTATATCTAAATACTCTAATTAAAATTAATACAACATGGAAGAGTTAGAAGCTATAGTTCAACGCATGATGGATGCAGGTGAACCTGAAGAAAATATTAAAATGGTTATAGAGGAGTTCACAGCTGATAGAACAGCAAAGACGACGCCCACAGAAACGGATACGGCTGTGGAGGAAGTGGAAAGCGTATCCGATGCTCCTTCAGAATCTTCGGACACACAATTTGCATCGCAAAGTCTACAAGATAATCCAGATGATGTTTCTGCTGTAATAACTTCTTTAAAAAATGCTTGGAATAAATCTAAAATAGAAGCAGCTAGAATTGGTGAATTTTGGCAATTAGGTGATGATGATAATGAAACTACAGATATAGCATCATCAATGATTGCTAATGCTATATTTGGTTCTGATGAAATTGAAGAATATATTAAAAAATATGGTAAAGATAGTTTTGCTGCTACAGGTTTAGGAAAAGAAGAATTATTAGAAAGTATAAAAGGAAGAGAAAAACAAAAACAAGAAACTTCTCAAGATACTGAAACTTTAAATATTATAGAAAGTTTTAAAAATGGAGATATCATAAAAGGAGTGGGTGCTATAGGAAGTGCTGCTGTAGGAATGTTAGGTTCAGCTGCTTATGGTATTGGAACGCTTGGTGCTGGATATTTTATGGACTTTGCGGCTGATAATTTTATAGAATATAATAAAGGTCTTGCAAAACGAAAAGGTGTTTCTTTAGAAGAATTAATATTAAATGATGAAGCCAACACTGTTACACCAACAAGTGTGGCTTATTTTCAAGCATTAGCTGAAACAATAGGTTTAGGATCAGTTCTAAAGCCATATGGTCAAAAAGTATCTAATTATATTGCTGGTAAAGCAATGAAAACTGCTACTGGAAAAGCTGTATCTAATTTAGTTGGGGCGGGTATAAAAGAAGGTTCTACTGAAATATTTCAATATGGCGCTGAAAAATATAATAATAAGTTAGGAGAAACAGGAAATCAACTTGACGCAGGTAAAGAGTTTTTTAGCTCTATGTTTTCACAAGAAGGCTTAGAGTCTGGTTTACAAGGGGCTTTTGGTGGGGCTGGATTAGCTTCTCCAAGTTTAATTAATACAAGTTCAAAAACTAGAACTCCCAATGATGCTAATGCTATAAATAAAGATCTTGAACAATTAAATGTTCTTAATAAAAAATATAATCTTTCTAGATCTAAAGTAGTAAAAGAAGGCATACAGCAAGATATTGATAAAATTAAAAATAATATAAAAGAAAGAGTTGAAAAAAATAACAATATTGTAAATAATTTATCACCTGAACAAATAAAAGAAATAGATAATTTAGGAGATTTAGCTAATGTTCAAATACAAAAAGTACAAGAATTAAATAATGAATTAGAAAGAGGTGATATAGATCAAAAACAATATACCGCTGCTTTAAAAGGTTTTAATTCAACATACCAAGATGCTAAAAATAGAATACAAGAAATAGCTTTAGAAAAAAATATTGCTTTTGCTGAAGAAGGTGCAGAAAAATTAGGTATAGATATACAAGTATTAGATACTGAAAAAAATCCTGAAGATCAAAAAATTATAGATGAAATTTTTGTAGATAAAAAAGGTAAAAAAGTAAGTGGTGTTGAGGGCGCATATAGTCCAAAAAATAATAAAATATACATAGATAAAGTAGAAGCTGCTAAAAAAGAAAAAGTAACAGTAGGTAGTCACGAATTATTACATGGTATATTAGCTAACGCTGCCAAAATAGACAATAAAATACTTGAAGATTTTAAAAAAGAATTATCAACTGATCAAATAAATATAGTTAATAAAAAACTTACAGACAACTACGATGCTGAGTACATAAAAAATAACCCAGATGAATTTATAACACAGTTTTCTGATGCAATAGCTGCTGATGAAATAAGTTTTAATGAAAATTTATTTACTAAACTAGGGGATTTAATAACACCCATACTTAGAGCTGTAGGATTTAATAAAATTAAATTTGAAACAGGTAGAGATGTTTATAATTTCATGCGAGAGTATAATAAGAGCATGGATCAGGGTCAAATAAGTAGAGATATTTTACAAGCTGTAGATACAAAAAAACAACCTGCTGATGCTAAATTTTCTAGATCTAATTTAGATGGTAAACTAGAACAATATGGTAATGATCCTAAAAAATTAGTAAGAAATATGCTTACTTATCCTTTGGCTCAATCGGAATATGCTAAAGAAACTGGTGGTATAAATGAAGCTATTACTAAAAGACTTTATGATCCAATACTCGCTGATAAAAAGAAATTATTAACAAGAGATGAATTTTTAGATGCTTTAATAGGTGAATCAGCTACTATGGTTGCACAAGAATATGATGGTTCTCAAAGTTTAGATAAATTTGTTAGTAATAGGTTAAATCTTAGAGCTAATAGTTTAGCTAAAAGATTAGGTATTGAACAAGAGATAAAAACAGACGTGTCTGATGCTAAAAAAGTTACAGTTGAACAAGAAACAATAAAAGAAACAACTAAACCTAAAAAATCTAAATTAAGAAGAGCTCTTAAAATAGATGATAATTTAATAAATAAAGTAAAAAACGCGGTAAGAAAAACATTAGGAACTAAATTACCGCCTATTGAATCACCTAAATTTAAACTAGCATTAAAAAGGGCTTTTAGAACTGAGTTAAAAGTACCATTAGCAAGTTTATTAGGTACTAGAGAAAATTATAAAAAATTTTTAGAAAATAATTTTGAAAATATCTATAATTCTTTACCTCAAGAAACATTAAATAAAAGATTTAAACAATTTATAGAAGACACAGGTAAAAGAGAAAAAACAGCAGAAGGTAAAAAAATATTTAAAAAAAGATCTATTGATAAAAAAGAATTTGTAGATTATTTTTTAGGGTCAGAGGTTGGTGCATCAACAAAAGGCACTAGAAAAGATGCTTTAGCTGAATCATTAGGAGAAATAATGGCTTTAGATGCTACTATGGAGATAGTTCAAGAACCAGATATTAAAACTAAACGTGAAGAAATAGCTAAACTTCAAGGTCAAAAAGTTACACCAACGGATAAAGCTAAAATCGCTTTAACTTTAAACAGAGATCCTGAATTAAAATTTAGTAAAAAAAATATAGATAGAATTTTTGGACCTAAAGTGTTAGATAGTAATAATGAAAAAGATAGAGATTTAACTTTTAAAGTTTTAACGGAAATTTTTCCTAAATTTTTTCCTGTAATTGATGTAGATGGAAAATTATTAATGCAATCTAACTATAATTGGGCTAGTGCTGGATCTAAAGAAGTTACTAGAAAAAAATATAGAATGATGTTTTTGGCTGATTCTAAAAGAAAAGGAACAAGTAGGTACAAAGGAAAAAATATTTTAGAAGAAGCATTAAAAAATGAAAGAAAATTTAGTGAAAGAGAAAGATATATATTAAAAATAGCTGCTCAAGCAAAAACAGGTTTTTTTACACGTAAAAAAAATCCTATTAAATTTGGATCTAAAGAGTATTTTAAATTACTTAATGATAATTATGACGGATTAGAATATTTTTTATATCAATTACAAGAAATGGTAAAAGCTTATCCTGAAACAAAACCTGTTGTAGGAGCTTTATTTAATGCCGCTAGCTCATCATCTGGTCATATTATAAGACAAAGCGGTATGATTAGAGGAGTAGATAAAGATTTTATAAAATTTGAGCAAAATAAAAAATTAGATTCTAAAAAATATAAAACTGAAAAAGAGCATGTGTGGCAACAAAACCAGGTTGGAGAATTAATGGCTTGGATGGTAACTAGTGGTAATGTAAAAAAATGGATGCCTTATATTAAAGACAACTATTATATGCTAGGTTTAACAGCTGTTAATAATGATAAATTAAAAGATACTAAAGGTGTTTTTGGAACTGTATTTAATTACGGTAACCAACAAGCACCACAATTTATAGAAAAATTAAATGAAGCATTAAAAGAAAATAATCCTGATTCAGCTATAGAATCTATTATAAGATATTTTAATACTGAGGTTAATAATAATAATGATGGTTTTAATTCTAACGAACTTACTTTTGATGGTAAATCTATTAGCGAACTATATAATGTAACTGTTGATAAAAATTTAAGAGATAAAGAAACACAAGCTTTTCAAAATGAACTTATACGAGAGCAAATTTTAGGTGAAGAAATAAACGCTCAAAAAGAAATGAATGCATTTGTAGGTATAGCTTCTTCAAAAGAAAAAGCAGCTACAAAAAATAACAACACTTTACCGGTTGAAATAAAATTTAGTAAATCTGAAGAATACACTAATAATAATGTATTAGAAAAGATGGCTGAAATTGATAACAAAAGTGTGAATGAAGAACTTAAGTTTAGTAAATCTATAGATCTTAGTAAAGACATGAATGATATTATAGAAGCTAAGACTGGTATAGCATCAGAAAAAACATATTCTAAAGTTAAAGCAGAAGTTGTAGGTGCAAGTAAAGGTAAGTTTAACTGGTTTATTCCACCATCAGCTGAAGACTTTGTAGGATTATTATATAAAACATTAGGTAAAGGTAAACTAGGTGATAGCCAAATGGCTTGGTATAAAGCGCATTTGTTAAATCCTTTTGCTAGAGCTATGGATAATATATCTAGAGATAGAGTTGCTTTAATGAATGATTTTAAAGCTCTTAAAAAAGAATTAAAAGTTGTACCTAAAGATTTAAAGAAAAAAATACCTGGAGAAAATTTTACAAAAGAACAAGCGGTAAGAGTTTATATATGGGATAAACAAGGTATGACTGTTCCTGGTATGGCTGGTACTGATATAAAAGACTTGGTAGATTATATAGGAAAAAATAATGATTTAGTTGTATTTGCTGATCAATTAATAGCTATGCAAAAAGGCGATCAATATGCTGCGCCTCAAGAAGGATGGCTTGCTGGTAATATAACTACTGATCTCATTCAAGGTGTTAACACAACTAAAAGATCTAAGTATTTAGAAGTATGGCAACAAAATGTAGATGAAATATTTTCTGAATCTAATTTAAATAAACTAGAAGCGGCTTATGGTAAAAATTATAGAGTAGCATTAGAGAATATATTAAATAGGATGAAAACTGGTAAGAATAGATCATTTGGCGGTGATACCTTAACAGGTAGAGTTACTGACTGGCTAACTAATTCTATTGGTGCAATCATGTTCTTTAATACTAGATCGGCTGTATTACAAACTATATCGGCTATAAACTTTATAAATTTTAGTGACAACAATATATTTAAAGCTGGTAAAGCTTTTGCTAATCAAAAACAATTTTGGAAAGATTTTAAAACTTTATTTAACTCAGACTTTTTAGTTGAACGTCGTGATGGTTTAAGGCTTAACGTAAATGAAGCAGATATAGCTGATATGGCTAAAAAAGGTGGTGTGAAAGGTGTTATAAGTGAATTACTTAGATTAGGATTTTTACCTACACAAATAGCAGATAGTTTTGCTATAGCATCAGGAGGTTCTACGTTTTATAGAAATAGAATAAAAGCTTTAGAAAAACAAGGCATGTCTAAAAAGGAAGCTGAAACTCAAGCTTTTCAAGATTTTAGAGAAACTGCAGAAGAATCTCAACAGTCAAGTAGACCTGATAGAATTAGTCAACAGCAAGCGGGACCATTAGGACGTATTATATTAGCTTTTGCTAACACTCCAGCCCAATATGCTAGATTAATGAAAAAAGCCGCTAGTGATCTTAAGAATGGTCGAGGAGATGCTAAAAGCAATGTATCTAAGATAATATATTATGGTGTTGCACAAAATTTAATATTTAATGCTTTACAACAAGCTTTATTTGCTTTAGCGTTTGGTGATGAAGAAGATGAAGATAAAGAAGAAAAGAGATATGTGAATGTAGCTAATGGTATGGCAGATAGTATATTAAGAGGTGCTGGGCTTGGTGGAGCAGTATTCTCAGTATTAAAAAACACTGCATTAAGATTAAGTCAAGAATCAGAGAAAAAATCACCTAAATATCAAGATGTATTAGTTAAAGAAGTGGCTCAGTTATCACCACCTATATCATCTAAATTAGGTAAATTAAGACAAGCAGGTAGATCATATTCTTGGAATAAAAAAGAGATGGAAGAAAAAGGATGGTCTATAGATAATCCAGCCTATTTAGCAGCAGGGCAAGTTATAGCTGCTACAACAAACATACCTTTAGATAGAGCAATTAAAAAAATAAATAATATAAGAAATTCAAGCAACTCAGACCTTGAAGCTTGGCAACGTATTGCCTCATTAGCTGGTTGGTCTGATTGGGAACTCGGTATACAAAAAGCTAAATCGGAAGTTCCTTACACTAGAAAAACTAGAAAATCTAGATCTACAAATAGAAAAACAAATAGAAAAAGTAGAACGCCTAGAGGAAATTAATCATTAAATAAATAGATATGTTACGAAACGAAAAAAAAGAAATACGTCACTACATCGGTGCTGCCGGTATATTTATTTTAATTATATTATTATTATTATTTTTATCTTATGTTGAAATACCTCCAGTTAATAAAGACTTATTCGTGGCGATCGTGGGAACGCTAGTTTCCAGTTTAGGAATCGTCGTTTATGTCATAATTGGACAACAGCCGGATGAGGTTAATAAATTACAAAAGAAAAATGAATCATTAGAATCAATGACTCATCAAATGGAAAAACGCAATGATCAATTAGAAGAAATGATAATTGATATGCAAAAAGAAATGATTGAGAAATTAACACTACTTAACGAGTGTAATAAAGAAGATTGTAAAAAATAAATTATATGAAAAGTCCATTATTAGGTAAAATAAGTGGTGCGTGTAAAAGCGCCGCTAAAAGAAAGTTTAAAGTTTGGCCTAGCGCTTACGCCTCAGGTTGGGGTGTAAGATGTACTAAAGCTGGTGGTCCAGGTAAAATGGGTAAAAGCAAAAAGTAATGGGCTTTGATATAACTAATAAACACTCAAATAGCCCTTTAGCTTGTTGGAAATCACACGTACAGCGTGGTACAAAAATGAAAGGAGGAGAAGAAGTTCCTAATTGTGTTCCACGAGGATCTTCAAGTCCTGTTCAAAAGCGAAAAGGTGGTGGTACAACTAAGACTTGTTTACCTGCTTCTAAATTAAGGAGTATGAGTAAAGATCAGAAAAACAAATTAGTATCAGCTAAAAAATCAGCAGGTGCTAAAGGTAAATATAAAAGATCATCTAAAACAAATGTAAAAGGCGCTAGAAAAAAAGGTGCTACGTTACGTGACTGGTTTGAAAAAGAAGACTGGAGAAGAGTAGATGATCCAAGTAAAAAATGCGGAGAATAATGAATTATTTTAACATAACAGAATTTGACAGTCCTGATCAGATAGGTAGTGGAAGAGTAATGAAAGAATCAGTACTAGACATGTTAGACGAGGCAAGAGCTAAGTTTGACAAAGCTATATATATAAATAGCGGTTATAGAACTAAAGCACATAATAAAAAAGTTGGAGGTAAACCTAATTCATCTCATTTAAAAGGATATGCAGTAGATATACACTGTGATAATTCACGAGATAGGTATGATCTTTTGAATTGTTTATTAGATGTAGGTTTTACTAGAATAGGTATAGCAAAAACATTTATACACGTGGATGCAGATCCGGATAAAGATCCTGATGTGGTGTGGACATATTAAAAAAGGAACACGATAAAATGGGCTTCCACCCCCAAAAGTTCCTGCAATTGAAGGGAGATCATTACGGTCTCCCTTCATTATTTTAAGAGAATAAAGATAAGATAAATAAAATTATTATATATATAAAAAATCCTATTATTAAAGCTTTATTTTCTTTATCCATCACAAGCTAAACACTCTTCGTCCATCGCAGCGGCTGCTATGTCACCTCTAAGAACAGATTCTGTTCTCATATAGTATAAGGTCTTAATACCTTTTTTCCATGCATCTAGATGTACTTTATTAATCCATTTAGGTGTTGCTTCAGACGGAAATGCTAAGTTTAAGCTAACAGCTTGATCTATATATTGTTGTCTTATACCCGCTTGATTAACTAATTCTAATTGATTTATTTCTTTAAATGTTTTAAATACTTCTTTAGCTGGAATATCATTAGTAAACGTAAGATCATCAAGTTCTTTTAAACCTTGAACTGACCCACCATCTCTTAATATCTTATCCCATATCTTTTCAGTATTTAACTTATGTTTACGCAGAAACTTAACTAATGTAGGGTTTTTTCTAATAAACGTACCTTTAGCTGATTGTTCTGTAAATACATTAGCAGCCCAAGGTTCAATACCAGGTGAAATATTACCTGATAGTTTACTATTACTAACCGTAGGCGCTATAGCTCTAGTATGAGTATTACGCATGCCAGTTCCTACACACCATAAAGGTTCACCATATGTTTCAGCTAAATTTCTACTAGCTCTATCAGATTCTATTTTAATCTGACTAAATATCCTACGTGTTTCATACTGTGACAATAGGCCTTCAAATG
>Ga0208157_1000538_pt1 | contig 20229 bp, 18 predicted proteins | sample 5_EtaG_FD_184077 | JGI IMG/M metagenome (GOLD analysis project Ga0208157, IMG submission 184077) | Marine viral communities from the Subarctic Pacific Ocean - 5_ETSP_OMZ_AT15132 metaG (SPAdes) (version 2) | ecosystem: Environmental > Aquatic > Marine > Oceanic | place: Pacific Ocean | collected...
TGACACGATATATTACGATAAACATGCTGGACACGACATATCATGGAAAGATACTCTTTATAGAGTTATTCGTGATGGTGACGTTGTTCTAGTAGATTAACCTAAACCACAAACCCAAACCCACAAACTTAAAACATAAAATAAATTATTAATTAAAAAATTGAAAAAATGAAAAATTTTTTGTATTTTAGAACAGAAGCAGCTGTTGGAGATGACGATGGCTCAGCAAACTCAGTATTATTCCCGGCAGACGGTTTTGTAGGAGCTGAGATGGCAAGTGATACTTCTTTAGTGTTAAGCTTTCAAAACTCAAAAAGACCTAGCGGTCATGGGAATAGCTTGGTTGTAGATAACGCTGCTAACTTACCTTTAGTAGATACTGTAGCTCTTAATATTACAGCTAACAAAGGTAAAGAAGTTTTAGAAGCTATTGTTGGTGCTATGAATGCTGGATTAAACTCTGGTTTCGTTGTAGTTGCTGATGATGCTGCTGACGCTGCTGGAGGTACTCAGTATATATCTTCTGATATTAAAACTTGTGGTACAATCACAATCAACGCTGCTTACGTTAATTCTTAATAACAGTTGAGATTAACCGCGCAGGATCTGCGTGAATTAAATATCCTTAAGTATTACAGGCTCACTAGAAAGTGGGTCTGTAAAACTTACGGGTTAAAAGATGCAGATTTAGAATTATTAATTTATTTAGATTGTAAAGGAAGATTTACACGAAACGATTTTATCAACGGAGTTTATACATACTCGTGGGATAAAACAAGATGGGAGAGATTAAAAAGAGAAGGTTGGATCGATGTATGGAGACACAGAAACAGAACAACTATAATGTACTCTGTATTTAAAACCTCGTGGAAATGCTCTCAAATGATTAGTAGGATATATAGAATCCTATTAGGTGAGGAAGACTTACCCACTTCAGAAAGAAGTGTATTTTACAAGAATAAATCATATACAGACAAAGTTTACAATAAAGCTATAGATGATATGATAAAAGATAAAGATAGATAATGGGATTTAAACTAGGTAAAGAAAGAGGTAATTACGCTGTAAGTGGTGAGATCAAAACAAAAATGCGTTTTGGTAAGCAAGCTGGAGACGTAGGCTCTGTACCTGGTACACCTGTTATTAGAGTACCATTAGAAGAAGGTGTCATGGGTGAAGCTAATATGGATGGTACTATATATGTTAATAAAAATATAATGCCAGGTAGTCTTGAGGATAAACAAGTTATAAATCACGAGATGCGTCATGCCACAGATATGAAGATTGGCAAACTATCTTATAGTGATGATGAAATAACTTACAATGGTGAGGTTTTTCCAAGAGAAACAAGAAATGGTAAAGATATGATTAAAGTAGATGGTGAGTGGAAAGAAGCTGGTGACACTGGTTTTCCATGGGAAAATGATGCAAACAACGGAAGTAAAACAATAGTATAATATGTGGGAATTATTTAAAGATAAAAATACTATAAACGAAAAAAATATAATTGGATTTATATCTTTTGGTATAATGGTATTGTTTGCTATTATAGATTTAGCTACAGGTATTTTATACATGGGATATGTAGGTGGAGGACAACTAGAAATTAACGACACTATATACAACTCTTTTGTTATGGTAACATTGGGTTGTTTTGGTATTAGTGCATTTGAAAAAGTAAAACAGAAAAATGAAGAAGTGTAAAAAGTGTGGAAGATTTAAAAAGAATTGCAAATGTTAGGTAAACTATTTTCAGGAGGAGCTGCAGAGCTAGTTAAAGGTATAGGTGGTGTTGTAGATAACTTACATACATCAGCTGAAGAAAAACTAGAAGCAGAAAGAAAAATAAAAGAATTAATTGCTAGCTATCAAATAGAAATGGAGAAAAACATTACTAGAAGATGGGAAGCAGATTTAAAATCAGACTCGTGGCTAAGTAAAAATGTTAGGCCACTAGTATTAATATTTTTAATAGTATGCACCATGCTATTAATATTTATAGACGCAGGTGCATTAAATTTTGAAGTTAAATCCAGTTGGGTTGATTTGCTTCAACTAGTATTAATAACTGTGATCGGTGCTTATTTCGGTGGTCGATCAATAGAAAAAGTAAAAAAATAAAAAAATGGGAAAATATTTTAGTGTAACAAAAAAAATATCAATAGCAGCCTCTGTTCAACACGCCGGCGTAATCGCCGATGGTAATCTTCTTGCTGATTGGCAAGCTATAGAAATTCCAAAAGGCGCAGCTTGTTTAAAATCTTTAACTTTGTTAGCAAGACCAAAAGGTAATTCAACTCCAACACCTAATATTTTTGATTGTGAAATATACTTTTCAAAAACAAATACGTTTTCTTTAGGAACTGTTGGTGGAGCTGTTAGTCATTTTCCACTTCCTGACTTACAAGGATTAATTAAGCTTGATGATGGTTTTTTTGGATCCAACGTAACAAATGGTACAGCCATAGGGTCAACTGGGTTGGGAAATGAAGAACAAGCTAGTGTACCTTTAATTTTACAAGGTGATCCAGTTAGTGGAGATAATGTAGGCTTTGACACTATATACGTAGGTATTGTATCTGGTGGAAATTGGAATTTTGGTAATTCAGATGCTTCGCTTAACGCTGTTAATGAAACAGGTTTTGCTGCTGGCACTCAAACAGTAATTACAATGGACGGTACTAGTATGGATGTTAGAGAGCATTTTGCTGCTGGAGATATTCTTCATGCGCAAGACAATGCTGTTTTAGGTACTTTAGCTAGTGCAGATAGCGCTACACAATTAACTTTAACTGCAGCTAATACCGACGCTATAGCAGAAGATGATATAATATACAACTTACATCCTATTACATTAGTATTGGGATTTGAAAAATAAAACAAATTAAATTAACTTAAATTAAATAAAATGGCAACAACAAAAGTAAAAGGAACAAGTAAAAAAATTAAAGAACTTAAAGGTATAGAAGACATTAGACCTGAAAAAATAACTGACGAGCAGTTAACAAAAGTTCAAGACACTGTAAACAACATAAATAGATCTCAATTGGAAATTGGTTCTATGGAGTTAAGAAAGCATGAAATGATGCATAATATTTCTAGTCTTAGAGAAGAATTAACAGTACTGCAAAACGAATTTCAAAAAGAATACGGTACTTTTGATATTAACATACAAGATGGAACTATAAACTATACTGAAGATGGCGAAGCTGATAAGAAAGATTAGTGTAGGTAAAGATTATAAAAACGATGCGATGCATTATGCTGTAGGACAAGAAGTCTATGGTGGTCATACTATTTGTGATATACTAGAAGAAGATGATAAGTATTCTATTTATATAAAAAAGAATAAGGATGTGTTACCGTGGAAAGACTTTAACAAAAACATGGCTGTATCTGTAGAGTATAACCTAGAGTACTAATGAAAAGCGTTTACGACTTTGTTGTAACGCCAATAGGAGAAAGATATAACAATAGCAAAAAAGTTGAAGGTGGAAATTTAATACTTAATACTGAAATTTTCAATCATCAATATGTAAATAGAGAGGCTAAAGTTTTGTCAACACCTATAATAGGCAATACAGATATAAAACCTGGTGATACAGTTGTAGTTCATCACAATGTATTTCGAAGATGGCACAACGTAAAAGGTATTGAAAAAAATAGTAGATCTTATTTTAATGAAGATACTTATTTTATAAACCACGATCAAATATTTTTATACAAAAAAAATGATAAGTGGATAGCTCCAAAAGGTTATTGTTTTGTAAAACCTTTAAAATCAATAGATCAATTTAATATTGAATCTGAAAAACCATTACAAGGTATTGTTAAATATTCTGACGGTACTGTAAATATTAATGATCTAGTTGGTTTTAGACCAGATAGTGAGTATGAGTTTATCGTAGACAACGAAAGACTATATAGAGTTTTATCTAATTTTATTACAATCAAATATGAATATCAAGGAAACGAAGAAGAATATAATCCTAGCTGGGCAGAGAGCAGTAGATGAGTTGATTAAAGTCGCTAAAGAACCTATTGTAGATTCAGATGATGACATATCAGCAGATAGACTTAAAAATGCAGCAGCTACTAAAAAACTAGCTATATTTGACGCATTTGAAATACTTAACAGAATACAAGAAGAAGAAAACTTGCTTGAGGGAAAAACACCTGAAGAGAGAAAGGAAAAAGTCTTTAAAGGATTCGCAGAAGGTAGATCTAAATAATGTACGAGCAAAGTTTAGTTAAAATAATAGAACCTATTAAACGCACGACTATTAGTCGGCTTAACAAATCTAAAAAATGGAAATATGGATATGATAAAGAACATGATGTCGTGGTTATCTCTAAAACTGGGCAAATCGGTGAAGTGGTTGAAATACAAAATTTGCGTATCGCGCTGCCAAAACAGCCAGTGCGAGTGCACGTACATGAGTTAAACAAGTGGGTAAAATTTAAACAACCAAAAGATTTAGAACGTTTAAAAAATATATTTGATTGGAGATCGTATCCTGAAGAGCAAAAAGAACAGTGGTATGATTATATAGACGAAGAGTTCAAAAGAAGAGACGAAGGTTTTTGGTTTACTAATAACGGTAAGCCAACTTATATAACAGGTACGCACTACATGTATCTACAATGGAGCAAAATAGATGTAGGTGCACCAGACTTTAGAGAAGCAAATAGGTTGTTTTATATATTCTGGGAAGCTTGTAAAGCGGACAAAAGATGCTACGGTATGTCTTACCTTAAAAACCGTCGTTCTGGTTTTTCTTTTATGTCAAGCGCTGAAACAGTTAATTTAGCTACATTAGCGAGTGATAGTAGATATGGTATACTATCTAAAACAGGTGCAGATGCAAAAAAAATGTTTACTGACAAAGTAGTGCCTATTAGTATAAACTACCCGTTTTTCTTTAAACCAATACAAGATGGTATGGATAGACCAAAGTCTGAACTTGCATATAGAGTACCTGCTAGTAAGTTTACGAGAAAAAAGATTACAGCTAATGAAAAGCTAGAAGATATACAAGGTTTAGATACAACAATTGATTGGAAAAACACAGGTGACAATAGCTATGATGGTGAAAAACTAGCGCTATTAGTGCATGATGAAAGTGGTAAATGGGAAAGACCTGACAATATACTAAACAATTGGAGAGTTACAAAAACATGTTTAAGATTAGGTAGTAGAATTATTGGTAAGTGTATGATGGGTTCAACATCAAACGCTTTAGACAAAGGAGGCGATAACTTTAAAAAATTATATAATGCATCAGATGTCACTAAGCGAAATAGAAATGGTCAAACAAAATCTGGTTTATACTCTTTGTTTATCCCAATGGAATGGAACTACGAAGGATTTATTGATGAGTACGGAGTTCCAGTATTCACTACTCCTGACGCAGATGTGTTTGCCCCAGACGGTGAACTAATAGATGTAGGTGTAGTAGATCATTGGCAAAACGAAGCAGAAGGTTTAAAAAGCGATCAAGATGCTTTAAACGAATTTTACCGTCAGTTTCCTAGAACTGAAGAACATGCGTTTAGAGATGAAACTAAAAACTCTATATTTAATTTAGTTAAAATATACGAGCAAATAGATTACAACGAGGAAATGTCTAGAACTTTAGGTGTTACAACTGGTAATTTTCAATGGGTTAATGGAGTTAAAGATTCACAAGTAATATTTTATCCAGATCCAAAAGGTAGATTTAAAGTTAGCTGGGTTCCACCTCAGCAGCTACAAAATAGAGTGGTGCTTAAAAACGGTGTAAAATATCCTGGTAATGAACACATGGGAGCATTTGGTTGTGACTCGTATGATATATCAGGAACTGTAGATGGGGAAGGTTCTAAAGGAGCATTACACGGCTTAACCAGGTTTAGTATGGAGGACGCTCCTGCGAATAGCTTTTTTTTAGAATACTTATCAAGACCACCTACAGCTGAAATATTCTTTGAAGATGTTTTAATGGCATTAGTGTTTTATGGTATGCCAATACTTGCAGAGAACAATAAACCACGTCTTTTATATTATTTAAGACGTAGAGGATACAGAGGTTTTAGTATGAACAGACCAGATAAAGTTTGGAATAAATTATCTGTAGCAGAAAAAGAAGTTGGTGGTATACCTAACTCTTCTGAAGATATAAAACAAGCTCACGCGGCAGCGATAGAAATGTATATACAAGATCACGTGGGTATAAGACAAGATGGAACGTTTGGAGATCTATATTTCAATGCTTTATTAAACGATTGGAGTAAGTTTGATATAAACAAAAGAACAAAGTTTGACGCTTCAATAAGCAGTGGTTTAGCTATAATGGCTAACAATAGGCATTTATATGCACCAAACGTAAAAATTGAAAGACCTAAATTAAACATAAATATTTCTAAGTATAGTAATACTGGAACTAATTCACAAATAATAAAATAAATATATGGCATATTCTAGCAAAAGCTATTTTCCAAGCCAAACGGTTAGTGACGCTGAAAAGTTAAGCTATGACTATGGCTTAAAGGTAGGTAAGGCAATAGAAACGGAGTGGTTTGATGAAGATAGAAGTATAAACCGCTATATGTCTAATCATAAAGACTTTCATAATCTAAGACTTTATGCTAGAGGCGAACAATCTATTCAAAAATACAAGGACGAGTTATCTATAAACGGTGATTTGTCCTATTTAAATTTAGACTGGAAACCAGTGCCTATTATTTCTAAGTTTGTAGATATAGTTGTTAATGGTATAGCGGAAAGAACATATGATATAAAAGCTTATTCTCAAGATATTCACGGTATGAAAGAAAGAACTGATTACATGGATTCTATGTTAGGAGATATGCAACTTCAAGAATTTGATGCAGGTGTAATGCAAACTACTGGTATCGAGTCAAAAGAAAATATTGGTGTTGAATTACCAGAAACAGCTGAGGAGCTGCAACTGCACATGCAGTTAAATTATAAGCAAGCTGTTGAGGTTGCGGAAGAACAAGCGTTAAGTGTTTTAATGGAGGGCAACAATTATGAGTTAATAAAGAAAAGATTTTATTATGATTTAACGGTATTAGGTATTGGGGCTGTAAAAACATCTTTTAATACTTCTGAAGGTGTTACTATAGACTATGTAGATCCAGCTAATTTAGTTTATTCTTATACTGATTCTCCTTATTTTGAAGATATATATTATGTTGGAGAAGTTAAGTCTATACCAGTAAACGAATTAGCTAAAGAGTTTCCACATTTATCTGAAAGTGATCTTGAAGATATAATGAATAATAAAAATTACAATAGAAACAATTATAATACTAGATATTCTACAAATAAAGAAGACAATAATACTATTCAAGTTTTATACTTTAATTATAAAACTTATATGAACGAAGTATATAAAGTAAAAGAAACTGGTACTGGTGCTGATAAAATTATTTCCAAAGATGATTCATTCAACCCACCGGAAAACATGGAAGGAGGCTTTAGCAGAATGTTAAGATCTATAGAAACCATTTACGAAGGCGCTTTGATTTTAGGTACAGACAAACTACTTAAATGGGAAATGGCTAAAAACATGATGCGTCCTAAAAGTGATTTTACTAAAGTAAAAATGAACTATAGCATTGTAGCGCCTAGAATATATGATGGTAGAATTGATTCGTTAGTAAAACGTGTAACTGGCTTTGCAGACATGATTCAGTTAACTCATTTAAAGCTACAACAAGTAATGGCTAGAATGGTTCCTGATGGTGTTTATTTAGATGCCGATGGTTTAGCAGAGGTTGATTTAGGTAATGGAACTAATTACAATCCACAAGAAGCTTTAAATATGTTTTTCCAAACTGGTTCTGTAATAGGAAGAAGCTTTACATCAGAAGGTGATATAAATCCAGGTAAAGTACCTATTCAAGAAATAACATCTGGCTCTGGCGGTAATAAAATGCAAGCTCTTATAGCTAATTATAATTACTATTTACAAATGATAAGGGATGTAACCGGGCTTAACGAAGCAAGAGATGGTAGCATGCCAGATAAAAACGCTTTAGTAGGAGTACAAAAATTAGCTGCTGCTAATTCTAACACTGCAACAAGACATATATTACAAGCTGGTTTGTTTTTAACAGCTGAAACAGCAGAGTGTTTGTCACTTAGAATATCTGATATTATAGAATACTCACCGACTAAAGATGCTTTTATACAAGCTATAGGTGTTCACAATATGGCTACATTAGAAGAAATATCTAAATTACATCTTTATGATTTTGGTATATTTATAACTTTACAACCAGACGAAGAAGAAAAAGCTATATTAGAAAATAATATTCAAATGGCATTGCAACAGCAAAGTATAGAGCTAGAAGATGCTATTGATCTTAGAGAAATAAAAAATATAAAACTAGCTAATCAATTACTTAAGATAAGAAGAACTAAAAAACAAGAAAGAGACAGAAGGCTTCAGTTAGAAAATATACAAGCACAAAGTCAATCAAACACTCAAGCTGCGCAAGCCTCTGCTCAAATAGAAATGCAAAAAGATCAAGCTTTAACACAAAGCAAATTGCAACTAGAACAAGCTAAATCTCAATTTGATTCTCAAAAAATGCAACAAGAAGTTATGCATAAAAAAGAATTAATGGAACTAGAGTTTCAATACAACATGCAATTAAAAAACATGGAGGTTGATGGAATGAAAAATAGAGAAAAAGAAAAAGAAGATAGAAAAGACGAAAGAACAAAAATACAAGCTACACAACAATCAGAAATGATTGAACAAAGAAATAGTGGTAAACCACCTAAAAACTTTGAGTCTGCAGGTAATGATATACTAGGTGGAGGATTTGATTTAGGTAGTTTTGACCCTAAGTAGGAATTTATTAATTATTATTATATTATATTATGGAAGAAAAATTAGAAGAAGTAGTTGAACAGGCTACACAAGAAAACCAACAAGATCCAGGTGATGAAAACGTGGTGAAAGTTGATGAAAGCAAAAAACCAAACATAAATGAAGACGGTGATTACGTCGTTAATTTAGATAAACCAATAAAAGAAAATGAAACTAAAGAAAATAACGCTGACGACAGCGGAGTGGTTGCAGAGCCTGAAAATGCCGAGCCCACACAAGAACAAGAAGAAGTACAGCCGGAAGCAGAAACACAAGAAACTCCAGTATTAGAAGAAATTACTGAAGATTCTACAGAAAAAGAAGTTGCAGATGCTGAAGAGCAGGTTGAAGAAGCTATTGCTGAAGCAGAAGCTACTGGAAAACCAATACCAGAAAATATTCAAAAGTTAATAGACTTTATGGAAGAAACTGGTGGAGATTTAAATGATTATGTTAAGCTTAATCAAGATTATTCAAAATTAGACGATCAAAATCTATTACACGAATATTACAAGCAGACAAAACCTCATTTAAATAATGAAGAAATTAACTTCCTTATGGAAGACTCTTTTTCTTACGACGAAGATGTTGATGAGGAAAAAGATATAAAAAGAAAAAAATTAGCGTTAAAAGAGCAAGTTGCCAACGCTAGAGCCCATCTGGACGGGCAAAAGTCCAAATACTATGAAGAAATTAAAGCTGGTTCAAAGCTTACGCCTGAACAACAAAAAGCTGTAAATTTCTTTAATAGATACAACAAAGAGTCAGAAGCAACTAAAAAAACAGTTAAAAATAACTCTGATATTTTTACACAAAAAACCAACGAGGTTTTTAACGACAAGTTCAAAGGTTTTGAATATAATGTCGGTGATAAAAAATATAGATTTAACGTGAACAATGCTGAAGAGATTAAAACAACTCAAAGTGATATAAATAATTTTACTAAAAAGTTTTTAGATAAAAATTCTACATTATCAGATGCTAAGGGTTATCATAAATCTTTATACACAGCTATGAATGCAGATGCTGTTGCAAAACACTTTTACGAACAAGGTAAAGCTGATGCTATGAAAGATAGTGTTGCCAAAGCCAAAAACGTTGATATGAATCCAAGACAAAGTCATGGTACAGTTGAAGCGGGTGGAATAAAAGTAAAAGTGTTAGGTGATAATTCTTCTGATTTTAAGTTTAAAATTAAAAACAATAAATAACAATTTAAAATTAAAAAATTATGGCAATTACAGGAGGAAGTTTGTTAAACAGTGTGCCTGCTGCACAAAAGCAAACACTGCAAACGAACTACTTAGATTTTACGGGTACCACTGATGTAACGTGGGCTCAACAATACCTGCCAGACTTGATGGAAAAAGAAGCTGAGGTTTTCGGGCCTAGAACAATTTCTGGTTTCCTTTCTCAAGTTGGTGCAGAAGAGGCTATGAGCTCTGATAGAGTTGTATGGTCTGAACAATCAAGATTACACTTATCGTACAAAGGTAACGTTAACTCAGCTACTGCTGGTGCTAATCCTGGTACAGGTGTAAGTAATATTTCTCAGATAACAATTGAATCTGATATTGACGAAACTTCAGGTTTCACAGCTGCTAATCATGGTATTAGAGTTAATGATACTATTATCGTTGCTAACTCTGACGGTGTTTTTAAATGTTTAGTATCTGTTGTAGCTAGTGAAGTTATAGATGTATTACCTTACGGACAGTCTGCGTTAGCTGCTAATACTACATCAAAAGGAACAACTATATTAGTTTATGGTTCTGAGTTTGGTAAAGGTATGAATTATACAGCTGCTGCTGGTACTACTAACACTACTGATCAAAGAGGTGCTAATGAGCCTGACTTTAAATCTTTTTCTAATAAACCTATTATTATGAAAGATTATTACGAAGTATCTGGTTCTGACTCTTCAAGAATTGGTTGGGTTGAGGTTTCTGCTGAAAGCGGTCAATCAGGTTACTTATGGTACTTAAAAGCTGAAGCTGACACAAGATCTAGATTTACTGATTACATTGAAATGGCAATGTTAGAATCTGAACTTGCTCTTGCTGCTTCTGAAGTTCAAGGTTCTACTATAATACCTGGATCTACTACAAATGCTACTAACGATGCTGGTTCTGAAGGTTTATTTGCTGCTATTGAATCAAGAGGTAATGTTACTACTGGTGTTTCTGGTGTTAACGCTGCTACTGATTTAGCTGAGTTCGATGCAATACTAGCTGAGTTTGACAAGCAAGGTGCTATTGAAGAGTACATGATGTTTGTTAACAGATCAACTAGTTTAGCTATTGATGACATGTTAGCTTCAATGAATTCTTATGGAGCTGGCGGTACATCTTATGGTGTATTTAACAACTCTGAAGACATGGCATTAAATTTAGGCTTCACTGGTTTTAGAAGAGGTTCTTATGACTTCTACAAGTCTGATTTCAGATACTTAAATGACAAAGCAACAAGAGGTGGTATTAACGATGCTAGTGCTGCTAACGCAATTAGAGGAGTCATGATTCCTGCTGGTACTTCATCAGTTTATGATCAAACTGTTGGACAAAGCATGAAGCGTCCTTTCTTACACGTTAGATACAGAGCTTCACAAACTGATGACCGAAGAATGAAAACTTGGGTTACTGGTTCTGTAGGTGCTGCTACTGCTGCTTTAGACGCAATGCAATTACATTTCTTAACTGAAAGATGTTTAATCACTCAAGGTGCAAACAACTTTATGTTAATGAAGTAAACTATTTTTAAAAGACCGGGGCTTCGGCCTCGGCCTTTTATTTTATTAATTTTATTATATATTATATTATGGCAAAAAAACAAAAAACAGAAAAGGTAGAGGTACCTGTTGTTGAAACACCAGTTGTTGAAACACCAAAACCTAAAAAAGTTGAACCTAAGAAACCTAGTTGGGAAATAAAAGATAGAGTTTATTATTTAAAAGGTAATAAAAAACCTTTATCTTATATGTTAAGAAGTTCTAATATTTATTGGTTTGATAATGAAAAAGGTTATGAAAGAGAATTAAAATATTGTCAAAATCAAAAAACTCCTTTTGTAGATGAAATGATAGGTGACCAAAGATTAGAGCATATTATTTTTAGAAACGGTACTTTATTTGTAGAAAAAGAAAAAACAGTATTACAAAAATTACTGGACGTACATCCTCATAAAGAAAATATATATTATGAGTATAATCCAGTTGAAGAAGCCGCTGAAGATATTGAAATTTTAGAATTAGAAGCTGATGCAATAGTTATAGCTAGAGATATAGACATTGATTTAGCAGAAGCTATTATGCGTGTAGAGGTTGGTTCTAAAGTATCACAGATGAGCTCTAAAGAACTTAAAAGAGATTTATTATTATTTGCTCGTAACAACCCTGCTTTATTCTTAGAATTAGCTGCTGATGATAATGTTCAACTTAGAAACTTTGGTATTAAAGCTGCTGAGCTTGGTATTATTAAGTTATCTAATGATCAAAGAAACTTTTTATGGGGATCAAATAATAGACCTATAATGACAGTTCCTTTTGACGAGCACCCATATACTGCTTTAGCACATTGGTTTAAAACTGATGAAGGTATGGAAATATATGCAAATATAGAAAAAAGATTAAATTAATCTAACTGTAGTGGTAGTCGCCCTACGGGGCGATTACAAACTACAAATTATATTATATGGAAAAGAAAAAATCTAAAGGATTAGGTGATACTGTAGCAAAAATTACAAAAGCAACTGGAATAAAAAAAGTTGTAGATAAAGTTGCCAAGGCAACAGGTAAAGATTGTGGCTGTGCAAAAAGACAAGATACTTTAAATAGATTATTTCCTTATAATAATTAAAAAGAAATTATGGCAATAAATATAGATACAGTATATCAAAAAGTTTTAACTTTTGCTAACAAAGAGCAAAGAGGCTATGTTACACCGCAAGAATTTAACTTATTTGCCGATCAAGCACAAATGGAAATATTTGAGCAGTATTTCTATGATGTAAACCAGTTTGGCAGACTTCCAGGTAACAACACTGGTCACTCTGATCCAATTACAAATCTTGAAGAAAAAATAAACATATTTCAACGGTTTGATCGAACCGTTCATGTTGTTGGTTCTAGTAGTGCTGTTGATTTAGAAGCTATACCAGAGTTTTACAGACTAACAACCGTTAGAGTTATTTATGACAAAAACAATAACTCTAATGGCTCTAACTTATATGGTGCAAATGAAGGTGCTGTTACCGCTGAAGAACTATCTATAAACGAGTTTAATAAATACGGTGATTCACCACTAGGAGTTTGGACTAAATCAAGACCTGTTTACATTACACAAAGCGCAGATCCAGTAATATCTAGAGTTATTAGTGTATATCCTCAAGTTTCAAATAATATTGCTGTAGATTGTATTTTAGTTAGTTATATTAAAAAACCTTCTAAGCCAAACTGGAGCTATGTTGTTATAAATGGAAACGCTTTGTGGGATCCATCAAAAAAAGTTGACTTTGAGCTGCATCCCGCAGAAGAAAGTGAGCTTGTGTATAAAATATTAAAATTTGCAGGATTTTCAATGAAAAGACAAGACCTTGCAGGATCGGCACAATCTATGGAAACCATGCAAGTACAACAGGAAAAAAAATAAATAAATGGGATTATTAGATAACACAACACAAAGAGAGTATTACCAAGGTAATGATTTTGGTAATTATCAATTTACATCTTTAGAAGATATTATAAATCAATTTCAAATCGCATATGTTGGCGAAGATAAAATAATATCAAAAATAAAAAGAGCGGATGTTGCTTTTCATGCTATGAGAGCTTTACAAGAATTATCTTTTGACACTTTTAAATCTGTAAAATCACAACAAATAGATCTTCCACCAACACTAGTAATGCCACTACCTCATGACTATGTAAACTACACTAAGTTATCTTGGGTTGATTCTTCTGGTATTAAACATCCTTTATATAGAACTAATGGAACTAATAATCCATTTCAAATTGAACAACATGATAATGGTGATTATAAGTTTGATGTTTTAACTTCTGATATTGGTATTTTAGAAAACTCTGATTTTGCTAATACTACAAATGGCTGGAATATAGAATCAAACAAGCCAAATATTTTAGACCACGTAGGACAAGGTGGTATGGGTGTTGAAGATGGTGTTTTAAAAACATCATTTCATACAAGGGGTGGTGGTGGAGCAACTAACTGGGGTTATTTGCATCTTGCTTACCAAGCTGTAGATGTTACTGGTGTAAATTATTTAGATATTTCAGCGTCAGGTACCGCTGATACATTTGTAGCGTCTGCTTCTCCTGATACAAACACAGCTGCAAACGTTGGTGTTTTAAGATTTGGTCTAACAAGTCAAATTCCAGATACTTCAATAAAAGCAAATAGAACAAACAATGCTACGGTTCAAGTTACATCAACTAGTCCTAATGTAGAGCGTTCAATTTTTGACCTTGTTAACATTAGTGGTGAGTCAAGCTACTTAGAGTGGGTTGGCCCTGATGCTGTTGGCTCTACTACAAGCGATGAAGAATTAATAAGTGTAGATGTAAGCCAATACAATACAGTTTATGCTGTTATAGTCTCTTATGTGGACTTTAATGTACCAGCTGATGCTTCACAAACAAAACAAACAGGGCAAGCCGCTTTCAAAGCAAATTCAATAGATAATGTAATTGTACACCAAACACAAGCTTCTAATAATTTAAAGCCAAAGCCTGGTAACGAGAAAAATTCATCAACTTGGAATAAATATAAAGCGCTTACGCCAAGCGAAGATCAAAATGATTATGAAGACGATAATTATTGGCCTATGGAAGGTAAAAGATATGGATTAGACCCACAACACGCCCAAGCTAATGGTAGTTTTTACATAGACCAAAGATTAGGAAGAATACATTTTAGCTCTAATATTTCAGGAAAACCAGTGATCTTGGATTATATAAGCGATAGTCTTGGTACAGATGCTGAAATGCAAGTGCATAAGTTTGCTGAAGAAGCGATGTATAAGTGTATAGCATACGCTATATTATCTACAAGATCTAACCAGCTTAACAATAAGCTTATGCTAAGATATAAAAAAGAAAGATTTGCAGCTGTTAGAAATGCAAAATTAAGATTATCTAGTATTAAAACAGAAGAACTTACTCAAATTTTAAGAGGTAAATCAAAACAAATAAAACACTAGTATATGCCAGAGATGAAGCGTAATTTTACTGCCGGTAAAATGAACAAAGATCTTGACGAAAGACTTGTTCCACCAGGTGAATATAGAGATGCATTAAATGTACAAGTGTCATCTTCGGAAGATTCTGATATTGGTACTATTCAAAATGTATTAGGCAACGCTTCTGGTTGTTTTTACCGCGAGCCATCCAGTGCTGCTCGTCCTATTAACAAAGGTAACCACCCGATTCAAGCTGTTGATCCAATCATGCCTGGCTCTAAAACTATAGGCTATGTATCTGACGAAGCAAACGATACTCTATATTGGCTTGTAGCTAGTAAGGAATTTTTAGTGCCTTCAAATTTAGGGCCTGTAATTGAAGAAATTGATGGAGTAGAAACTCAAGTTGGATTTAACGCTGATATGTCTTTTAGAGATGTTATTATGCGTACTAACCCAGATAACGTCACAGCACCTTCAGGATGTCAGCCGGTTTTTATTGATAACTGGGGTTATTGCGTACATAATCAAGCGGCTTTTAACCCTTCTGGTAATACCAATAAAATATTTCTTAGAGACGAAAACGGTGATGTTAATGATGATATGTATCTTAATATCAAAAAAGGTATGACAGTAACTGGTCATGAAGATGGGAGTCGTCAAAATATATTTACAACAAAAACTATAGGTATTGGTAGTCATAGAAGTGTATCTACAGTATACCAGTCTGGCGTTAAAACAATAACAACATCTAATACCACAACAATACCTACTACAGCTGGATTACCCGGACTACGCCTTAGATCTTGGGATAATAACGGTGGTGTTGCAGGAGCAACTTGTAATTTTGTAGACCCATTAAATGGCGGGTATAAATCAAACACTGCTGCATATGAATATCCACCTTTAATGAATGAATACCAATTTTGGTATCCATATGATGTACATATTAGAACTCCCACAGGTCAAAATCCAATAGGTACAATTTATCCTCCTCCAAATTTAGTTGTTGGATCAACGGTTCAAATAAGAAATCTCACTAGTGGTAATAACATAGGTAATCCCGAGTGGACAGGCACAAGTTGGCAATCAAATCACGAGGTTATAGTTGAGAAAATAGAACTTGTATATTTAAACGTATCACCTTGTATTGGTAATAACTCTGGTAACAACACACAGCGTGTATACTTAATAACTGTTAGTGGTTTTAATAATGGTATTAACATGGGCTTTGGTTATGTAGACTACAATAACACAAATCCTGGGAACGCACAACCTTGTGGCGTGCCAGACCCTGCTACTGGTATTCCTTACGGAACACCCCCGCCATCAACAATTCCTGGAGGTGGTGGCCCTGTTTTAGGCCCACCTGGCCCAAATCCAGTGGTACAAAATCCTGGGTGTACAGATCCAGTAGCGAACAATTATGATCCTGCAGCAATAAATGATGATGGTACTTGTGCTTATTGTGATGCCAATGATAGTCAATTATATACTTTTGAAGAGTTTGAAGCTGAAATTACATCGCCAGGTCCAGGCTCTGTGCTTGCAACTAATATACCAAACAACGCAGTAATAGTAGATCCTAACGATGTTACTGTTAGTGCTTTTTTAAATGAAGCTTATAATGCTAGTCGTGACGAAAATGGCGACGTAATAAGTGATTTAATGATCATGATTGACAACAATATTGGAGCTGGGCACTTGTGGCCTCTTAACTCATGTATTGAACTTAATTCTTTAGAATCTACACAAGATAACTCTTTTGCTATAGTTAAATGTACTGACCCATCGGTTCCTCAAGACGCATTAAGCCAAAACAATTCACAACTTCCTTTATTTTTTAACATTTATGATCCTGGCTTTGAAATCAACTCTGTTTTATTATCTGATGATGTTGATTTATCATCAGCTGAAACTATTTGTTTTAAAGATGAAAAAGTTTTAAACTTTAATCCTAAAAATCTAATAACAGGTATAAACGTTGTTGATGATATGTTGTTTTGGACTGATAACTTTACGGAGCCGAAAAAAATAAATATAAAAAATAGCGTAGCAGGTACAAACCCAGAAGGTAACATGTATTCTTCTCTTGTTAATACTACAACAGGGCTAAGCACAGCTAATAAAGAACCAGTCAAAGAAGAACATATAACTGTTATTAAAAAGTCACCTAAACATCCATTGTCTGTAGATTTAAAAACAGGTAGAGAAAAAGAAGGTGGATTAGTTTCGTACGCTGGTATTGTAACCACTTCTCTTGATGATGGTACCAACACATCTTCTATAGTATATTCAGACAATCCTGCTGTAACTCATAATTTCTCACCTTTACAAGTTGGAGATACTGTGCGGCTTGTTATAGAACAAAGTTATAGCGAACAAACTAATTTTTTATTACACTGGAGTGTAGGTAGTTTTGTATTGCTAAAAGAATTTGTTGATGACGAGCCTAGCTTAGTACCACTTAATGGCCATACTATAAGAGCCGTTATAAAACAGTTTGATGAAACTAGTTTTTACTCTACTGGAGTTACAGATCCACCTATTACTTATGGTAGCGAGTGGACACCTGGCACAACAGGCGCGGCAATTGTAGAAATTGAAATTACTAGTTTAAACAAGATACCTCCTGGTCCCGTTGCTGGTGTTAGTAGTGATAGGTTAAAATATGTTATAGACTTAGAGCCAAAAGTTGACGCTATATTTAAAAACAAATTTCCAAGATTTTCTTATAGATATAAATACGAAAGTGGCGAATATTCTACTTTTGCACCTTGGTCTGAAGTTGCTTTTTCTCCTGGAAATTTTGGTTTTGATCCTACATATGGTTTTAATACAGGCATGGTAAATCACGCCACAAAAATAACTCTTAGGAATTTTGCAGTAAATTTACCTTTAGATGTAGTAGAATTAGATATATTGTACAAAGAAGAAGGTTTACCTAATTGCTACATTGTAGAAACTATTAACCCACTTGATTACAAGGCGAATGTAAATGCTGGTATTACAAGCGTTAATGAAAACGGAGAAGCAAGCACTACTTCGTTATTTGCGCCTAATCCATGGTATTTTAATAGATACGAGGTAACTTCCGAAACAATTAAATCTGCTGTAGCTTCTAACCAACTTTTAAGACCTTGGGACAGTGTTCCTACAAAAGCGTTGGCACAAGAAGTAACTGGCAGTAGAATTGTATATGCTAATTACGAGCAAAATTACAATTTAAATAATTATAAACCTGAGTTTAGAAAATATATAACATCTCGTGGAGCTGATATTTCTTCAGGTGTCTCGTCAAAATCTATTAAATCTTTAAGAGAGTACAACCTTGGTGTTGTTTTTGTAGATAAATACGGCAGAGAAACACCTATTTTAGTTAGCGAAAGTGGTGGTTTTGAAGTAAAAAAAGATAGAGCTAAAGAAAGAAATAAGTTAATAGCTGGGCTAGCAGGTTCTCCACCTAGTGACATGGAGTATTTTAAGTTTTTTATAAAAGAAACATCTACTGAGTATTACAACTTAGCTATGGACCGTTGGTACAACGCAGAAGATGGTAATATTTGGATAGCTTTTCCTTCTTCTGATAGAAACAAAGTTGATATTGATACTACTTTACTTTTGAAAAAAGGTGATTCTAATGCAATAGCAAATGAAATTAAATACAAGATATTAGCTATAGAAAATGAAGCGCCTACGTTTATCAAAACAAGAAAAGTTCGTATAGGATCTGTTATACACAATGAACATAATATTGATTCAAGTGGTGCGACTGGTGGTATTTTTGGATCAGGGCTTGACAAAGTTCCATTTCCTGGAGGCACATCTTTTACTTTAAGGTACAATGGTGGTAATTTTGGTGAATCAAGCTTATCAAATTTAGAAGATGAAACTAATGATTTATTTATTAACTTTGAAACTTTAGAAGATGGTAAATCACCGCTTTACAAAATAGCAAAAATTACATCAGACAGAGGGGCAGATGCTTCAGCAACTACCGCCGGCACTCAGAATTATTATGTAACGCTTGATTCACAGCTTAGGGCCTCTGATATGGATTTTATATTTGATGTTCCTTCATCGCCATCTAAAATTAAAAATAATGTTAGAGTTCAATTTACTGTAGCAAGAGTAGAAGAAGCTGCTAAATTTGATGGTAGATTTTTTGTCAAAGTTGCTAACGATGGAGAAATAAAATCTGACATATCTGGAGGTGATCTTTTAGGGGAATATATAGAAACACAATCTAACATGGTGTATCTTTTAGAAGAAAAAAATCCAAATTATTATAGCGCTGTTCCTAATATATTATTTGGTCGAAGTGCTGGAGCTCACGTATCACCTTTAAGAATAAGAAGTTTACAAGCTTGGGCTCATCCGATAGAGAGCTTCGTGCTGGGATCAAGTTATGCAAATAACACTCCAACCGATGACAATAAATATCTTAGATCATGGTTTAAAGCTGACGCTACTAATCAAGGATACCCTACAAATTGGATTACTCTTCCAGACAACGGAATGGTGTTTGGTGATGATATATCTTTTGAAGCAAGTCCAAATTCTTGGAACGTGGGACAAGAAGATTATAGAAATTTAAATGCTAGACAAGCTTTTTTTGGTAAAATACCGTTACATCCTGGCGAAAGTAGACCCGCTAATTATTTTGACAGAAAAACAAACTTTGGTAAAAACCCTAGTGATAGACTTCAGGCTACAGGTGGTAAAGATGATAAAGTTATAAAATACCACGGTTATGGCCCAGATGGCCCAAGGCCAAGGTTTGAGGGTGTGTGGTTTATTGATAAATCTTTTCATAAATATGTTAAGGGTAGCGCCAACGGCGAGCAAATTAATGATAACACTTGGAAAAAAGGAGATAATAGTATTGAGTTTGTAAACCGAGCTAGTGTTAATAACAGGTGGCTTTGGTGGTTTAACGATAGTATTTCACAACCAAATGGAATAACTAATAACGCTGAACAAAATTCTGCTAAAGTAGAATTAAGCTTTGGAGGTTTTGGTTATAATATATGGACTGATGGAGACCGAAGCACTCCAGGTAGTGGTTTATGGCAAAGAATGCAATATAATGACGAAGGTGGTGGTGGAGAAATTTTAGATGAACCTAACTTTTTTGATATTGGATCTGAAG
>Ga0208157_1000540_pt1 | contig 20180 bp, 20 predicted proteins | sample 5_EtaG_FD_184077 | JGI IMG/M metagenome (GOLD analysis project Ga0208157, IMG submission 184077) | Marine viral communities from the Subarctic Pacific Ocean - 5_ETSP_OMZ_AT15132 metaG (SPAdes) (version 2) | ecosystem: Environmental > Aquatic > Marine > Oceanic | place: Pacific Ocean | collected...
GGCCTACAAAGCCGTAATAAATAGAGGATAGACAATATGGGTAAACCTAGAGATTTAGCAAACGTAGTTGCTACTGGAAATATACTTGCTGACGGTGCAGTAGCTCCTGCTGAATTGACAGGTGTTACGTCTACAGCAGCAGAAATAAACATACTAGATGGAGTAACTGCAACTGCAGCAGAGTTAAACTTACTTGATGGTGTGACTGCTACCACTGCAGAGCTTAACCATGTTGACGGTGTTACATCTAATGTGCAGACACAGATGGACACTAAAGCTCCTGTAGCAAGCCCAACGTTTACTGGTACTGCTACTGCTCCTACTGTCAATGCCTCTACAGCCTTACAGATAGGTGGTGTAGCAGTAACAGCTACGGCTGCAGAACTAAACAAGATGGACGGTGTAACTGTCAGTGCATCTGACATAAACACTGTAACAGCAAAAGCTCCTACTGCATCTCCTTCATTTACAGGCAATGCTACAATTACTGTTACTGATAACTCTGATGCCCTTACACTTATAAGCACAGATGCAGATGCAAATGTTGGCCCAGTTTTAAACCTATATAGAAATAGTGCTAGTCCTGCCGATAATGACGTATTAGGTCGTGTTCTTTTTAAAGGCGAAGATGATGCAGGGAATGAGGCTACTTTTGCTAGAATAGAAGCTATAGCAACAGATGTTAGTAATGGCAGTGAAGATGGCAGAATAGATTTTATTACTGCAAAAGATGATGCGTTTAATGTCGCTCTTAGTGTGGTAGGAGATAAAATTGGCATTGGAACAACTGTGCCTTCAATGACCTTAGATGTAGATGGATCAAGTGGTGGTAATGATATAGTAAGATTTAGTGGGCCTAATTCTGGTGGTTTAACATTCCGTAACGCCACTTCCAATGAGTTTATTTTGCATACCGCAACATCAGATGCATTGATATTTGGAACAGCAGGTAACAATGAACGTATGCGTATAGACGCAAATGGTGATGCAAGTTTTACAGAAGAATTAATAGCTAAATCATATAACGAAACATATGTAAGTTTATCTGCAGGTTCTACTGTTGATATTAACAATGAAACAGGGAATGTATTTGCTTTAACGACTAATCAAAATACAACACTTACATTTAGTAATCCACCTGCTTCAGGTACATCTTACGGTTTTACACTTAAACTTACAGCAGGTGGATCACACACTATAACATATCCAAACTCTGTAGACTTTGCAGGTGGTACAGCCCCAGATGCTCCTGCATCAGGTGAGACTGACGTGCTTGTATTTTTTACAGTTGACGGTGGTACTAATTGGTATGGTGCTATAGCAATAGATGCTGCAGGGTAATTAGTAGGTAAGGTATAAAGTATGGCTATAAATTGGGCTAGAACAATGTTCGGTGCTGCAGGTGCAGGTGGCAGTAATGAATGGTATGTACAAGGAAGAGCATATGGTAATCCTCCATATTCTTACTTTGCTAATAGGTATAACAATGTAATTGTAAATCAAAATACAGGAAATATTTACACACTAAGAGTTCACAGTAGACCTGGAGTAAGTAACGAAAGATATTGGGATGAGTGGTCAGCAGATGGAAAAAATATTAAGTCTGCTAGTGGGATAACAAATCAAGCAAATAAAGTATATGTTGGTTATCCTAAAATAGATCACGACACGTCAAATACTTACGACTTTATAGAACCTTCTGGGCAAACAGGAGCATCATCTACTAGATACACAGATGTCGGAAGTGGTTCTAGTCCGTATGGTAATTATAGAAATTTTAATAGTGCATATCTTTATAGTGGGGGTTATTGGAATAATAGTTCAAATGTTAAAACTTATAATATAGGCAATAGAACATATCAAGCTAAAGGTTCTAACAATCAAGGGGGTGCTGTAGGATCTTGGCAACACACGTCTTCTAGTTACCCTTTCAGTTTAGTTCCAGGTCATTATAACACTTACAATAGTACTCCAGGTGGGGGCAGCTTTGTTGAAATGTTTCCTATAAACCCTGCTAGTCAAAGCACAGATCACTTAGTATGGCACTCTTCAAATTATCACACTTACGGTTACAGATTAGATAGTAATTTACACACAACAGGAACAAACAATGCGTTTAGTTATCCATCAGGTTCACTTAACCAATACTGGGCTACTGGGGCAATTGATAGAGATAATGACACAATTTATATGGCAAAGTCCACTCAAATTTGGCAGTGGAATTACTCAACTAATGCTAGAAAACTATGGACTGTACAAGGTCTGACTGGGAATCCCAGATTACAATCTAATTGGTTACATGTTCAGAATGGTTATTTATATCATTTTTTACCTACAAGTTCAGGAGGTTTACACCTTTTAAAAATGGATACTAGTGATATTAGTTCTAGCCCACAAGCTTATTTAATTAAGGATACTTCAGGATATGGAGCACCAGGAAATAATTATATAGCAAACCAAGAAGGATTCTTAGTAGAAGGACCGAATACTTATTTAGGTGACACTGACTTACTTGCTTTAGGATTTTCTAACTATGACAGTACCTCCAGTGGCTCTCAACAAAATTCAAACTTAGCTATCGTTAAGTGGGATAACATACCTGAAATTGCAACTCATGGAAATAATATAAGTGTTGCAAGTGCTAGTCTATCGTTATCAGGTGGAAATTCGTTTGGAACAAGTGGAAATTCTACAAACAGAGGAAGCAATGGTTTATCTAATCAGTATCAAAATGCTCCAAACAATTCAACTGCTTACTTTAGTAGTGTTACTTTTCCTTCTCAAGGGGGTAATCCTAGCACTAGTGTAGGTCCACTAAATTTATAAAATGATTGGCTTTTATTTTTTTGTTTGGTACAATGACTTGTTATCAAACAAAGGAGAATTGACATATGATCGAACTAGATAAAAAAGAAAAAGTACATCCAAACAGAGTTGAAGTTTTACCACAATATTTTTATAGATTTTTGTGTGATAAATCTACTACAGAAAAATCTTTAGACGTGTTAAAAAACATGGACTATCATCCAAACATAAAAAATGAAACTTCTTTTGATCATAGACTTGAAAGAAATGAAGAGTTAAAAGATTTATTTATTTTTTTTGAACACTGTTTAAATGAAGTTAAAGAAGATTTATATATGGAGTGTGACGAGTTAAAAATTACTCAAGCATGGGCTAACAAATCCACAGAAAATCAAAACCACCATTGGCACAATCACCCAAATTCTTTTTTAAGTGCAGTGTTTTATTTAACTGACTCACCCATGCCCACTACTTTTGCTATAGGAGATATTTGGAGTCCTCAAAAAAACTTTAGTGGTAACTTAGATTTAAATGTAAGATCGCAAGTTGCCCCTATATACCATAAAGAAGACACCGTAGCAGGTAATTTAGTTTTATTTCCTTCAGTCGTAGACCACTGTGTTGATTCTTTACACGAAGGTATGGAAGATAGATACACAATTTCTTTTAACACTTTTCCAGAAGGTACTATTGGAAGCTATGGATCACTGGCAGGTTTGACTATTAAAGTGGATAATAGTTAATATGCTAAAAAATTATATAAAAAAATATCAGCTATTAAGTAAACAACAGAGCAAAGATATTATAGTTGAACATAAAAATGCACCTTGGCAAAAACATACTTGGAATAAAAACGTAGATAATTCTAATCAGTCCAAAGATAAAGACCCTGAAGTTTTATATATGGATCAGAAGTGGGCTTTTGTTATATACAAAAGTTTAGAAAAAAGTATACATGATTATTTTACAACTGTTTCTGATGGTAGTATGTACACAAAAACTTTTTCTACACCTCGTTTTAATAAGTATGATGTAGAACAAAAAATGGATTATCATGTAGATCATATTCATAGTTTATTTGATGGTCAACACAGAGGTATTCCAATATTAAGCATAATTACTTTGTTAAATGAAGATTACAAAGGTGGTGAATTTTGCTTTAAACTGGATGGTAAAGAAGTAGAGTACAAATTAAAAACAGGAGAGTGTTTAATATGGCCTTCCTTGTTTATGTACCCACACTATGTAAAGCCTGTTACAGAGGGTACACGTCAAAGTTTTGTAGTATGGGCTTTTTAAAAAATATTTTCAATAAAAACAGTATTAGGCTAATAAGGTAAAAACATTAGGGCAGAACTTACATCTTTTACGCAATAGCCTAACATCTTGTATTCAAAGACTTGAGTACCTATAGTATAGAACAGGCTGTAAAGTTTGTAGTACAAGCAACAGTCATAACTATGCAACACAGGGGTACATATACCCCTACAACCCAATAGGTAACAAATGACAAGTATTGTAGTATTTTTGTATATTTTAATTTTGGTTCTAAATTCTCTTTGCACTTCCACAAGGATAAGAAAGAGAGTTGGCAAGTTTTATCACGCAAGTTTGAAGTGTTTTGGTATAACACAGAAGACTCCACTGTTAACGTTGAGTCCCTGGGAGAGGGTAATGCCTAAACGAACAAGACTTTTATACCTCATTAAATCATTTACTTAGATGTAAATAAAAAATCAAAAAACAGTATTAGGCTAATAAGGTAAAAACATTATGGCAGTAATAAAAGAAGTAAACAATCCATCAGCAGGGACAGTACTTAATGCAGATAATAGTCCTGGTCTAGCTGCAGAAATAGCAGCAGGTAATCCTGGTCTTACAGGTGTTACTGTAAATGCTCAAGGAAATTACGAGTACGATGGTGTTGAGCTTACATCTGCAGGGGGTACTACTACTGTTGTAGACCTAAATTTAGCAACTGCTGAAGATAAAGCTGCTATCAAAGAACTTGCTGAGTTAACATTTTTGGCTCAAACTACTGGGGTAAATTCAAACACACTCAATGCTGCCTATGAAAAACTAGGTCTTGATCCAAATGATACTACAGTTTCTTCTACTTCTAATAAAATTTTAGAGGCTTCAGGATATACACCTGGAGTTACTAACGGATTCTTTGATGGTGTAGGTGGTTACACTGGTACTGACCAAGGTATTAATATTCTTATTGACAGGTATAAGGATATGCCCACTGATGAAGACTTGATAGCTGCAGGACTAGATCCTTCAGAATACACTGCTGTCCACAGTAATGCAGCAGAAGCTTTTTACGTAGAAGAAAAATTACTGGAAATGGGTCTTTCATCTGCAAATACCAACGCTGTTATGGGATCTACTGCAGGGTTTCTTGGAGGAAATTTAAGTTCTTTGGGTATGCAAGGAGCTACAAACATCCAAGATGTTCGTGATGAAAGTGATAGACTTTCAGGAACAAACAACAGCGAAAAGTTTTTAGACATCTATGAGTGGGATTTACTAAAGAAAAAGAAACCATTGAAACCAAAAGTACCTGGGTCAAGTGGTTTAACTGGAAACGTAAGTGGGATTAACCCCCCAGGTGGAGGTCAAATAACTGGAGGAAATGCAGGAAGTTTTGGTAATCCTGCTTATGTTAGTACTCCTCTTATTGGTAACGCTACACCTATCTACGACACAGGACTAACTGGCTTATCAGAAGTAACTCTTCCTAACTATTCTCAGGGTCTTCAAAACCAAGAAACAGAGTTTACAAACAGAGCAGCAACACAACAAAGTTACTATCAACCACAGACACAAACAGAGAAAGAAGCTTTAGCTGCTAGTGATCCAAACTATACTGCTCCTGCCTTTGAGAATGTTTTATACAGAAATAGATTTGGTATGACTCAGTACATCCAACACATTGATGGTGTGCCTAGTCAGCCTATTCCTCCTGGTTACTTTAGAGTAACAGGCTTTGGAACTGAGGACCAAGGGGCTGCTGCTACTGGAGGAAACCAGGGTGGAATGATACAAGGATTTAATGATGGAGCTATCGTAAACCCTGCAATAAACTTTCAACCTGGTGGTGCTGTTGTTGAACAGGATGGTGTATACAGGATCAAGTATCCTGATGGAACATATTCTCAGGGCTATGACACAGCCAATAATGCAGCCAACGCACTTAATATGGGTATGTCTAAGCTTGGTCTACCAGACTATAACACCTACCTTACTAATCAAGGTATTGATAGAAACCTTCCTGGTTATGATGAGACACAGTACAGAAATATGTATCAGGCTTATGTCCAAGATCCTGCTACTTTACAAAATATTAAAGATCAAGCTGCTGCAAAAGAAAAAGAAGATCTACCTCCCCAAACTGGGGGAATAAATCAAGGTCAACCTACAGAACAGACAACAGTTACTAGTGACGATCTAGCCCAGGCTCAAAGGGATCTCGTAGCCCAGGCTACTGTAGCTCCTGGTGGTTCTGTCGCTGCTGCACCTACTTCTTATATTAATCCTAATGCGTATGGTACGGTTACTGAGTCAACTGCAGGTCAAGCTATTGGTGTAGCTCCTATGGTGAGGAAAGATCAAGTAGCTCAGATTGGTACAGCTACAACTGCTGATGTTCCACAAAAGATTGGTGCAGGGCAAGTAGATGCTCAACAAGCCTACAGTGATATTCAGAATGCTACTGCAGGTATGGATGCTGCACAACTTAGTGCGCCTACAAAAACTATTGATGCTCAACAACAAGTTGGAACTTCTGTTTCAGGGCTTACTGAAGCAACAGGAACGTCCACTGATGTTACCAAACCAGACGCAAGAACTGTAGAAAAAATTGATGGAACTAGTGAACTTGTTTCTGGTACTGGTGTAGATCAAACAAAAGTAGGACAAGCTTTCGGAACTGGTGAGGTACAAGCTGCATCAGTTCAGAATGAGTTAGCAAATCTTATGGCTCAGTTTGATGATGGTCAAACACCTGCTTGGGCTGCAGGATCTATGAGGGCTGCATCACAGATGCTTGCTGCCAGAGGTCTTGGAGCTTCTAGTTTAGCAGGTCAGGCTGTGATCCAGGCTGCTATGGAAGCTGCTCTACCTATCGCTCAGATTGATGCAAGCAACAAACAGCAAGTAGCTTTAGTTAAAGCAGAACAAAGAGCTAAGTTTTTACAGCTAGACTTTGATCAAGAATTTCAAGCAAAGGTTGTCAATGCTTCTAAGATTTCTGAGATTGCTAACATAAACTTTAGTTCTGAACAGCAGATTGCTCTTGAAAATTCTAAGGCTGCTAACACTATGGAGTTGCAGAACTTAACGAATGAGCAAGCATTGATTATGGCAGAGGCTGCTGCGCTATCTCAGTTAGATACACAGAACCTAAACAATAGACAACAGGCTGCAGTTCAGAATGCTCAGAACTTTCTGCAAGTAGATATGTCAAATCTTTCAAACTCGCAGCAGACAGCCCTATTTAAACAGCAATCTTTAATTAGTTCTATACTTTCTGATCAGGCTGCAGCTAATGCTGCTCAACAATTTAACGCTACCTCAGAGAACCAGACTAATCAGTTCTTTGCTAACCTTGCAGCCTCAGTAAATCAGTTCAATGCTGCTCAGATTAATGCTATGAAACAGTTTAATGCTGACGAAGTAAATAGTTTACTGGAGTTTAACGCAGGGATTCAAAATCAGAGAGAGATGTTTAACGCTCAGAACTATCTAGTAGTTGCCCAGGCTAATGCTCAGTGGAGACAGAACCTTGCTACTATTAATACTGCTGCAGCTAACGAGGTAAACAGGGAATATGCACAGACAGTCAACGCACTTACTCTGAAAACTCTGGATGAGATATGGCAGAGAGAACGTGACCTGATGGACTACTCATTTACATCTAGTGAAAACTCTGCTGATCGTGCATTGAGTATTTTATTAGGTGATAAAAAATTAGACGCTTTAAGATTGGAGCTTGACTCGCAAGAGGATCAGGCTCTTGGAGGTCTTATGGCTAAGATATTCTTTTCTTCTGATGCCACATCTATTTTTTCATAATAGGAATAAGTAATGTATAGAGATCCTAGACAAACAAAACCAATGCCTAAACCCTCTGAAAGAGTAGGTAGTAAAAGAACTAAGTATAAGGCTTCCTCTGGAAAAGAGTTGGGGCAGAGTGCTCTCATGGATATTCCTGACAGGATAAAGCCAAAGCCCAAACCTAGCACTCCTCTAGATGCTGTGAATGGGTATCGAATGTCACTCGCACAAATGTCAAAGGCAAGCCCTCGCTCTGTGTCTGAGGGTTCTATTGTAGAGGAGGATGGAACAGAGTACTCCTATCCTGCAAAGGCAAAGGGTATGCTTAGTGAAGAAGCTATTGCTAAAGTAAATAGCATGGCAGAGAAATATGGTATAAGTGCAAATGATTTTTACAGGATCTTCCAGGGTGAGAGTGCAATGGACACAACAGCCCAGAGTAAAAGCACTAAGGCAGTAGGTCTTCCACAGTTTATGCCACTCCAGTTTGAAAAGGATGGTGTCTTTGATAAGCTAAACAAAGATATTACAAAAGAAGACGTACTAAAAATGTCTGATGTAGAGCAGCTTGGACTTTACGAGGAATATTTAGACTACTGGGATTATGATGGTAGTGTACCTCTAGCAATCCTCCAGGCAGCACCAGGTAAAATAGATAAGATAAAACAAAACCCTGATACTGTACTCTATAAAAAGAACTCTGCAGCCTGGGATAAAAATCCTGGGTGGAGATCAGATGGAGATGGTGATATCACAGGGAGATCTGTTATGGAATATTTTGAGAAAGTTAATAGGTAATAAACATGGCACTACCAACGATGAATCCCCAAGCTGCAAAAGTATTTAAACAACCAGTCATGGGTGATACCAGACCCCCACCAAAACCTAAACCACAACCAAAGCCTAGCCCTAAGAGCAAGGGCAAGCCAAACCCAAAGATATTTGAAAGACCTATTCCTGGTCAGTCTCTTACTGCTGAACCAAAGGGTAGGCCATACGAAAGACCACCAGAGATTAACGATCCTGAAGATGCTTTGCGTTATCACTTAACCAGGCTCAATGATGTAGAATCCCTGGACACTGTGATGCTTCTTTTACAGAAGGGTGTTGACGTAAAGAGTTTGACTGAGGGTATTCTGAGGGGTGCTGTGTCTGAGGGTATTCACAGCATTGATGTAAGTTTAACTATTGCTCCTACTGTCCATGAGTTTATTGAGACTGTAGCTGATGAAGTTGGTGTGTCGTATAAGACAGGCTTTGAGAAGGGTGAGCAGGAAGAGGATGATAAAGAGATGGCTTTAGTTCAGAGTATGCTTGCTAAGTCTAAAGGTAAAGCACCTGCACCCAAGGCTGCTCCAAGAGAAGAGCCTAAACAACAAATGGAAATGAATCTTGGTGAGCCAGAGGCTGCACCTAAAGGTCTGATGGCGAGGGTATAAGTATGGGATTTTTAGCAGGTGTACTAGAAGAGGCTAATCGCCAGGAAGACGCAGCAACTAGGGCTGAAGAGTTCATGATGTCTCAGTTGGATAAGTTAAAGGGTGTCATTATTCCTGAGTTAATGCAAAAAATAAAGACTAGGACAGAGAATGCTGCAGAGACAAAAGCTAGAATTGATTATGCACAAACTCTAGGTCTTAGTGAACGATCTGCGTATGCACTAGAAGTTACTGGTCAACTTGAGTATGAGTTACCTGCCCTAGAAAAAGTAGGAAAAAATAAAATAGCAGAAAACTTTATAAAAACTCTTGATGCTACAATCACTAATCAAATAGACAATGATGAAGATATTGCTAAAGGAATCTCAGCAGGTATCGCTGCGATGAAAAAGAATATGACTGCTCAAGATAGTACGAATGCTTTAATGAAAGCTATGTATGCTACAACGAGGGATGAGTTTGAAGATGCTATGGAAGGTGTTACAGTCAAAACTATTACTATGCCTGAAGTAGAAGACTTTGAATATAGACCTACTGGAGGTAGATCACAAATTGAATCGTCTGAATTAAGTAGAATGGATCAAAGAATTGCACAGTCTCTTCAAACTACTTTTGGTCAAGGGTATACAGTAGATCCTCAGAAAGAAGGAGGACTAGGTTATATTTCTTTTCAAGATGATGATCTAAGTAGACTCTTTACTAAATTAGCAGAAGAGGCGAGACTAAGAGCAACTTCTGCTGAACTTGGGGTGGGTGGAAGTCCTTCTCAAGTTTCTCTATTCATAGGTCAAACTTTACAAAATGCTAGACAAACAAATCCCACAACTCAGCAAACAGTCGTAAGTGAACCTCTATCAATTTTTAATAACTTAGATAAAATTCTTGCTAATCCTGGTGGATTTGACTGGAGTTCTTTACCAACAACAAACTTACGTACCCCAGAGGATGATAACTTAAATGAGTAATCAGCAAGAACTATTTGGATTTACTCCTGAAGGTCTTCAACAGGAAGTCGATAAGGTTCTTCCTAAGAAAACCTCAGATGATGAACTCGTTTTCTCTAATGAGAGTTATGTTAGTAACGCTGAAGGCAAAACCTTTATGGAGTTACTAGGTGATCCTGAGTTTGAAAATGATTTAAGATTATTTTTTAAGAACCATGATCTGTACACAATGTCTGATGAAGAAATTGAAAAGGTGGGTATAACCCAACTAGCAAATGATTTTGTAGAGCATATTCGTTTTCAAGACATGAATGAGTATGTAGCAGTACAAGACTTATTATTTTCTCAGAGGCCAGAAGAAGAAGTAGATCCTGAATCTATTCTTGCATTTGGTAGACTAGACCATGCCTTAGAAGTTTCTGAAGGGGGTGGTACTGGTTTTGCAGAAACATTTAGTGATTACTTTAGAGGCTTTGCATCCTCTCCTACTACTGCCACAACAGTGGGTACTCTTGGGTATGGAGTATGGACTAAACTTGCTGCATACTTTGGAAAGAGGGGTACTCAATTAGCTCTTAAAAAACAACTAAAGGGTTTACTGAGAGAGGGTATTACAGACGAAGTAATTAAAAAAACTTTAAAGAAAAATGTTTTAAAGGACGCAGTAATAAGTAAGGACAATCTACTTAGCACTGGTTTTGATACTGGGGTTGCTGTTTTACACAGTGGTGCTCAAGGAGAAACAAGAGAAAATACTAGACCAGGCTACGAGTATACAATGGGAGATGTTATTCGAGATGCAGCACTACAGGGATCACTGCAGCATGTAGTAGGAACTGGTGCTAAGTCCTGGGATAATTATAATTATAATAAGTCAGTTGATGGCTTACTTGAAATGACTAAGAAATCAGAAGAGTTTACTAAAGCACAGAGAAAAGCTGCATTTAAAACTTTTAAAAATGGAAGTTCAGAAAATATAAATGAACAGGCTAGTTCAATAGCAGAACTTGTGTCTATCTTTGAAGCTAGAAGTCAGGGTAAACCAGTAGACTTAGCAGAGCTAGATAAGAGTTCTGTAGAACGAGGTAAAGAATTATTTCAACAGATGCTATCTGATCCAAGCGATGCTGTTATAACACCTGGTTTAAATCTAGATACCATTAGGGGTGTAACTGCTGCAGGTATAGAGTTAAGAGAAGTCTTAAAGAAGTATGCTACACCTGGTAAAAGAATTTCACAGATTGTTTCTGATGCTGTGTCTGCAGGAGACTTTACACCTCAACAATTGGTAGCAATTAGAACTAAGTATGGTTTAAGTACAGATGAGTTAGGCTATCTTTGGTTAGCAGAATTTTCTAAAGCAGGTTCAACTCTTGCAGAGGCTGCTAACCTTACAAGATTTGTGCAGCAAGAATTTACTCAACTTGCTAAAGGAGGTATTGAAACTCCCAGTGACAGAGCAGTGGCAGAGATTATTGATCCTCTTATCTCAGCAGATAAAGTACGTGATATTGATAACTTTACAATTGCCCTAATGACAATTCAAACTGGTACAACTGGTGCAAACGTTTTATCAGGTGCATTTAGATTAGGTGTTGCTAATACTTTAGATCAAACATGGGATGTTCTTGGCACTACTCTGTATGGTTTAAGTAAGGGTCAGCTACCAGACAAAAACTGGTTAGGGAGTGTCTTATCAAATGTAAAGAGTATGACCTGGGGTACATCTGAAGCCAAACTTTTAGATGAGTTATTCAAAGCTGACATGCCTAATGCGTACCAAGAATTATTTTATGACACATCTAGAATTTTAGAAAGTGCAGGTAATGGTAGAGGAAAACTGAATACAGTAGCCAGAGCTTTAAATGCTTTGAACACTGGAACAGATGCTGTTCTAAAACAAATGGCTTTCTACGCCTCCATTGATAAACAGTTAAGAGCACTAGGAGATACTACGACAGGTAGGGGAAACATTTCAGAATTTCTACAAAACTATTCTAGTATCCAAGAATTGCCAGAAGGTGTCGTAGCAAAGGCTATGCAAGAAGCTAAAGAAGTAACCTATCAAGTTACTTACAAAGGAGATGAAAGTTTATTTGGTCAGGGTGCAACTCAACTTCAAAAGTTACACTTTGAATATCCAGGTCTTGTATCTAAAATATTTGGTATTCCTTTTCCAAGGTTTGTAGCTAATCACTTAGAAACAGTAGGTGACTATACAGGCATTGCTCACGTTGCTTATGGTATTGAGAAGGGTGCAAGGACAATGTTTCCCTGGGCAAAACCTGAGAATAAATATTTTACTGATGCCTACAAGTCTGGGAAAGACAGGTGGAAAAGAAGTATGACAGGCTTTAGTCTATTTGGTATGGGAGCCTACTCAGCATTTGCAACAGATGGAGAGAGTCCATACGACAGAGATGTTCTTGCTCCCTTGTCAGAAAAGATTTTAGGTGACATGTCACTAACAGAGCAGGACTATTCCAGATCTTTAGCTACTTTTTTAGCTCCTGTTTTCTTAGGAGATTTTGCTGCACGATGGTATATGGGTCAAAGAGAATTTAAACTTACTGAAGCTGACGAAGAAGTATTTAAAGAAATGCTAGGAGGTATGGCAGAGGTAGGGTTTGATGCAGGTCTTATAGAAAATTTACGAGTTGTGTATGAAGAAGGAACAGGTAACGTACCACAAGGTTTACAAACCTTTTTAGGTGATCAACTTGCTTTATTAACTTATGCCACAAAACCTGCTTCTGATATAATGAGAAATGCTGAGTATTACAGGTCAGGATCTCCCTATGTAAAAGATTATTATGGAGGAGATCCTACAGCACCTTCTACATTTGGTGAAAGAACTTGGTGGGAAAGTATAGCTACAAGAGGTCTTGCCTGGAACAGAGCGATGAGGTTTGTTCCTGACTTAGGTGGTATCCAGGGGATGTCAGATGATATTAGACCTGGAAAGGTAGCAGAGGCTGATGGTTTCTATGCAGTAGCAAACTATAATGGTACGAGTAAATATAGAACTGGTGGGTTTAGCCCTATAACAAGTCAGTTTGGGGTAAACACTGAGGCTCCCTTAAATGATTTTGAAATTGAATTAAATAAGGTGGGAATTGTACCTTGGAAAACTATCAGCAAAAGTTCTACAGATAGAAACCCTATTGTAGACCAACTTAAAAAACAAATTCTTTCCATAGGTTTAAAAACAAGAGGTGGAGAAAGACTTCAGGTTTCAATCTCTGAACAATTCGATGTCTTTAAATCAACACCTTTAAAAGATTTAGGTGGAATAACCTATGATGAAATAACAGATCCAAGAACCAGAGAACTAGTCCTTACTAAATTCATGGAGTCCAGAGTTAAAGTAGCAGAAAATATGGCTTCTGATATTTATGTTGCAAGAATGCAAAACCCTGAGTACTACAGTAGACAGTTGACTGGTTTTATAAGACACATGTACTCCCTCGAAAAAAGAAAGTTAGGCAAACAAAAATATTCTTTTGATGATGTAGTAAAGTTTGGTATGCAGAACACCAAGGTTGGACAAGCCTTAAGACTTAAAGGATATGACTACACTAACTCTAGAGATTATATTGTAGACGCTGCATCTGTAGAAGATGAAGTACATCGAAGAAATCTTTTACTTAGTGAGTGGCTACCTGCGTTTAAGGAAGCCAATAACATTACTGTTGAAACAGAACAGAAAGTACAGAGATAAAAAAACCCCCAGGGATTAACTGGGGGTTTAGTTTAAGACGGTTTATCTTTAGTCTTTTTATGATCAAGCATCAGGTATGAATAACAAAATGCTTGAGTAACGATCTCGTCTGATCGTATATACTTCCCAGATGAAGCCAGTAAACCTGAAAGTGCTGCACCTGCGAAGTAATCCCTAGTCGCTATGTCACGAATGGGAATCTCTTTTTGAGTAAACTCTTGGGCCTCCTGCTCAAGGGTTTTCTTTTTTGTGGGCTTACTCATTCTCTTCCTCTGCTTGTTCAATCAAGAACTCTATCATGTGCTTTGCCTTGTAGAGATCCTGGATACCATTCTTATTCCTCCAACGAGAAATATATTTGACAACAGAACCCTCGCAGAAGTCTAGCTCGTTAGCCAGGATGTAATCAATAGGTTCTATGGCAAGGCTCTGGTAGTGTGTGCCACCCACTTGTTTACTTTTAGCACTCATACTTTCACCACATGTCTTGCGTGTTCTTGAACGTAGTCTAGAGGAAGGATAGTCATTAGATCATCTCTGCCTTTTCGTGTGTGTAAACCAAAGTCATCTCTGTAAAACTCAGTACACCTCTCTCTTAAATCGTCAATAATATCTTCAGGTCTTATTAAATAAAAAGAGTCAGATGATCGTACTGCTATCATCCTGTCGATACCATTAGGAACACCCCAACCCTTTTGAGGTTGCATGTTTGGTGGTCTTCTAACTGTTTTTAATTCCCACCAGATTGTAAAATCTATTGGGCCTCTTCTGTTCTTTCGCTTTGCAGCCTTGACATCAACTCTGCCAAACTCTTTATCCAGAACATCCCAGTGTTCATTACGATCCTCAGTTAGTGTAGCCTTTCTTATAAAATTATTTCCACGCAGAGCTATAAACTGATCTTCTGCTGCTCTACCTTCTTCAAAATTACCTGCGTTCTTAAATCTTTTGTTCACTTGCCTTGTCCTCTGTATGGTTTTGTAGCTCTACGCTTATGCTTATTCAAAGAACCAAACTTAATAGAAGATAATCTTTTTGACTGAGAAGTTTTCTTCTTAGTGGGTTGATGAGAGTTAGCTGCTGCACCTACAATTTGTACTTTAGCCATGATGTTTTCTCCACTGTAGTTCTGCGAGTAGCATAGTTTGCTCGTAGTCAGACATTACCATCCAGTTGCGTATTTCGTCAACAGTTCTTTTACATCCTTTGCAAAAGCCATCATCATCTATTTCACACACAGTCAGACAGGGTGATGGAGTGCTCCCATATCTAGGAGCAATCCTTCTTCTTACATGAGGTATACTCATTCACACTTACGAAGACCTGTGTTAGGATCAAAGTAACAGGCTCCTCCCTCGTCTACAAAGTCCTGAGTCTCCTCAATGTCATCCTCCTGGGCTACCTCTTCAGAAGTAGAAGCGTTAAGAATACCATATCGTTTACCTGCTGCTCTGAATGTTGTGCAGCCAGAGGCTCCACCATCGTATGCATCCATGTAGACTTGCTTGAACTCTTCCCAGGTTACGTCCTCGCCTGTGTTGCAAGTCTTTGAACAGGCTGAGTCCACAAAACGAGATGCTACATTAAGAACTTTTACGTGATCAAAAACAGATAATTCATCTGCTGTTTTACCCTTAACTCCAAACCATTTGAAGCCATAGTCCTCTACTCGTTCAACCTTGGGTCCATCGAATGTCTGGATAGTTCTGTCGTAGTAATGGGAAAAGACTGGTTCAATACCTGAAGAGATGTTGTCTGCTGAGAGACTGATAGTTCCTGTTGGTGCAACAGAAAGAAGATGACTGTTACGAATACCACACTCGCTAATGAGATTACGTATGTGAGAAGGAAGAGACTTAGCAAAGTCAGACTCAAGGTAAGCCTGAGTAAATAAAGGAAAGGGTTCTTTCTCCAAAGCCAGTTCAACAGAGGTAGTATATGCGACATCCCTAATTACTCCCATAATTTCTTCTAAAGTTTTTAGGAATCTTTCACTACCATACTCAAATCCCAGTGCTTCAATTGCGTTAGCAACACCAGTAACACCTAGCCCCATACGCCTTTTGCTTTTAGCTTCTATCTCTTGTTCCTTTAGAGGGTAGGTTGCTCTATCTACGACATTATCCATAGCTCTAACGACATGAGGTATGTCATTACGAAGTTGGTTCATATTGAACACGTACTTGTCATCGTGTTTTAGTACGTACTTAGTCAGGTTAAACGAACCAAGAAGACATGCACCATTAGGAGGAAGTGGTTGTTCACCACAGGGATTAGTGGCTGCAATTGTTTCACAGTAGTGTAGGTTATTCTTCTGATTAATACGATCAATAAATAGAATACCAGGCTCTGCCCAGTCCCATGTAGAACGTAGGATCTGATCCCATAATGCAGTAGCACTTACTGTCTTGTAGACTACACCCTCAAACTGCAAATCAAAGTCTGTGTCTTCCTTGACTGCTTTCATAAATTCATCAGTGACACCTACAGATATGTTGAACTGTGTTAGGTTATCACTGTTGTTCTTTGCTGTAATAAATTCTTCAATGTCTGGATGATCTACACGTAGCACACCCATCTGTGCACCACGTCTGTGTCCTGCAGAAGAAATGGTATCACACACAGCATTAAAGATTCCCATGAATGACAGAGGACCAGAGGACTTAGAGTCCAAAGATTTAATCAGTGCTCCTCGTGGACGTAGCGTTGAGAAGTCATAACCAATACCACCACCTAGTCTCATTGTTTCTGCTGCACGTCTTGCAGCATCCATGATGCCATCCATACTATCTTTAATAGTTGTAGATACAAAGCAGTTGTAAGGTGTCACACGTCTTGGTGCTCCCATTGCAGACTGAACCCTCCCTGCAGGAAGGAAGCGTTGATTGTACAAAATGTTTCTAAAGTTATTGAAGTGTGCCTCGTTATCCTTCAATGCTTCAGCAACTCTAGTCATTGCATCCTTAAATGATTCTCCCTGGCCTCTATACTTCATGGCATGTATCTCTTCTGAGATAGGTAGTGTTGGTCCATAGTCCTGTTCTATGTTTGGTATATTCATCTGTAGTCTCCTGATCCTTTTAATTTCCCACGTTTTTCTCTGCTGTCGAGCTTCTTCATATTTTCTTTTACAACATCATTTAATTTTATATCTAAAAGATTTAGTATAGCTATAAAGTAAAAGAACATATCCCCTGCTTCAAGTGTGACACCTTGTTTATCTAAGGGTGTGTCATCCCTCTTATGTTTCTTGAGCTTCTCAAAGAACTCACCTGTTTCTCCTATCAGACCCATAGTATTCTCTAAGAACCTTTTATCACCAGAGGTAATCATTTTGTTTTCTACCCACTCAGCATAATCATCTAAGTCTACTGGTTTATTTTCTTGAAAGGCATCAAAGTATCCCATGTCTTCAAGGTCTTTTTGCGTTAACATTATTTCTCCTTTGCATCTATCTCTATAATTTTAACATCGTCTAAATCATATATGGTGTCTCGAATTATTTCTTCAAGACTCTTCTTTAAACTATCTGAGGCAATAAAGTTTGCTTCAGGTTCTACATCCAATAACATTGTTATTTCAAACAACACAGGAACCTCCAAGTTATATAGACTAAAACACATACGTCAATCTATTCTTTTGACCAATCGTCAGGAATAGATTTCTCAGCGTACTGAAAGCCATACTTTTTACACCAGTCTGCATAGGAAGACTTAGCACCCTTGTATAACTTTGCTCTACTGTTTTGAAAAACAAAACGAATATCTAAATCAGGAAATTGTTTTGCTATCTCTTTGTGCTTACGTCTATCGTTTGCTACAAATCGTCCCTTGGTTTCTATGATTATACCATTGGACAAAACGAAGTCAGGTGTATAAGTTCTTACTTTTAAATCAACCCACCTGATCTTTTCTTTTTCATACGTAAACTTAATTCCTTTGGATCGTAACTCTTTTGCTACATCATCCTCAAAGCCAGAGCGATACCCTGCCTTGAGTGCTGATGCTCTATACTTCTTGCTCATTGTACGTAAAATCCTCTGGGACATTGGGTGTTTTAACCACGTCTACCAGGAGGACATCACCATTGCCATAAACAAATCTCCTGGCTTCAGGCCAACACTTCTTGTTGAACTCACAGAATCCACAGGAGGGATGAAGCTTTGTATTAGGGCTTGTCTTTGATTGTGGTACTGGATCAAAACCTCTGTCAGGTATACCACCCTTTACCATTTCTTTTACTTGGTTTATTTCTTTTTCTTTTTGTTCTAACTCAGGAGTAAAGTCATACATATCCAGGCAGATACCACCACCTACTTTATCAACAACAAGAAACGCACCATGAGTTTTGTTTGTTACCAGTGGATCATCCTTGGCTGCGTAGACATAAGAACTTAGCTGACTGATGTAACCAAATGGATCTTCTTCCCTGAGATTACCTTCAACAAACTTTTTAAATGAGTAGGGAGAGGCAGACTTTACATCAATAGTCATACCATCAATCACTGCATCCCTGTGTCCTGCTAGGTCATTGATCCTCATTCGATCTTGTTGACCTGTAACTTTGTGACCAGATGCTTCTACGATAGCAAGAACTAATTCTTCTATCATGTCTCCATAAAAGAACTTCAGCAAGTCTGAAGGAGACAGTGCTCTAGCTACATTAGTCTCGTTAATCTTGTACCAAAGTTTTCTTTTACATGGGCTACCAATAGAGGAAAACGACAGATACCCTCGTGGTTTCTGTGGTGCTCTGAATCTTGAGGTAGCTGCTTTGCCAATACGATCACCCATCTTTAGGCTTAGTAAATGATCCCAACCCTTGAGTCCAAGTATTGTGTCTTCCATATCTTTGACGAGTGTTTTTATATTGGGCATTGTATATCCTTATGTGTATACGCCCCCACCTAAAAAATGAGAAAAAAGGTGAGGGCGTTTTCTTCTAGGGGAAGGAAACAGGAAAACCTAGAAGGGTATTGAGTCCTGTGGTTCTTCTTGGGAGGTGGAAGATGTAGAACCACCAGAACTATCAGAGTGATCTGTGAACATTGAGCCTGGTTGGGAGGAACCACCCTCTGATTCATAGACCACATGATCTAGGATCTGTAGTCCTAGAAGTCGTGAGCCTGTACGTGGACTGTTCTTTCCACTGTACAGTTCAATCTTTACAATACCTGTACTGCCATTACCAATCAAACCATTGTCTTCTAGATCCCAGGCTTTACCAGTAATGTCTGCCACGATGGGTGCTCCACCCTGCCAGTCGTAGTTTCCTTTGTGAGGTCTATCGAAGGTGACTTTGAAACCACCATCTTCCTCTTTAAATTGTTTTTGAAGACCTGCTTTTTGCAAACCCTTCATCGTTTCTTTATCAGTTATCACTGTAACTTTATAAGCACCCTCTGTCTCAGAGTGAAAATCTGCACGATCACGATTAGTCTCAAAGACTTTTGCCCAGTGTATCGTACCTTTAACGTCATGTTGTGTTGATGGCATACTGCCCTCCTTTGTTTTAATATATTATACTTAGGGTCTATGACCCTATATGTCAATGGGTTTCAGCCCAATTTTTTCCTATGTCGTATGACCCAGGTGTAGGAATCTTGAACCCTAGCTCCTGGCCTACGTCAAGCATGGCCTGTGCCTGTATCTGTCCAAGTAGTTCAGCCTCTTCCTTTGTGCCTGTTACTTCTACTTGGTACTCATCATGGATAAAGCCAACCATCTTAAATCTGATTCCTTCCTTACGTGCTATGTCGTGCCAACGCAGGAGGGTGTACTTCATAAGACAAGCCTCACCATTCTGTAGGATACCTGCCAAGGCTTTGTGGGTACTGGGTACATTTACCCTGCGTCCATCGTAACCCTTGAACCAACCATTCTCTCCAACTTGTTTGATATATTTATTCTTTAGATCATATAATCCTCCAATGCTCATCTCAAAACGAGTACGTGCATCCTGCGCTTCCTTCATGCTGACCTTGAGTATCTGACCAGTCTTTGCTACCCCTGCTCCTAGTAACCAAGCATAGATAAAAGTCTTTGCCATATCTCTTGTACCATTGGGTACATCCAAAGCATTCTTGTTGACGTTGTGTATGTCTGTCTCGTTTTCTTTCTTACCCTTCATGATAGCCTGGGCATACTGATCTTCACCATACATACGCCAGAGGTAGTCAGCCAGTACTCGTAACTGAATACCGTCAGCATC
>Ga0208157_1000541_pt1 | contig 20173 bp, 25 predicted proteins | sample 5_EtaG_FD_184077 | JGI IMG/M metagenome (GOLD analysis project Ga0208157, IMG submission 184077) | Marine viral communities from the Subarctic Pacific Ocean - 5_ETSP_OMZ_AT15132 metaG (SPAdes) (version 2) | ecosystem: Environmental > Aquatic > Marine > Oceanic | place: Pacific Ocean | collected...
TTCTCCTCCTACTTTTGATTATAAAAAAGGATGTTTTATTGGTAATCAAGCTGAATATTCAAGTTATATAGTTGAAAGTCCAAAAATTGCAAACTATGTAAAAAATGATATAAAAACCACTATTAATGAAAACTTTAAAGAGAAAAAACGTGGTGCTATTAAATTAGGTATAGTTCAGAAGAAAGTCTTGTTTGGTAAAGGTAGTAAAAAAGGTAAGAAATATACTGGTACTTCTGAGTTCTAATTATGACTTTAGTAAATACAAGAGCGGCCTTTGAAAAAGCAGTAACTGACAAAGTGTTAGATGTAGATCCTACTGTGTTAATGGTTTACGATAATGTTCATTTTACAACTCCTGGAAAAACTAAAAAATATATCATTATGACAGTAGATTTTGGGCAATCTACTTTACAAAATCAAGGAGCATCTTCAGATTATTATGCTGGTGTTATTCAATGTAATGTTTATTGTCCAAAGGGAAAAGGAACTTCAGTTTTATCAGAAATAAGTGAAGCTGTTATTGACGGACTTACTTCTGTTAATGCTTCTGGTTATACAGATACTTTTAGTTGTAAACCTAGAGTTCTTGATATAACTGGTCCAACTCCTTTAGATATAGAAGATAGGAGTCACTTTGTTGGAGTAATATCTTGCCAATTTACCGCTAACGCTTAATATAGTAAAGTAATATAATTTTGATATGACAAGAGCAGTAGACCTACTCAAAAACAAGTTTGGAGTTTCTCAACTTTACAAACATGATGTTAAACAAGATGATGAGATTATTCTTACTGTCTATTGGCATCCTTTAACTATTGCTGAAAGAGAAGCAATACAGAAAAAAACAGGAACTGATGATACTAATGATTATGCTTTGCAAATGATGATTGAAAAAGCATTAGATAAAGATGGAGCAAGAATTTTTCAAGATGGAGACAAGGCTTCATTAAGAAGAGAAGTTTCAGCATCAATTCTTGAAGAAATACAAATTGCTATGATTACTGTTGGTTCTGATAAGGAGGTCAAAGAGGCTAAAGCCGATTTGAAAAGCTAATAAAGATTGGCAATTTATATTTAGTTTGGCAAAGCAATTACATAAAACTGTAGCTGAGTTATGTCAGACTCTTACTATCGAAGAGATGATAGGTTGGGCTGCTTATGCAGAAATAGAAAGTGAAGAATATCAAAAACAACAAGAACAAGCACAAAGATCTAATGCTTTAAAAGGCAAAAGAAGGTAAGATAGGTTTAATATTTGGTTTTTAAGAAAAAGTGGCTGCTTATAATGTAGATATTGCTATTGCCTTAAAAAATTCTAATAAGTTAATTGCTCTTCGCAAAGAATTAAGAGGTGCAACAAAAGAAATAACACAATTTAATAAAGAAGCTAGAGAACAAAATAAAGTATTACCAGTATCAATTAATAGTTTTAATAAACAACTTTCAAGAGCTAGAAAATTATTAGATAGAGCAGCAGTAGGAACTTCCAGTTTTAATCGAGCAGCAAAAGCTTTAGTAAATGTAGAAAAAGAGCACAATAATCAATTAACTATTAAAGAAAAACTTCTAAATAAAATTAGAATGGAAGTTAATGATCCTACATTTAATTTACGTCAACAAAGAAAACAACAGATAAGAGAAAATATACGTCAAAATAGAGCACTCAGATTTTCTAATGTTAATCCTAGTCGACCTGCTGTTGTCGGAGATTTTGGTCAAGCTGGAGGAAGAATAGGACCAGCACAAGCATTAAATAATTCTCAAGGAGGATTTTTAGCTTTTAGTAAAATTGCTAATAAATTAGATGGTACTAACTTAAAAAACTTAAAACAAAACACAAAAACAGCGTCAATTTTAGCTTCACAAGCGACAGCAGCCCAGTTTAGAGATATAGGTTTTGGTATAAAAGGTGGTCAAATTGGACCTGCACAAGCTGTATCTTCACAACCTAATTTCTTTAACAGAATGGGCATTGGTAAAAATGCACAAAAAGGACCATTTGCGATGCAAGGTGGTGCAACGGCACGTTTAAAAGGTGGTATTGGTAGTGCATTAATCGGTGGAGGTTTTCCTGCATTATTTGGTGCTGGAGGTCTAAGTTCTGCATTTGGTGCTATTGCTGGTGGTGCTGGAGGAGCACTTGCACCTGGAGGTGGTTTTGCTGCTTCTATCTTTGCTACTGCTATTGCTGCTCAAATTGAAGATGCAATAGCATTTAGAAAAGAAGTAAAGAAACTAAATGCACAAATGATAGCGATTGGTGGAAGCTCAGAATTTTCAAGAAAAGAAATAAAACAATTTGGAAAAGAATTAGGTATTACTAAAGAAGAAAGTATACAAGCTTTAGCAGCTTTTTCTCGATTCCAAGATAAAGAAGTAAAAAAAATGCTTGGAAAAACTCTTGGATCGCCCGAACAATTTGATGCTTTAGCAGGTATTACTGATTCTTCATCATTAATAAATGAGGTCGTAAAGGCAAGAGATATTATTGGACAGACAAAATCAGATGAATTATTAGCAGATTTAAAATTAGGTAAGAGTCTCGATGTTCAACTGAAGTTAACAAAAGAAATTGCAAGAGTTAGAAGAGAAGAATTTGAAAAAACTACAACAAAAAAACTTAAAATTGAGGAGAAGAATTTTAAGAACTTAATACTTGAAGAAGGTAATTTAAAAAGATTTTTAGGACAACTCGATCCTGAGAGTAAATTAGGAAAAGTCCTTAAAGACGTTGATCCTAAAACAGAATTTTTCAGTCAATTACAATCTCAAGTAGGTTTTGGAACTTTAGGAAGAAATCTTGAACTGTTTAAGAAAGAATTTTTTGATATGTTAAGTGGTGAAGAGATGGCAAAATTTGATGAGGCAGCCGAAAAAACTGCTAAACTTGTTGAGTTTGGAAGAGAATATGCTCTTCAATTACAAGAGTTTCAAGAATTTAGAGCACCTGTAGATGAAATAGAAAGATTATCAAGAGCAACAAGAGTAGTTCTTGATGTAAGTAAAGAACTGAAAACAAGTTTTGCAGAATCTTTCAAAGGGATTGTTAAAGGAACAATGACAGTTACTGATGCCTTTAGAAATATGTTGAACAGAATTGGTGATTATTTCTTAGATCTCGCTGCACAAGTTATGGCTGCGGGTATTCAAAAATCTTTCTTAGGCTTGTTTCAAAATATGTTTAATGTTCAGATGCCGAGTGGCATGGCAGATGGAGGTCCTGTTAGAGGTGGAACGCCTTATATAGTAGGAGAACGAGGGCCAGAATTATTTACACCAGGAGTAAGTGGAAATATTACACCAAATGAGTCTTTGGGTGGTTCAACAAATATAGTAGTAAACGTAGATGCTTCTGGTTCTTCTGTTGAAGGAAATGAACAACAAGGTAGAGAACTTGGTCAATTAATTTCAGTTGCAGTACAATCTGAAATAATACAACAACAAAGACCAGGAGGATTACTTGCATAATGGCTACGTTTCCCTCTATAAATCCTAAATATGGACAACAAAAAAGATCGACACCAATAACTCGTACTATTCGTTTTGCTGATGGTTATGAGCATCGCATACTTTTTGGATTAGCAGAACATCAGAATCCTAAAGTTTATAATCTTACTTTTGAAGTATCACAAACAGATTCAGATACTATAGAAACATTTTTAGATGCAAGAGCAAATGATAGTGCCAGCTTTACTTTTACTCCTCCAGGAGAATCTAGTGCTTCACAATATGTATGTGAAAGTTGGAATAAATCTATACCGTATTTAAATAGAGCGACAATACAAGCAACATTTAGGGAGGTGTTTGAACCATGAGTACTGCTCCTGTTTTTAGTGAAGTTCAAAAAATAAATCCCTCTGCAATTATTGAACTATTTACACTAAAACTAGATAACTCTTTACATGGTGCAACTACAACTTATAGATTTCATTCGGGATCTAATCTAAATGCAAATGGAGAAATAGTTTGGGCTGGTGATTCTTATTTAAGATTTCCAATAGAAGCTACAGGTTTTGCGTATCAACGTGGTCAGATTCCTAGACCAAAACTTGTAGTAAGTAATGCACTAGGAACAATATCTGCAATACTTCTTACTGTTAATCAGACAACAACTGGTAATGATTTAACAGGAGCTACTGTTACAAGAATAAGAACAATGGCAAGATTTTTAGATGCTGTTAATTTTCCAGGGAGTTCTAATCCATTAGGAACACCAGATCCTACAGCCGAATTTAAACGTCAGATATATGTAATTGATAGAAAATCAGCAGAAAATAGAGATGTAGTAGAATTTGAACTAGCAGGAGCTATTGATATGGCTGGAGTTAGAGCACCGAAACGTCAATGCACTCGTGCTTTATTTCCTAGCATTGGTACGTTTAATCAATGAGTTGGAAAGATGACGCATTGGTTCATGCGAAAGACCAAGATCCTAAAGAAGCTGTAGGACTTTTACTAAATATCAGAGGTAAACATAAATATTATCCTTGTCAAAACTTAGCAATAACAAATCATCAAGAATTTATTTTAAATCCAGAAGATTATGTAAAAGCAGATAGTCTTGGAGAAATAACTGCTGTTGTTCATAGTCATCCGACAACACCTCCTGTTCCAAGTCAAGCTGATCGTATTAGTTGTGAGCATAGTAAATTACCTTGGCATATTGTTAACCCTAAGACAGGTGAATGGGGTGAATGTATTCCCGAAGGTTATGTTCCAGAATTACTAGGCAGACCGTGGGTATGGGGTGTTACTGACTGTTGGAGTTTAGTTGTCGATTGGTACGCACAAGAAAAAGGTATAGAACTAAAAGATTATGCAAGAAATATGACACCACAGGAATTTTTAGAGAATCCTTTATTTGAAGATTATGCGTGGCGAACAGGATTTAGAGAACTTAGATCAGAAGAAAAGTTAGAAGCTGGAGATGTTTTATTAATGTCTATAATGCACCCAACTTTAAATCATGTAGCTATTTTTCTTGGAGATATGGTTTTACACCATTTAGCAGATAGACTATCTTGTAGAGAGCCATATTCTGAGTGGTTGTTAAAATGTACTGGTAAGAGGTATCGCTATGCTCAGAAAAGTTAAATTATACGGAGAATTAGCTGATTTTGTAGGCTATAAAGAATTAGATGCCGTAATAAATTCTACTGCTGATGCAATACGTTTTCTTGTTAGTAACTTTCCAAAGTTGGAAGCTCACATGAATGAGAGATATTATAAAGTTTTAGTAGGTGATTATGAAATTGGTGAGGAAGATATACAAAGTCCTATAGGACAATCTGACATAAGTATTGTTCCTGTTATCAGTGGTGCGGGTGGAGGTGTCGGTAAAACTTTATTGGGAGTAGCAATGGTTGGATTAGCTTTTGCTACTGGTGGTGTAGGTTTTGCTTTTGCAAAAGTTCCTTTAGCAAATGCAGGTGCAATTACAGGACTCACGGGCGGTTTTCTAGGAAAAGCTGCTGTATATCTTGGAGCAAGTTTAGTTATATCAGGTGTAACTGAAATGCTGTTTCCTTTACCCAAGCCACAAGATTTTAGTAACGAAGAAGACCCACGCATATCGTTTAGTTTTTCTGGTGTGCAGAATACATCACGAGCAGGTACTAGCCACCCAATAGTTTATGGAGAAATTGTAACTGGCTCAGTCGTAATCTCTGCTGGAATTGACACAAATCAGGTATCAGCATGACAGATAAAATTATTAGAGGTTCTGGTGGCCCACCACCAACTCCACCTTCTCCAACTAGAGCACCTGATACTTTAAATAGTAGACAGTTTGCTTCTATCCAAGATCTTATTTCTGAAGGAGAGATAGAAGGTTTTGCAACACCATCAAAAGCAGGGCTTACAAAAGGAACTACTGCATATAACAATGCAGCATTGAAGGATGTCTTTCTAAACGATACTCCTATTTTAAATTCAACTGCCAGTAACACAAATCCACAGACAGCAGATTTTAACTTTCAAAGCGTAGGATTTACTCCTCGTTTTGGAACGTCAAACCAAGAACATATTCCTGGTATTGAAAGTAGCCAATCTACAACTGCTGTAGGAGTTACGGTAACAAATTCTTCTCCTGTCACTCGTCAAATTACAAATACAAATGTTGATGCTGTCAAGGTAACGGTAACTTTTCCTCAACTACAAAAGGCAACTGACGAAGGAGATTTATTAGGTTCTTCTGTTGATTTAAAAATACAAGTTCAATATAATTCTGGTGGCTTTTCAGATATTATTTCAGATACTATTACTGGTAGAACTGCTGATGCGTACCAAAAAGAATATCGTGTAAATATAACAGGTGCATTTCCTGTAGATATAAGAGTTGTAAGAGTAACAGCAGATAGTACATCTTCAAATCTTGTTGATGCTTTTACTTGGACAAGTCTTGGTGAGATTGTTGACGATAAACAAACTTATTTAAATAGTGCTTATACAAATATAAGAATAGATTCTGAACAATTTAGTTCTATACCAAAAAGAGCTTTTCGTGTTCGTGGTGTAAAAGTAAGAATCCCAGGTGCAGGTGCTTCTAGTTCTGGCACTCCTACTGTTGATTTACAAACAGGAAGAATTGTCTATCCAAGTGGTTATATATTTAATGGAACGATGGGAGCAGCCCAATGGTGTTCATGTCCTGCTTTAATTTTATTAGACCTTTTAACTACTGAAAGATATGGCTTTGGAACGCATATCACAGACAGCAACTTAGATTTGTTTAGTTTTATAGCAGCTAGTAGATACGCAAATGAATTGGTATCAGATGGTTTTGGAGGACAGGAAGCAAGATTTAGTTGTAATGTAAATATTCAAGGATCAATGGAAGCCTATACCTTGATAAATGAATTAGCTGGAGTGATGAGATGTTTCCCTATATGGTCTGAAGGTTCTGTCACTATTACTCAAGATAAGCCAACAGATCCTAGTTATCTATTTAGTTTGGCAAACGTAGGTGAAGGTGGGTTTTCATATTCTGGTAGCAGTTTAAAACAAAGACATTCTGTTATTTCTGTCAGTTATTTCAACATGGATAGTAGAGAGATAGATTATGAAGTTGTAGAAGATAGTACAGCCCAAGCAAAACTTGGCATAGTAAAGAAAGACGTAAAAGCATTTGCCTGTACAAGTCGTGGTCAAGCTCAGAGATTAGGCAAGGCAATATTATTTAGTGAACAAAATGAATCTGAAGTCGTTAGTTTTACAACCTCTATAGATGCTGGTGCAATCGTAAGACCTGGAAGTGTAATTTCAATAAACGATCCAGTTAGAGGAGGAGAACGTAGAGGTGGACGTATAAAATCTGCTACAACCACTGCAATAACCGTAGATAATATTAAAGATCTTGATACTTTTACAGGTACAAATAAAAAATGTAGTGTGATACTACCCGATGGCTCGGTAGAAACAAGAAATATACTTAGTGTGGTAAGCAATGTAATAAGTTTAGATTCTGCTTTGTCCGCAACGCCTAATGTTAATAGTATTTGGCTTGTTCAAAGTTCAACTTTAGAAGCACAAACTTACAGAGTAATAACAGTAGAAGAACAAGATGGAATTAATTTTGCAATTACAGCATTAACTTATATTGATGGTAAATATGCAAATATCGAACAAGGTATCAGTTTACCTGCAAGAAATATATCTTTATTAAATGAGCCAAAGAATCCACCATCAAATTTACAGGCATCTGAAAGAGTTGTTGTAATAAATGCTCTTGCAGTAACTAAATTAATTTTATCTTGGGTATCAGTTACAGGTGTTAGTCAATATCTTGTTCAATATAGATTTAACAATACAAACTGGGTAAGTGAAATAGTCTTTAGACCTGACTTTGAACTTATTGACACACAAGCAGGACCTTATGAATTTAAAGTTTATTCATATAATGCAGCTTTAAAATTATCAGCAACATCTTCCGACCTTACATTTAATGCAGTAGGTAAAACAGATCCACCAGGTAATGTACAAAATTTATCTATGGAACCAATTACTAATAAATTGGTAAGACTTAGATGGACAAAAGCTGTAGATCCTGATGTTCTTCACGGAGGGCGAGTTTATGTAAGGCATAGTAACTTAACCGATGGCAGTGGTACGTTTCAAAACTCTGTTGATCTTGTTACGGCTTTAGCTGGTAATACTACAGATGTTGTTGTTCCTTCTTTAGAGGGAGAGTATATTCTTAAATTTCAAGATGACCAAGGAAACTTTAGTACTGGAGAAGCAAGTATAATTCAAGATTTGCCTGATCTTATTGATACTCAAGTTATATTGCAAGATAGAGAGGATTTAGATTCTCCTCCTTTTGCTGGTGTTGATACAAATACAACATTTAATAGTACAACAAGTGCATTGCAACTTACTAATCCAGTTACAAACGCAACGGGAGAATACGCTTTCAAAGATATTTTAGATTTAGGTGCTGTATTTTCTCTTGATTTAAAAAGAGTTATACGTTCTATTGGTTTTGTTATAGGTACAGATATAGAAACCATTATTCCAAGTGGATCATTTTGGGATAATTATGCTATTGATGGTAATTTTGATGGTGCAGCAGCAGATGAAGCAAACTGTCAGATACAGGTAGCAACTTCACAAACAGCATCAGGAACTTTCGGAGGCTTTAATAATTTTGCAAATGGAACATTTAAAGGTCGTAGGTTTAAATTTAAATTAATTCTAGAAACAACTAATGTTTCACAAAATATGAACGTGCAGCAAGCAGGTTATACAGCAGAATTTCAATCGAGGACAGAACAGAATTATCAGACAGGTGGTGGAACATCTACCGCACCACAACAATCGGGTACATCTTCTTCTGGTAAAACGGTTACATTTGGAACTCCGTTTTTTGTAGGAACTTCTTCATTAGGAGGAGCAAATGCTTTCTTACCTTCTATCGGAATAACAGTTGAAGATGCAGCAGCAGGAGATTTCTTTCAAATATCTAATGTTAGTGGAACAGGATTTACTATTAAAATATTTAACAACAATGTTAATAGTCCTGCCGATAGATCTTTTACATTTCAAGCTGTCGGTTATGGTAAAGGAGTGTAAGATGGAGAAAAGTATTATTTAGATGAGCCAGGTATCAGACTATAATATTGCTAATGCGTCAGGAGCTTCTGTAAGAAGTGATCTTAATGCGGTATTTGATGCAATAAAAACTTTAAATAGTGGTGGTTCTGATCCTAGTAATACAGAAGCATTTATGCCTTATGTTGATACGGCAGATAGTAATAATTTAAAAATAAGAAATTCATCTAATAATGGCTTCACCACTATTGGTCCTGTTGATACAGCAAACTTAGGTTTATTACCTGTAGCTGGTGGCACAATGACAGGCCAGCTTTTAGCTGATGACGGTTCTAGTGCAAGCACTCCAGCACTGAGTTTTGATGGAGATACCGATACAGGAATTTATAGATCAGCAGCTAATACAATAGGATTTTCAACTGCTGGCACGCAAAGAGTAAGCATAAGTAATGCTGGATTGGATATGTTAAATGCATTACCAATCAGGTTTCAAGATTCTAGTGGTGCTCCTTTTGTTTCTCTTCAATCTCCTTCTTCACTTTCTGGAAATGTAGCTTTAACATTACCTGCATCAATAACAAATGGTGGTTTCTTACAGACAGATGGATCAGGTAATTTAAGTTTTCAAATTGTAGCTGGTGTTCCATCTGGATCTGTCTTTTGTATGGCAGTGGCAACTGTACCTACAGGTTATTTAGAATGTGATGGTGCAGCCGTTAGTAGAACAACATTTGCTGCTTTATTTGCTGTTATCGGAGAACAGTATGGAGCAGGTAATGGTAGCTCAACATTTAATATTCCTGATTTAAGAGGAGAATTTATAAGAGGTTTTGATAACGGCAAGGGAACAGACTCAGGAAGAAGTATTGCTAGTTCTCAAAGTGATCAAAATGACTCACATAGTCACAGTTTTTCTGGTAGTGCTTCTACCTCTAATAAATCTTTAACTGGTACAGTTACAAGAATAGCTGAAACTTTTAATGCGTCAGGTGCAGCAAGCGGAGTGTTTACAAAAACATCTGGGATAAATTCAGAGGCTACACCAGCTAGTACAGATGCTAGTGCTGCTGCTGGTTTTAGTATGGATGCTTCTCATAGTCATACTTTTTCTCTTTCTGGAACAACAAGTACTCAAGGAGGGGAATCAAGACCTCGTAATATAGCTATGATGTACATAATAAAAGTTTAATTATGGCTATTCAACCTGGAATTTATAATATGAATATTCAAAGGCGATCAGACCATAGTATTCAACTTGTTTTTAAAGATAGTGATAATAATGCAATAAATTTAGTTGGATTTACTGTGGAAGCACAGGTTTGGGAAGAAACACGCACCACAAAATTTGCTGATTTTGCTGTGACTTATACAAATAGAGGAGCAGGAACAATAGATATTGCATTAACAGATGTGCAGACTGCAACATTTAGTCCAAATTTATTAAAATATGATGTATTACTAACCAATCCATCTGGATTAAAAGAGTATTATTTAGAGGGAGACATCTTTATGAGCGAGGGTTATACAGCATGACCACAGTAAACGTCAGCACTACCAAAAATACTGTTACGGTAAATGAAGGGGATGCAACTGTTGTAACTGTGACAACAGCAGGGCCACAAGGTCCAGGTTTTGATTTAATTATAGATCACAGTGCTAAAGTTGATAATTCGGTGATGTACTATCAGCAAAGTAGTGGTAAGGTTATATTAGATAATAACGTCACCACACTAAAACTCGTTGACGGAGGGAATTTCTAGTGGCAAACACAGTAAGAATTAAAAGATCAACAGGATCTTCAGCACCAACAAGTCTTGCAAATGCTGAGTTAGCTCATGCAGAAGGCTCTGATATTATTTTTATCGGTAAAGGCACAGGTGGAGCAGGAGGTTCTGCAACAACTATTGAAAAAATTGGTGGAAAAGGAGCATTTTTTGATAAAGATACAGTACAAAATGCAAATAAAGTTTTAGGTGGGCCGACTACTGGAAGTGATGCAGCACCTACTTTTCGTTCACTTGTTGCTGATGATATTCCTTCGTTAGCTCATACAAAGATAAGTGATTTTGATACAGGGGTAAGAGTAAATAGATTAGATCAGATGGCTGTTCCTACAGGTTCAGTTTCATTTAACTCGCAGAACATAACAAACGTAGCCGATCCAGTAAACGCACAAGACGCTGCTACTAAAGGATTTGTAGAAGCTACATCTCAAGGTTTAAATGTTAAAAATTCATGTGTTGCAGCAACAACTGGAAACATAACAATATCTACTGCTCTTAATAGTGGAGATACATTAGATGGAGTCACTCTTGCAGATGGAAATAGAGTATTAGTTAAAGATCAATCTACTGCATCTCAAAATGGTATCTATGTAGTTGCAGCTTCACCTGCTAGGGCTGCTGACTTAGCTGCTAGTTCTAATGCTGCTGGTATGTTCACTTTTGTTGAGAAAGGAACAGTAAACGCAGATAACGGTTTTGTTTGTACTTCTGATTCTGGATCTGCTGTAGTAGGAACTAATAATTTAACTTTTGCTCAATTCTCTGGTGCTGGTCAGATTACAGCAGGAGATGGCCTAGATAAGTCTGGTAATACTTTATCTGTTGATCTCAAGGCTAATGGTGGTCTTGTAATTGAATCTACTGAAATCGCTGTAAAACTAGATGCAAGTTCTATTACTGGAACGCTTGCTATAGGAGATGGTGGAACTGGTGCTACAAGTGCAAGTGCAGCTAGAACATCTTTAGGGTTAGTGATTGGCACAGATGTCGAGCCACACAGTGATAAGATAACAGAGCTTGCAACTATGGGTCAGACAACAGCTAATGCTTTGGCAGATTTACTTGAAGCGGAAGTTCAGATACTAGATGGAGCAACAGTAACAACAGCAGAGTTAAACATTTTAGACGGAGGTACATCTGCAACATCAACAACACTTGCTGCTGCTGATCGAATGGTAATTAATGACGCTGGAACAATGGTACAAGTTGCATTATCTGATCTTGTTACTTTCTTGGAAAATGGAAGCGTTTCTGGTTTTGATATTGATGGCGGAACTTACTAAGCCATAGGAGGTTATAGCTCATGGCGAATGTCATTAAACTAAAAAGAGGAAGCGGTAGCGATCCAGGTGCTAATGATCTTGTTGTCGGTGAAGTAGCGATAAGAACTGATAGTGGTAAATTATTTACTAAGAAAGACAATGGAAGTATTGCTGAAATAAGTGGTAGTGGTGGTGGTGCAAGTAACTTCTTTATTAATACACTATCCTCATCATCTGGATCAGGTGGGGGTAGTGCTTCTTTTAATGGTTCTGCAACCAGATTTACTTTAAGTAATCCACCTTCTGTATCAGCACAACAACTTCTTGTTTCTGTTAATGGTGTTATTCAAAAACCTAATTCTGGAACGAGTCCTAGTGAAGGTTTTGCGATAGATGGTGATGATATTATATTTGCTGCCGCACCAGCTACAGGAGCAGACTTTTTTATAATTACATATGCAGAATTAGCAGTAGGAGTACCTTCTGACAATAGTGTTACGAGTGCAAAGATAGCAGATTTAACGATAGTAAATGGAGATATAAGCAATACAGCATCTATCGCTGGAACGAAGATTTCACCTGATTTTGGATCGCAGAATATAAGTACAACTGGAACTTTAAATTCTGGTAATTTAACAATCACTGGTGCAGCCCCATCATTATTTTTAACAGAGTCAGACTCTAACCCTGATTATCAACTATTCTCTAATGGTGGTAAGTTTAAAGTACATGATGTAACTAATAGTGCCGACAGATTAACTATTGATTCGTCTGGAAACGTAGGTATAGGGGTAACAGATGTTAAAGCAGCACTTCAAATAAACTCAGGCAGAAACGCAGAAACAGATAGACATGATGGATCAAACTATCATTTATTTTTAAGAAATCCAGCAGATGATAATGGTGAAGCCTGTGGACTTGCTTTTTCAGTTACATCTAACGCAACTAAAACAGGTGCTGCAATTTTGCATGAACGAGATGGCGGTGGCTCTCAAGGAAGTATGCAGTTTTATACCAATGGTGATGGAAATTCCATATCAGAACGTATGCGTATAGATTCGGCTGGGAGAGTAGGTATTGGTACAACAAATCCACCTGCTGCTTTGCATCTACATTATGGAACTGATCCATCTCTAAACATATTTAGTACGCAACATACACAAAATACTGGTTCAAAAATTAATTTTGGGGTAGGACAATCAGCATCGTCAGGTGGAAATACAGGTGCAAGAATTGAAATGAATATTCCTAATTCTGGCGGTGCAATGAGTGGGGAATTGAAGTTTTTTACTAATAGTGGTGATAATTTACAAGAACGTATGCGTATAAATTCGTCTGGAAACGTAGGTATCGGAACAACAAGTCCAAACAACTTATTAAATATTCATGGAGTATTTGAAACTAATGCTTTTGATAATAGTAATGGACAAGGAGGACGTTTTACAGCTAAAGGTTTGTTAATTGGAGATGCTTTTACAGCAGGTAAAACCTCCAGTGATGATCGAAACTCAATTATATGGAATGAACGTGGTTTAGATATAGTTTTTGCTACTAGTGATACTGAGCGAATGAAAATAGATAGTAATGGTCATATAAGATTTGGAGCTACAGCAGCTATACAATCTGAAAAGTTTACTTTCTTTAGACCAGAATCAGACGGAAATACTTTGGCTTATTTTCATCAGGGAGCTTCAGCTAATGTAACAGGTATAATAATGCGTCATGGCAGAGGAGTTTCTGGCTTTTCTGGCAAGATGGTTGGCTTTTTAAGAAATGATGGAACTGAAGTTGGTAGTATCACTCTTGGAGTTAGTTCAACCGCTTTCAACACAAGTTCTGACTATAGATTAAAAGAAAATGTAACGTCAATAACTGATGGTATTACAAGATTAAAGACACTAAAACCCTATAGATTTAATTTTAAAGACGATACAACAAAGCCTGTTGTAGATGGATTTTTTGCACATGAAGTTACAGCAGTTCCAGAAGCTATAACAGGAACTAAAGATCAAGTTGATGCAGATAATAATCCTGTTTATCAGTCAATAGATCAATCTAAACTTGTTCCTTTACTTGTAGCTGCATTACAGGAAGCTATAGTTAGAATTGAGGCATTGGAGGCAGGGTAAATGGCATTAACACAGATAACAACAGACGGAATAAAAGACGGCACTATAACTGGAACGGATCTTACCACCAACGTAGACTTTGTTGATAACCAAAAGCTAAGACTTGGGACAGGTAATGATCTAGAAATTTATCACGATGGTAGTCATAGTTTTATTGATAACGACACAGGACATCTTACTGTTACTGCAAGTCAGATAAATTTAAACAATCAAGATAATTCTGAGAATTGTGCCACACTTGTTGGTAATGGTGCTGTAAACCTATTTTTTAATGGTAGTAAAAAATTTGAGACTACAAGTAATGGAGTCAACATTACGTCAGGAACTCCTTTTCTTACTGTTACAGCTTCAGATAATGATGGAGATGCAACATTAAATCTTGTTGCTAAATCTCAAGATGGATCTATTGTTGGTGGTATTTCAAGAATAGTATCCGAGTCATCTAGCAATTCAAATGGTGCTTCAGCCATGTCGTTGCAAACTCGCAATAGTAGTAATACTGTCACTACTGCAATAAGAATAGATAAAGATCAAGATGTTACTTTACCAATAGACAATCAAAAACTAAGGTTTGGTGCTAGTCAAGACCTACAAATTTATCATGATGGAAGTAACTCTTACATTAATAACGATACTCAGTATTTACAGATTCAATCTAGCTATGGAGTTCTTTTACAAAGACATGACGGAAGTGAGAACTTATTAAGAGCGTTATCTAATGGAGCCGTAGAACTCTATTACGATGGCAATAAGAAGTTTGAGACAACAAGTGCTGGAGTTAGTGTAACAGGTGTTCAAGCTATTAATGGTGGCCTTACTGATACTCCATTTACTATTGATGCAGCCGCTAGTAATGGGCCACACATGAGGTTTAAAAAAAATGGGGCTGATTTACATTTTGTAGGATGTGCACCCGGAATTGGAGCTGGTGGTGATTCAGAGGATATGGCAATTAGATTTGAAGATCAACTTTTCTTTAACAGAAATGGTACAAATTTTGCCAAAATTGATAACACCGCTTTTTACCCAAACGTTAATAACACATACGATCTAGGTTCAACATCTAAGCGTTGGAGAAACATCTACACCAATGACCTTAATTTATCTAACGAAGGTGGTGCTAATGATGTTGACGGAACTTGGGGAAGTTATACTATACAAGAAGGAGCAGAGGATCTTTTCTTAGTGAACAAACGATCTGGTAAGAAATATAAGTTCAACTTAACGGAGGTATCGTAATGGCTATTAATACAGCACAAGGAAGTATTCATGGGCCATTATTAAATTTTGGTTTTGATACAAAAACAGGAATTCAAACTTTTGGTGCGAGTTCTAGTTATACAACTATTAGTGGAATGACTGTAAACTTGTCTTTGCAACACGCTAATAATTTCTTTCTAGTCATGGCTCAACTTACAATTGGATGTAATAGTGCAACTTCAGTAATTGCTACACTTCAAGCTAATGGTAGTCCAATAGATGCGTTAAGAGGAGCATCAGACGGAGTTAGATTGAGATCAACGTCAAGATCTAGTCAAGATGGTCAATATGAAGCACATACAGTACCATTGATAGGTATTTACTCACCTGGAAATACCAACTCTTATGCATTTACAGTTGGTGGTGCTACTAATGATGGAACTTTTTCTGTGAATAAGAGTCATACATCAAATAATGATACCTCTAGAGACTCTACAAGATCTTTTTCAAGCATACAAGTTTTTGAATTTCACTCATAAGTTATGACTAATTACGATCACGAGGCTATTAGAAAAGCATATCCAAATGTTTTTATGATTGATGACGATACTGACACTATTGTTGATGCAAATGAAAATGCAGTTACTATAAATCAATCTCTTGTTGATGCTGCTAGGGTTGAATTAGATAAATTACTTTATCAAGATGATAGAGCTAAAGCATACCCAGACATGGGTACACAATTAGATTACATCTACCATCATGGTATAGATAAGTGGAAAACAGACATAGTTGATCCTATAAAAGCCAAGTACCCAAAACCTAGTTGAATTTATAGCAGATTGCTAGTATATTATAGTAATACAATATCAATCTAATGGCAGTCGATCCACAGCAAAAACTAGAAGCTCTAAACTCTGAGCTACAGCAGGTAGTAGACAATTATAATAAAGCTACCCAGGTAGTAGAAAACTGTAAGCAGAGAATATTTGAATTAAAAGGTGGAGTAGCTGCTGTAGAAGATATTTTAAAGCCAGATGAGACAGCAGAAGAACAGTCTGAGTAACATTGAATTTAATTTAAAAACAGTTAGTATATAACTTTAATTTCTAAAAAATGATCAAAAGAGTATTAACAATAGCTGCTGCTTCAGCACTATCAACACCTGCTTTTGCTGGTTTCTATCTGAACGTAGAAAACAATGGTTCTTATACAGGTAAAGACTTTACTGGATCGGGTACTGACTTACATCTTGGTTATGAGAATGGCAATGCTTTTGGTAGCTACTACGTTCAAGGTGGTGCTTACTTAAACAACCCAGATGGAGCAGATTCAGAAACAAACTTTTCTGGTAAAGTTGGTGGTTCTGTAGTTGCATCAAAAAATATTGATGTATATGGTGAGTTTTCTGTTGTTACTGACGATACAAACAGCTACGGAACTAAGGTTGGTCTGAAGTATAAGTTCTAGTCATCATTCCTAGAGTTACATAGAGAGGAGCTAATGCCATAATTCCTACGAAGGTTATAATGGTGACAGGCACTAACGCTTTAGCAAAGGCTTCTCTCATGTTTCAAAAAATTGCAAATGTTTTGAGTATTCTCTCATTTCTAATGGTAACTTCTGTTATCGGTGGAGGGTACTTTGGTTATAAGTATGTAACGTCAGAACAATTTCAAAACAAGATGATGAATAAAGTTTTAAAAGGAGTTGGAGGCATGATGCCTAAAGTCTTAGATAAAGGATTACCAAAGATGACAGGAGAATCCATGCCAATTCCTAAGAACTTGGGTATCTAATGAACTGTTATTGGTGCAAAACAGAATTAATCATAGGTGGTGACATTGATATTGAAGATGGAATGGTTGGTTATCCTGAGTTTTCGGTAATGACTAATTTATCTTGTCCTAAATGCCATGCAGAGGTAGAAGTTCTTAAGAAAAGAGATGCCTTCGATTGAAATACCTGACATAACTATTCGTGAGATTTATATTCCAGACGTTCCAGAAATATATAGTCCTCATTACATAACTATTACTGAACCACCTGATATAGATGTTGCTGGCTGTACATATCAGCATCGAGATATAAAAAATACAGGTAATCGTAATTTATTATTAGAAGATCCCAATGGTGTATATAGTACCTGTGATTTTCCTTTTCCTAGCTTTATCCCTCTCGATTATTCTCCTGATAATTTAGTAATTGTAGAAGAGCTTCCTGCCAGTAGTCCTAATCCTGATATGCCTGAGAGTAAACAGCCTGCTATACCAGATATTCCAAAAGAAAAAAATATTGAACTACCTTTATGTCCTGGTAAATCTGATCAGCGTGTTGGGGATTTTCGTAACGAAAAACGAGTAGAGCGTGTTATTGGACATAAAAGAGGAGAAGATGGTGTTGAGTGTATAACTCTCTATGAAAACGTCCCATTTAAAGATCAATACATTCCAGAAGTTTCTACTATTGTATCTACTGCTGTTATTGGCTTGGTTGCTGCCAGTACTCCACTTCTTCTTAATGTAGTAAAACCATTAGTAAAGCAGGTAGTGAAGAAACTGACCAAGAAGAAAGAAAAGAAGTAACATTGTTACGGATTGAAAACATGACGAGAGTGATAGCAGTCTCGTGTTATAGTAATAAGGAAATCAATAACTTTCACTCTTATGAAACATAAATTCCAAAACAGAACTGATCATGTTCTTGAAAAAGACGATTATTTCTTTGCTAATTTTGACCAGTTTGACAGCGAAATTAGTTTAGCTTTTCACTCTAGAAATGATGTCTCAAGCTACACAATGCCCCTTGATAAATTCATTAGCTCACTACAAACATCTATTGAAGATTTTGACAAAACTGAGTTAGAAGTGATGAAAATGACTGCTGCTGTTTTATTTACAAAAATAAGATCAATAGAAAAAGCTAAAGCTAAAGTAGACCTTAAAGAAACTGAAGAAAAAATACCCGAAACTGTATGACTTCCGAAAAACAAAATACGTTAGCAAACTTATATCAAGGCATAGATTATTGCCTTGAGTTTGTTACTCCAGATAAAGCACAATTTTATCTAGAAAAAAACTTTGAAAATAATCGCAAGATTAGTAGAAATAATCTTGAAGAATTAAAAAGAGAGATGAAAAACAGTCGTTTCATCTTGTCTGATTCTGCTATTTGTTTTGATACAGATGGCATCCTTGTTAATGGTCAACATAGATTACTTGCTGTTGTTCAAACAGGAATGACACAACCCTTCCTTGTTGTTAAAAATATGCCTAGTAAATCCAAACAAATAATGGATGTTGGTAAATCTAGATGTATGTCTGATCGTATTACCATTAGTGGTGTAAAGATTAGCAGAAGAGATTGTGCAACCATAAGACACGCTATGGCTAGTATTGGTCAAACTACTGGTACTGAACAATTTGCAAGGCCATGCCATGACGCTTTAGTTTCAGAAACTTATTTAAAACATAATCAGTTTCTATATCTTATGGGAAAAGTATGTCCTACCAATACCAGTAGAGTTAGATCATTTTTTCTTGGAGCAGCATTAAAAATTTATGCTGAGATGACTTATAACAATCAGTCTGGAAAAAACAAAAAGTATGATCATTCAATGTCTCCAAAAGAAAGAGCATTACATTGGTTAAATATTGTCACTACTGGTATGGCAAGCCCTATTGATGGTATTGATAGGGATATTAAGCCATGTGATAGAGCAGCACAGATCATTTTTAAAAAGTCTTGTGATGCTGCCTTAAAAAGGTCTTATTGGAGTAGTGCTGATGCCTTTGCTCTTACTGTTAGAGCAGCCCATCATTTTATGCTTGGTTTAGATATTCAATATATAAGAACTCCAAAGGAAGATCCCTTTAGAGATTTTATTGAGTTACCTTCAACCAATCAAATACTAACCATGACATCAAATTGATATTACAATGTTCTTAATTACTTTTTCAAAATGAATGAAAATCTACAGCGATTATCAGTTCAAATAACAAGCCATCAGTACAAATTATTAAAGCATTTTACTAAACCAGGTACTTCTATTTCTTCTATCGTAAGACATGCTCTTGATGATTACTTTATTGAAGCTGACCAAGCTCTTCAAGAAAAAGCATTTGAAGCAGCACAATATGAAGAGTACGAAAAGTATATGCTTGAACAAAAAGAAGAACCTGTAATGGCTGATGCTAGTGTCTTTTTATAGACATCTGATATAATAGGTCTAGGCTTGAAAGTTTGCCTAAGTAGATAAGTTGCTTTGGAAGGGGCTTATCTACTTTTTAATTTGTATAATAAAAAAACCCTATTCAACATGGCGAAGGATAGGGTGTCTAGGTAGGCAAGTTTACCCGTACTTGTCTACTGCAAATTTGATGTATAATAGATATTAAGCAAGAGAACTCTTAACCAAAGCTAACACTCCCTAGTTAAGGGCGAGCTTTTGCTTACTTTAATTTATGAGTATGTGGGATAACTTGATTCGGTGGGATGCTAACTACAATATCTTCACAAGTAATAGCACTAGGAGTATTAGGCTTGAAGGTAACACCTAATCTCGCCTGAGCCGCACATTGCTCAAGACGATAAAGGCTGATCTCCATTTTTGTTTTCTTAATCAATAACTTCTGAGCTTCTATATTTACTGCACTTGCTTCATGGCAAAGTTTTGGAGATTTTCCTAATGGAATATTTATCTGAGCAGAGATACCATAATTTAAATTAAAGTTTTCTTTTTCAAATCTGG
>Ga0208157_1000542_pt1 | contig 20146 bp, 23 predicted proteins | sample 5_EtaG_FD_184077 | JGI IMG/M metagenome (GOLD analysis project Ga0208157, IMG submission 184077) | Marine viral communities from the Subarctic Pacific Ocean - 5_ETSP_OMZ_AT15132 metaG (SPAdes) (version 2) | ecosystem: Environmental > Aquatic > Marine > Oceanic | place: Pacific Ocean | collected...
AAAATAGATGATAAGTTTATTTGTACAACTAAAGTTAATAAATTGACAGGAGCAGTTGCAAGACAGTCATATGAAGTGTGGCTAAATCGTGGCATTTATATGGCAAATCATATATGTGCTACATCTAGGAAAGTTTATTCATTTGGAATGGAGATGGGTTATGCAGAAGTTAATCCATTCTCTACATTCAAGTGTAAAGTTACTAAGCCTAGAAAAGTTACATGGACAAAAGAACAGATTATGCAGTTATTAGATTTCTGTTATGCAGATTTTAAATATCGTAGTCTTGGTTTAATTGTACAAATGGCATATGAATGGTGTCAAAGGGTAGGAGATATGAGATTACTACAGTTTGATAGCATAGATTATGACAAAGGAGTACTCAACTTAGAGCAATCCAAGAGAGGTGCAACAGTTCATCTGCCTATAAGTGATGATTTACTTGAAATGCTTATACAACAGAAAGATGAATATGATTTTCAGAAATATGTTGCACCTTATCCAAAGGCTATGAGAGGCTCATACAAGCCTTATACATTGACTAGGCTATCCATAGTGGCTAGAAGGGCAATGAAGCTCTGTGGACTGCCTGATGAGCTAAGAATAGCTGATTTAAGACGGACAGGTACAACAGAAATGGTGGAAGCAGGAGTAAGTATGGGTCAGATAATGTCTGTCACAGGTCATGCTAATCCACAATCTGTGAAACCTTATATGAAAAATACTTTGGACTCTGCAAAAAATGCATTGACAATACGAAAAAAGTATGATATAAGCACAGATAACGTGCCGAACAAAGAACTATATAACATATAAGTGGTATATTATAAATGAATATATATAACTATGTAAGTGATTTACAATTAAGTGTAGGCGAGAGTAAAAGGTTTAACTGTCCTAACTGTAATGGATATAAAACTTTTACTGCTACAAATAATATGGGTCAGTTACTATGGAACTGTTATAAAATATCTTGTAGTATATCAGGTTCAGCACGTGTCCACTTATCTGTGGATGATATAAGAGATGCCATTGACCCTAGTGTAGTAGATGATGACATAAATGATTTTATGTTACCTGATTATGTTGTACAACACAATAACAGACCAAATGTTTTATCATGGTGTAGACAATGGAATATTGATATAACTAATATAGAAGTATTCTATGATGTAAAGGAAGATAGGATAGTGTTTCCTATTATGCATGATGGTAAAATGGTTGATGCAACAGGCAGGTCACTAGGTAAAAAACTACCCAAATGGAAAAGGTATGGAAAAAATAACTTGCCTTTTGTTCATGGTTGTGGTAGGGTGGCAGTAGTTGTTGAGGATTGTGTTAGTGCTATCGCAGTAGGCAGTGAAGTATATGCAGGGGTAGCAGTGTTGGGTACATCATTAGCTGAATCACATAAGAGATACCTTTCACAATTCTCAACTGCTATAATAGCACTAGACCCTGATGCAGTACCCAAAACACTAGCATTTGCAAAAGAACTGAGAGGTTATGTGAATGATGTAAAAGTGCTAAGAGTAACAGACGATTTAAAATACAGGAGAGCAGAAGATTTTGATAAACTAAATGAAATAACCCCAAAGGAGTAACCAACATGGAATTATCATTAATAAGAAGTTTGATGGACAAGGAGTTCTACAATGAGCATAGAGGTGCTAAGTGTCCTGATAGACTATTCAGTAAAGACGTAAGAAAGATTAAGACTGCCATAGATACTGCTATGGATAGATATGAAAGGTCAGTAACACCTGATGAGATAGAAGCCTTGTTCATGGCTAACAATCCATCAATGACTACTGCACAGAAACAAGCATACTCTAGTTTGTTTAAACAAGTAAAGAAGGAGTTGCCACTTGGTAGTGATATCGCACAGGAAGTATTATCTAAACTGTTTCAACAGGTTGTTGGCGAAGACATTGCTAATCTTGGGTTTGACTATGTTAATGGTACTAAATCCACACTTGAACCTCTTAGAAATGTTCTTGAGTTATATGCTGATGATTTTACTCCCAATTTAAAAGTGGAGTGGGATGACATAAGCATTGAGACATTACTAGAGAGGAATGACCTAGAAGCTAGATGGACATTCAATATACCTTGTCTAACTAGAAAGGTAGAGGGTGTAAATTCAGGACACCTGATTGAGGTAGGTGCTAGACCTAATACAGGTAAGACATCTTTTCATGCATCATTGATTGCTAGTCCTAGTGGCTTTGCTCATCAAGGTGCTAAGTGTATTATACTATGTAACGAGGAATCTGCTCACAGAGTTGGTGCTAGGTATCTAACATCAGCTACAGGTATGACAATGCATCAGATAAAGAAAGACCCAAGTAAAGCACGTGAATTGTATGAGCCTGTTAAGAAGAACATACACATTAAAGATGCATCCAATCGTGACATGGCATGGGTTGAAAGTATCTGTAAGGCATACAAGCCTGACATAGTTGTATTAGACATGGGAGATAAGTTTGCTAGGACAGGTGGCTTTGCAAGGACAGATGAAGCACTAAAAGCTAATGCTATTCATGCTAGACAGATAGCTAAACAACACGAGTGTGCTATCTTTTATATGTCGCAGTTATCTGCTGAAGCAGAGGGTAAGATATATCTTAATCAAGCTATGATGGAAGGTAGTCGTACAGGTAAGGCAGCCGAAGCAGATTTGATGATTCTTATAGCTAAAGATACAGTTAAAAATCCTGATGGTGGAGAGGAAGAAAGTCCTGCTAGACATTTAAATATAGTCAAGAATAAGTTATCAGGATGGCATGGTGTTGAACATTGTGAATTGGATTATGTAACTGCTAGGTATCAGTAATGGACACTGATTTATTTGGTAATATAATTAAACAAGAAGAAGATAGTTCTAATTATATAACTTGCATAAAATGTGATATTGAACAACCTGTAGAACAATTTAGTGTAATGCAATCAGGAGAGATAAAGAGAACTTGCAAGTCTTGTAAGAATGGACACAAGAGTGTAGTAAAGAAGTTAAGAAGAGAAAATGCACCACCTTCTGATGATTACGTATGTCCTATCTGTGAAAGAAGTATTGAGGAAATGTCTAAGTATGGACAACTAAGAATGAAAAGTTGGGTACTAGACCATTGCCATGACACTAATACTTTTAGAGGATGGATATGTCATCATTGTAATACAGGGTTAGGTGGTTTTTCAGATAGCTTGACAAAACTTAAAAATGCTGTTATATACTTACAGAAACATAAGGAGAAATTAAATGACTAATTTAACTCAAGAAGAAAAATTAAAAACTCAAAAAGAAAGATTAACACGTTGGGCAAATGAGATGATTGACTTAGGATGTCCATATAGGTCTGTAGTCAGAGAAGGACTTCCTTTTACTAAAGAGATGCTACCTGAAATAGAAGAAGATATAATAGATTATCAGAAAGAAGCAAATAGAGTTGATAAAAATAAATATCATAAAGATTATTATTCCAATACTAATTGGAAAAAAGTAAAGAGATTAAAAAAACTAAAAGAATTAATATCTTTTGATTTATATATTAAACCACATGGACATCTTAATTTTGGTTTAGTTGAAATAAATAGAAAATATATAGTAAGCCTTATTGACAATAATTGGAGAACTGTGTATAAGAATAAGTGGTACAAACATAAAAAAGATTTATCAGACTTTGTTAATAATTATATATTAAAGGATTTTCCTAATGAAGCTAACACTTGATGTAGAGAATACAGTTACACATAGAGATGGTAAGCTACATCTTGACCCATTTGAATCTAACAATAGATTGGTAATGGTTGGTTGTCTAACTGATAGTGGCAAGGAATATTTATTCAGAGATAACTTTGATGGAGTGCAAGAGTTATTGGATGAAGCAACTATACTTATAGGACATAACATAGTACATGATTTACTGTGGCTATGGGAGTGTGGATTAAAGTATGATGGTGCAGTGTTTGATACTATGTTAGCAGAGTATGTTTTACAAAGAGGTAACAAGCAACCCTTATCACTTGAAGCCTGTGCTAATAGATATGAGTTAGCCACAAAGAAACAAGACACTATGAAAGAATACTTTAAGAATAAAACACCTATAGATGAAATACCCAAGCAAGAGTTATCTGACTACTTATCTGCTGACTTAAAAGCAACACAAGAATTATCAGATGTGTTATACAGGAAGTTAAACACAGAAGAGTATGCAGGATTAATGAATACAGTTGTTCTAACTAATCGTGTATCTGTTACATTAGCAAGAATATATCAGAATGGTTTTACTGTTGATGTTAATAAATTAAATGAGGTTAGAAGTGAGTTTGAAAAAGAAAAGATAGATACAGAGAAGCGATTAACCACACAAGTAAGACAACTAATGGGAGACACACGTATTAATCTCAATAGTCCTGAACAGATGTCTTGGGTTATATATAGTAGAAAGCCTAAAGATAAACTTGAATGGGCAAATACATTCTCACCATACATGGATGTGACTGAATACAAAAAGAATGTTAAAGATAAATCAGATATTGTGTACAAGACAGAAGCACAGAAGTGTGCAGGTTGTTTAGGCACAGGTTATGTAAGAAAGGTTAGGAAAAATGGAGTACCTTATGCTAAACCCAACAAATGTGATTATTGTGATTCTGTTGGCTACCTATTTGTACCTACGAAAGTGGTAGCAGGACTAAAGTTTACTGCTCCTACTGCTAAGTGGGTTAGTGCTAATGGATTTACAGTTAATAAGACTAATCTAGCTACACTACAGGGCATTGCTAGGAAGAATAATTTACAAGAAGCAGTTAGTTTCTTATCTGACTTACAAAGACTATCAGCTTTGGATACTTACTTATCATCTTTTGTTGAAGGTATCACTACACACACTAAACCTGATGGTAAACTTCATGTAAGACTATTACAACATAGAACTGCAACAGGTAGATTCAGTGGTGCTGACCCTAATATGCAGAATATGCCTAGAGGTGGTACTTTTCCTGTTAAAAAGGTGTTTGTCTCTCGTTGGGAAGGTGGACAGATACTTGAAGCTGACTTTGCACAGTTAGAGTTCAGAGTATCAGCTTACTTGTCACAAGATAAAACTGCAATGAAGGAGATTGAAGATGGGTTTGATGTGCATAGCTATACTGCTAGTGTTATTAGTGATGCAGGTGAGAAGACATCTCGCCAAGAAGCGAAGGCTCATACCTTTGCACCCCTCTATGGAGCAACAGGGTTTGGAAGGACACCTGCTCAGGCTACATATTATAAACACTTCACAGAAAAGTACGAAGGAATCGCATTATGGCACTCCAAATTGGCTAAAGAAGCTATAGGCACTAGTAAGATAACTACACCATCAGGTAGACAGTTCTCATTCCCTGATGTTAGAAGAAACTCCTATGGTAAGGTGTCTCATTTTACACAGATAAAGAATTATCCTGTACAATCATTTGCTACTGCTGATATAGTTCCTCTTATCCTAGTAAACATAGAGAATGAATTAGTCAATCTAAAATCTTGTATTGTCAACAGTGTGCATGATTCTATAGTCATAGACATACATCCTAATGAGATACAAAAAGTAATACACGTTATTAAAATAGTTAATAGTAAAATGATTAGTTTAATAAATAGTGCATTTGCATTAGAGTTCAATGTACCATTATTATTAGAAGCAAAAATAGGTAATAATTGGCTTGACACGAAAGACGTTATGTGATATAACTTACAAACTTTAATAGAAAGGAAAGATATGGTTAATGAAATAACTACAATAGATACCAATAATTATGCAGAGATGGCAAAAGCTATGGGTATCGCAGGGGAAACAGGCTCATCTGATACGAGCAAGGCTAATCCTCTACCAAGAATGAGATTGCATCATAATAATATTATGGGCATGAAGAAGGTTGGAGATGAAAGTGTAGAAGCAGTAGTCGTTAAGGGTGGTTCATTTAAACTAGAACGACCTGATATGCCTGTTGTGTATTCTCCAACTGCTGAAATCAGACCCTTTGTACAGAGGTTTATGTATAAAAGGTTTGTTAAAAATATGTCTGCCAAGAAGGGTGAACCTATGGGTGTTTATCACAAGACACTTATGGCAGACAACTTAAATAATGACTTAAAGGATAATCAGGGTAGCTTCAACTGTGGTAAGCCATCAGGATATATTAAAGACTTTAAGGCATTGCCTGTAGCTACACAGGAAGTTATCAAGCAGATTAAAAGGGTCAGAGTAATCTTTGGTCTTATTGATATGCCTAATGCTACAGATGAGAAGGGTAAAAAAGTAACACTAGACGATAGAACACCATTCATATGGGAGATTGATAATCGTGATGCTTTTAAGACACTAGGAGAACCTTTTAATAAGTTTAACCAAACTAAGAGACTCCCTGTTCAGCATTATATTCAGTTAACTAGTGAAGAGAGAGCATTGCCTAGTGGTGCTAAGTTTTATTTACCTAACTATTCTTTAGACTTACAGAAGACTGTTCAAGTAACAGATGAAGACCAAAATACTTTCATTAACTTTATGGCATGGATAGATAACTACAATAGTTATATATTTAATGAATGGGAAATGAAAGCTAAAGCTCCTGTTAGTCAAGAAGATAAAGACATCGTTGATGATTTTATTGACGTTGATGTTGAAGAAGAGGTGGCATAGTGAACCATCCTGCTGAAATGATGATTCATCAGTATCTTGAAAATGCTACAAGTGGCAAGTCTGCTATGAGCCAAGAGAATATAGAGCAAGTAGCTACAGATATTAAAGATGCATTGAATCGTCAGTTCAATACTAAGAGGGATGAAAAGTTTAGGTTGCGTATGTCTAATATAGGCAGACCATCTTGTCAGCTTTGGTTTGAGAAAAACAAACCTGAGACTGCGTTACCTAAACCCACTACTTTTGTTATGAACATGATGATTGGAGACATAGTAGAAGCAGTATTTAAAGCAGTGTTAAGAGAAGCTAATGTTAAGTTTGAAAACAGTGACACTGTAACACTTGACCTTGATAAAGAAACTAAGATATCAGGCTCTTATGATTTGGTTATGAATGATGAAGTAGATGATATTAAATCTGCATCTGATTGGTCATACAAGTATAAGTTTGATTCTTATGAATCTTTACATTCAGGAGATAGTTTTGGCTATGTTGGACAACTAGCAGGATATGCTAAAGCACTAGGTAAAAAGGCAGGTGGTTGGTGGGTACTTAATAAAGCCAATGGTCTGTTCAAGTATGTTCGTGCTCATATTGATATGGATAAGGAACTTGCTAAGATAAAAAAGAATGTTAAGGCAACTGAATCAAAAGAATTGGTTAGATGTTTTGAGCCTGAGCCTGAGACATTTAGAGGTAAAGAGACAGGTAATATGGTATTGAATAAAAACTGTACCTTCTGTTCTTACAGACAGGCTTGTTGGGAAACCTTAAAAGAATTACCTGCACAGATGTCTCAAGCTAAAGAACCTAAGATGGTTCAGTACGTAAGTCTTAAGGGTGCTTAGTTGTCTCCCCATAAGATAAGAAGAGAAGCTATAAAGCATGGGTATAGGAGTGGTTTAGAACATACTCTCTCCATATATCTTACAGAATTGAAACATAAATACGATTATGAATCAATTAAAATAGAGTGGGAAGATTTGTCTTATCGCACCTATACCCCTGACTTTATATTAAACAATGGTATTATAATTGAAACGAAAGGAAGATTCCTTGCTATAGATAGAAGAAAACATTTAGCTATAAAGAGACAGCATCCTAAACTAGACATTAGATTTGTTTTTACTAATAGTAGAAATAAACTAAGGAAGGGTGCTAAATCTTCTTATGGACAATGGTGTGATAAGTATGGATTTAGGTACTATGACAGGATAATTCCTGAAGATTGGCTTAAAGAAAAAGGCAAAAATAGACATCCTAAGTTTATAAAATTTGCAGGGTCTAAGATAAGGAGAGTTAAATGACTGTAGAAAGCAAAATATTAAGTGAGGATTTTATTATAGATGTTAGACCTGAAATGGATAAGCATTTTAGATGGACAGGTGGAGTTAACATATCAATAATGACATCTCCTGACAATCCATTAGACGATGGGGATTATTATGGTGTTATGGATTTTTGTAGAACTATGTGTGCAACTGTACCACTAATGGAAAAAGATGAAGATTTAAGACAAAGGCTTATGAAAGAAGCAGAACACAACGAAGAAAAGCCTGAGCCAAAGCTAAAAGTAGTTGACAAACAAGACAATGTTGTGATACTATCTTTTGATTCAGATAACGATAATAAAAAATGTTAAGACATATGGAGTACATGAAAATGATGGCAGAAAAAGCAGAGATGGAAGAGATGGTAAATCATCCTAAACACTATAATGAATCAGGTATTGAGTGCATTGATGCTTTAGAAGCTATGTTGGGAGATGGCTTTGAGTCTTATTTACAAGGCAACATTGCTAAATACTTATGGAGATACAAGTACAAGAATGGTTTAGAAGATTTAAAGAAAGCACAGTGGTACTTGAATAAACTTATAGAGGTAAGTGATGCGAGTTAAGATTATGGTGACTCTTTCAGTTGACCCTGAAGAGTATCCAATACCTTCAGATGGCGATGTGACAGAAGACTTTGAAGATTATATGCGTGAGTTATTTCACGATTTAGAGGGTGTAAAGATATCCCATATTAAAATACTAACGGAGTAAAAGATGATAAGTAACTACCTACCAACAGATTACCAAAACTTTATAGCACTCTCTCGCTATGCAAGATGGAAAGAAGATGACCAAAGAAGAGAGAATTGGGGAGAGACAGTAGATAGATACTTTAGTTATATGACTGAGCATCTTAAAACTAATCACAATTATAACTTAACAAAAGCATTGAAAGAAAAACTATCTACACAGATAATGAACTTAGGTGTCATGCCTAGTATGAGAGCATTAATGACATCAGGACCTGCTTTAGATAGATGCCATGTAGGTGGTTACAACTGTAGTTATATACCTGTAGATAGTCCTCGTTCATTTGACGAGTGTATGTACATACTTATGTGTGGTACAGGTGTAGGTTTCTCTGTTGAACGTGAGAACGTAGACAAGCTACCCATAGTCAATGAACACTTTGAGGACAGCACTACTATCATAACTGTTGGTGACAGCAGACCCGGATGGGCAAAAGCATTGAGAGAACTTATTGCTATGCTATATGTAGGGCAAGTGCCTACTTGGGATGTATCACAGGTCAGACCAGCAGGTGCTAGACTAAAAACATTTGGTGGTAGAGCATCAGGACCTGCACCATTAGTTGAATTGTTTCAGTTCTGCATACAGAAGTTTAAGGGTGCTAAAGGCAGAAGACTATTTCCTATTGAGTGCCATGATATCATGTGTAAGATTGGTGAAGTTGTAGTTGTAGGTGGAGTACGTAGGTCTGCACTTATATCACTATCCAACTTAGGTGATGACCAAATGAGACACGCAAAGTCAGGTCAATGGTGGGAGAATGAAGGACAGAGAGCATTAGCTAATAACTCTGTAGCATTTAAAGGTAAGCCTGAGATGGGTACATTCATGCGAGAATGGACATCATTATATGAATCTAAATCAGGGGAACGTGGTATCTTTAACAGACAGGCAGCCAAAGTGAAAGCACTTGAAAATGGTAGACGTAATGCTGATTATTATTTTGGATGTAATCCATGTTCAGAGATTATACTTAGACCATATCAGTTCTGTAATCTTACAGAGGTAGTATGCAGAGTTACAGATGATGTAGAATCCTTGAAGGAAAAGGTACGTATGGCTACTATACTTGGTACGCTACAATCTACGCTTACTAACTTCAAATATTTACGTAAGATATGGAAAGATAATACAGAAGAAGAAAGACTATTAGGAGTTTCCCTAACAGGTATACTTGATTGTCCTGTATTAAATCACGATTACTATGAGTTAAGTGATACTCTTGAGGAATTAAGAGCAGTAGCAGTAGAAACTAACAAGAAGATTGCCAAAGATTTAGGCATACCACAGTCAACTGCTATAACTTGCATCAAACCTAGTGGTACAGTTAGTCAATTAGTTGACAGTGCATCAGGTATTCATGCTAGACATAGCGACTATTACATAAGAACTGTACGTGGCGATAACAAAGACCCATTGACACAGTTTATGAAAGATAATGGAATACCTTCTGAGCCATGTGCCATGAAGCCTGACAGTACAACAGTTTTTAGTTTTCCTATGAAATCACCATCAGGTGCTACAACTAGAACAAAGATGACTGCCATTCAACAGTTAGAGTTTTGGTTATTATATCAGAGGTATTGGTGTGAGCATAAGCCATCTGTTACTATATCTGTCAAGGAAGATGAGTGGATGCAAGTAGGAGCATGGGTATATGAAAACTTTGATGAGGTGTCAGGTATATCTTTCCTACCATTTAGTGACCATACTTATGCACAAGCACCTTATCAAGACATAACAGGTGAAGAGTATGAACAGGCATACAGAAAGATGCCTGAGTCTATTGATTGGTCTAAGTTAGCAGACTATGAAAAAGAAGATACTACATCAGGTGGAAGAGAGTTAGCCTGTACAGCAGATGCCTGTGAGATGGTTGACATAGAAGCGAGTTAATGATAGAGGGCAATGAAATATTATGGTGGCAATGGTGGTTACTTATCGCCATTACCATCAATACGACAATAAATCTTATAGTGTTCTTTAGAGGAAGAAAGTTACACATACGAGAGTTATTACATTTAAAACCAAAACGGAGAAGTAAATGAGAGAAATGTTATTAAATGCATCTAAGTCTTATTATGTAGGCTTAATAAACAAACACATAGCAAACGTAGAGATACTATTAACTAGGTCGGTAGGTATAGGTGAGCATCAAGACATACAGCAATCTATAGATGCAGAGCTAGATAAGATAGCTATGAATGATGATAAACTTAATATTATAATGAAATACTTTGAAAGGAAAGAAGTAGATGCAACAGCAGAAGAAGCGAAAAAGGAATCCAAATCTAAGTAAATATGATGCACCTTTAAAGATACAATTTACTAAAGGTATGTCAGATTTTAAGAGAGGTAAGATTATTAATCCTTATCATAGCAATACTATGCAGTCACGTGAGTGGCTTAGAGGTTTCAATACCTCATTTTATCAAAGGTTAGAAAGAGTAAAGAAAGATGAAGCTAGAAGAAGAAGCGAAAAAGTTCATGCAGGATAATTTAGTTATAGCAGAAGTAATGACTGCTGACTTTTATGAAGCACGAGCAGGGCAGACTGCCATATTCCCTAAAGACAAAGCACTAGAGTACTTAGCATTAGGTATGACAAGTGAAGCAGGGGAAGTGGCAGGGAAGGTGAAGAAGTTAATACGTGATGGCAAAGGTGACAAAGTAGCTATAGCCTACGAGATAGGCGATGTGCTTTGGTACTGTGCTGTATTAGCTAGTGAGTTAGGTGTTAGTTTAAATACTATTATGCAGAATAACCTAGAGAAGTTACATGGCAGGAAGGAACGTGGTACACTTGCAGGTTCAGGTGATACACGTTAGACCTCTTCTTCATCTTCATCTATAAGTCTGCCATATAAGGACTCTTCTCTATCTTGTTTATCTAATCTATCTAAGAAAGTTAAAGAGTCAGGAGAGTCCATATTTATAATGTTATTATTAGGCATATCACTATATATCTCATCCTTTAACTTAAATTCTTTTCCTGAGTCTTTAAATAAATTAAACATTTGCTCACCATACTGACTAATTTGTTGACTGCCCATATCTGGTGCTAACTCACTAATTGTTTCAGAAGGTACTACGTTATCTTTTAAAGATTCTAGCATAGAATAGTAAGAAGAATCTTCCAAACCTGTAAATTTTGAACGTGGAAATATAGTAGCTAATTCACCTAAAGATTTATTATCTATATTATCTAGTAAACCTAGATTCTTTTGTAAATCACCTATTTGTTCAAAGTTATTTTGTATTATTTTTTTATCCAATTAATCCTCTTTGGGTGACACTTGAGCTCTACTTAAACCCCATTGTAATACATTCATTACTTCACCATTTTGCCTAATTATAGTTCTGTTTTTATCAGAAAAAATATCCTTTGGCTCTTTGTCTCCATCATCAACAAAGTATAATATACCTCGTTTTATCATAGTTTTGTATGCCAAATCAATTTTCTTTTTATCATTACCTGATGTTCTTTTCCATTGTGATACATTTACTTCAGAGTATGGTAATTTATTTTCTTTAGCAAATTCAATAAGGTCTTCTTTGGCTTGTTTTTTAGCTCTTTCTATTATTTCACGAGATTTATTTATAATAAACATTCTTTTTTCTTGTTGATTAGGTTTACTAGAATATTCATATGTTTCTAACAAAATTTTCATTTGTTCATTTAAATTATTTTCACTTCCTATTTCACTTAGTATATTACGAGTATATAAATCAATTAATGGATTAGAGTCTCGTTTATAAACATCATATCTTTGAAGATTAACTTTTGACATTTCTTTTTGCAATAAATTTTTAGGCTGTCTTTTTGTAAAACCAAATGTTTGTTTTTCTATTGGGTCTACTGCTTCAGGAGAGCCTGATACAAATGGGTCAGATTTAGGTGCATCATACTCTTCTGCTCCAATTAATCTTCCTAACGCAGTATCAGGACCTATATCAGGTAATGACCTAAAGCCACGATTAGCTACAATATCAAAAAAGTCTACTTCTGCTCCTTGTGTTTCAGGAACATATCTTGACCTTTTATCAAATGGACTATATAAATCTTTAACAACAGATAAAGGAATCATAAAAGTATTCACAATATTACCTACAAATTCCCCTGCAATAACTTCTCCTTTAGAACCCTCAAAGTCACCTGCACCTGTCAAATCATCCATTAGTTTATCTATAGCATATAAACCTGCACCTGTTCTAAATTGAGAACCTGCTGCAAAATCATCCATTAGTTTATCTATAGCATATAAACCTGCACCTGTTCTAAATTGAGAACCTGCTGCAGCTTGTAGTGCATCTCTCCAATATTGCGTATCGGTAAGTGCTACATCTCTTATGTCTCTTTCTCCACCTATGTCTGTTCTATTGTATCTGTATAATATATCTGCACCTAACATAAACACAGAAAAAGGACCATACATAGCCATAGCATTTACATAATTACCTTGGTCATCTTTAAACTCGTTCCATCTAGCATCTGGACCTTGTTTTTCTCTCCACTTATACGCCGCATACATCATAGTTAAACCTGTTGCTTGTTTAGCAAGTCGTTTAGTAAAATCTTCCCTTACAAAGTATTTAGGTTTTACTTTTTTACCTATGTTTTCTATTGGTATCATGCCTATAACAGGAGCATGGTCATACAAAAACTTTAATTGATTAGCTATAAATCTAGGAAATGGTATTACGGATGATAATAAAAATGGAACTTCTCTGTGAGTCTTTAAAAATGCTTGTGTTCCTCTAGCTAATAAACCACTTTCATCTTTTTTTCCATAAAAACCAGACTGATATGTAAATTCTAATGCATCATCTATGGCTTTGTTTATAGTAGTCTTGTCAATTAAGTTAAACTTACCTTCCTCTATTATCTTTCCTAAATCTTTTCCTTGGTCTTTTAATCTTCTTTTTAAAGATGCAGACAACATAACTTGTTTAAAAAAATTATCAGATGCTGTATTAAGAACATTAATTTTAGTTCCAAGTTTAGCTAACCTAGAATCTCCACCTGTAGTACTAGCTAAATCAGCAGCTTCTCTAAACAGTTTTCTTGCTGTATCAGGCATACCTTTTTCTAATAGTATTCGTGTTACTCTAGCTTCATATGGATTAAATGCATACATTGCTAAGTCTTTAGCATCTAAAATATCTTTAAAATTTCTTGTGCCACCAAACAACTTCTGATTTAATATGTTGTCAACAGTACGAGTAGTCATATCTACTGCTAGTCTAAAACCACCAGCAAAGTTATTTCTCATTGTAGTTGCTGGTTGAGATGTCATAAAACCTAGTCTAACCCTATCAACATCTTGCCATAACCTTTTACTTAACATATAGCTACCTGCTTTGTTTGCATCAAGCATTTCTTTAGCTTCTCTGCCTGTCATAGTAGAAAATCCTTCGTCTGACAAACCTTCAATAGCTTTAACTAATTGGCTTTGAACATTTAATATTTTACCTGCTTCAGATAATTCTGCTTTGTATACTAAAGAAAATTGGTCTGCTGTTAAATTATACTCTTGCAATATTTTATTTATCTTATCAGTTTTTATATCGCCATCAGCAATAGCTCTTTGTAAAACAGTTGTTATTCTGTCACCCTTTTTAAATTTTAATCCACTTCTGCCTAACTCTGCCTGTATATCCAAAGCTGCAGCAGATATGTTTTCAAATAATTCTAATGGCAATCCAGCTTTAAGTGTGCCTAGTTCTTTTTGTTTTGCAATATCGTCAGTTAAAGATTTACCTAAAGCTACTTTTTCAGGGTCAAGTGCCTTTAACTTATCACTTATAAACTTTTTTTGACTATCACTTGCTTTTTCTAACACAACTTTAGCTTTAACATTTGCATTTTTTGCAATCTTTTCTGCCGCAACTTGTGACTTATCTAATTTTTTAGTTGCTCCTAATGCTTGAAATGTTTGTCCTGTGCCTGTAAATCCTGATATTGCACCACCTGTAATTGCTGATATACCTGTGGTTAATGCTATATTTCCATAACTTACCTCATCTTTATAACCAGATTCAACTTTAGCCATTTCCTGTGCTGTGCCTTGAACTGCTCCCACTGCTCCTTCTACTGTCGCACCCCTTAAAACACTTTTCTTAACACTGCCATAAAGTATCTTTTTTAATCCTAGTTGGGCTGCTTTTAATCCTGCAACTGTAGCTAACTTACCCACACCTGCTGAAGCAATACCTAAATAAGTTGAAGGAGCAGATGCTACACCTTGTATGTAGTCTCCTGCTGCATTAAAAAATCCTTCACTTGCTTTTGTGTCATACAACATAGTAAGCCTAGCAAACCTTTCTTTTTCTTCTTCGTTTGCGTTTTGAGCATATTGTAAATCACGTAAAGCAGTAATTTCATTAACATCTTGATAACGAAAATGTTCCATGTAGGCATCATACACATCGTTTGGGTTAGCTAATTCTTCTTTAGAGTAGCCTTCTCTATTAGTTAAAAAAATTCTAGCATCTTCTAAAAAAGAATTATCTTCTGTTAGAACCTCTTTGTTTTGGTTATCAGAATCTATGTAGTTATATGATGCTTTTTGTTGACTACTTAACATTCGCTATGTCTTTCGCTAACTCATCCTTAATATTTTGAATTATAGTGTCTACATTTATAAGGTTACTATTTTTTTTAATAGTAGCTATTTTTTTCTCAGCAGCTTTTCGTAATGCTAGTATTTTATCTGCTTTAGTAAGTGCACTCTTTGTTACAACACTAGTTGTATTACTGCTTGTGCCACCCACAGCAGGTTTCCACTTTGAAGGAAGAAGGTTCTTACCTAAAACTTTATTAACTGTGTATTCCCCTAAAACACCATCTGCTTTATCTTCACGTTTTAATCTAACAACAACATCACTTATTGTTCCTCCTTTTCCGTCAGACTTTTCTAAAACTACAGTTTCGGTAAATTGGTCTACTAGATTCTTTCTTATCTTAGTAGTAGTTAAAGTTGGGTCAGGTTCTGTAGCTTGTAAATTAGCATTATATATTTCTGTAATTTTACTTTCTAATGCATTAGCAACATTTCTAAACAGTAATTGGTTTTCTTTAGAACCACTAGTATACGTATAACCACCAGTCACACTATCAACACCTACCTCAACTCCCATGTATCCTTTTATGTCCTCTGCGATAGCTCTTCTTTTTACAACAAGAGATTCATCTTTAGTACTAGCTAATGCTAATATTTGTTTACCATACTCACCTTTTTCTACTTGCTGTAAAATAGCTTTACTGCCTTCATAATCTATACCATCTTTAGGTTGTACATTTTGAGATTCTACAATTCTTTTTACTTTATCTTGTGCAAATCTTGATGTATCTTGACCCATAAAACCACTTAAAAATGTGTTTCTCTTAGGACCACCTAATGTTTTAAAATCCATATTTAATTTAGTGGGTTGCCCAACAAGAATTTTTGCTAAATCTTTATTTGTGTAACCCGGTAAATTTAAACCATTTATTTGTTTAAACACTTTGTTTAAATTAATATTAGGAAACTTTTTTCTTAGTGCTTGTAATTCTCCACCCATATTTAATTCAGTTGCTTTAGCCGCAAGAAGGGGGTCCATTTCATAACCTACTAAAACATCAATAGTTTCTAAGTTAGTATTAACTCTTTTTTCTCTAGCTAGTGCATTTTTAGCTAACACTTCACTAACACTACTAGCTGCACCTTTTACAAATTCATTTTCTGTAACATCTGCTGCTTCTTCTTGTCTTCTAAGTTCTTTAGATAATCCGTCTAATACGTAAGGGTCTTCTTTAGCTAAGAAATATGAACCTAAAGCTAAACCTGCTAACTTCATATATGTAGAAGTTCTGTCTACTTTTGTGGGTTCTACAACTAGAGAATCACCTGTTATACTTTTTACTTTAACATCATTCTTAGCCATTAATTTCTCCTAGCCATTAATCCTGTTGGCATATCCTCTTGCATTTCTTGCATAGGCTCTTCAACACCTTCTTCAATTTCTTCATCCTCATCATCTTGTTTAGATGTTTTATTATCTTCTATGCGTGATACAGCCAATGCCATAGCAGAGTCTTTTACTTCCTCATCTAAGTTTCTTTCTGTGCCTATTACGTAATCTATACCTGTGCTATCTCCTATTAGCATAAGCATTTCCATTATAATTGGAAGTGCTAATATACCTACATCAATATTATGTACACCATTCATAATGTTAGATGTTTGCATAGCATTTGCTATCATAGTAACAGGCATTTTAGTTTCTAGTAAATTAGCAGTTTGTTCAGCAAAAGAATCATTTTGCATTTGACCAATATAAAATTGAGCAACTTCTTCTATAGTGGAATATTGAGCAGGTTGTTGCCAAGGTCTACCACCTACTTCATGTGTCATAGACATTCCGGGAATAGGTGCATCAAACGCAGGTTCATTTCTATTTTCGTACATATTATTTATCCTGTTTATTTTTTAGTGCATTTCTTTCTTTTCTTATAGCCATAAAATATTTCATCGCTATATCAAGTGGTTCATTTTCTTTTGTGTCACTACCATTAGGCTTAGACATATTCATTCTTCGCAATAAACCACCACTTAACTTATCATCTTTAGTGTTTTCACTTTTATCTCTAGCCATAAGTTGTGCAGCTAAATCAAACTTCATATAAACTGCTTTTGCTGGATTACTAATCATATCTTATCCTTTACCCAAATTTCATTGCCAATCCACCTAGAGTACCAATCATAGTACCTAGAGCAGATTTACCTGCCGCAGCTTTAGTAGCATTAGCTGAAAACTCTTGTGCTTCTTTACTAACTTCTGCAACTGCTAACGCATTAATCCTGTCCATTTCACTTTCAGCACTTTTCCATGCCCACTCAATAGTGTCAGCATACTGTGTCCATAAGTTATTATATTGTGTATTGGATACATCTAACACTGCTTTAGCATTTAATTCATTAGCACGATTAATTGCAGTAGTATCTGCTGTAGCAATCTCTCTTCTCCATACTGCGTTGTTCTGTGCAATAGCTAATTGATTCTGTGCATTAAATTGGTCACGTTGATTAGCTACTTCTGCATTAAACCTTGAGAGAGTATTTAACTCACCTGCATTAAATTGATTTTGTGCATTGGCTTGTGTAGAGTTAAACTGAGATACTTGATTTGACAAGTTAGCCATAAATTGATTTGTTTGATTATCTGATGTAGCATTGAATTGTCTTGCTGCATTTGTGGCAGCTTGGTCTGTTAACAAAGATTGATTAATAGACTGTGCATTAAATAGCTGTGTTTGTTGTTCATTAGTCAAATTAGCCATATCTAACTGCAAGAAGTTGTTAGCATTTTGTACTGCACTCTGTTGTCTAGCATTTAAGTTAGCACTATCCATCTGTGCAAGTGCTGATGCTTCAGCCATGACTACACCTTGCCTGTTAGTTAAGTTATTTAAGTTAACTGTATTAGCTGTTCTACTATTCTCTAATGCTATAGCCTGTTCAGCAGTAAAGTTTCTATTAGCTATATCAGCTATCTTAGCAGAGTTTTGTACTCTTGCCTGAAAGTCTTGGTCAAACTCTAAACCTAAGAATGTAGCACGTTGTTGAGCAGCCAACATGGCTCTTTGTTGTCTGTTAGATAAATTCTGTAATTCAAATGTTCTTACTGTCTGAGCATCTGCATTGGCTATAGGTAGTGCAGACTCTAATGCTGCCTGAACCATTGCCTGTCCTGCCATGCTAGATGCACCTATACCTCTTTGTTGCATCATAGCCTGAACACCTCTAAGTGCTCCTGATGCCCATGCAGGTGGATTGGTCGCATCAAAGTTAGCAGTTAAACTTGCTAGTTGTCCTGCTACAGTTGCTTGTTCACTAGGAGTTGCTGTAGATGCCTGTACCTGTTCAGTAAATGCTTTTGCTTTTTCTGCATCAGCTACACCATCAATTAACTCACCTGTCTGTATCTGTCTAGTAGAAGGATTGTTTAATGTGATTGCACTACCCTGTGCGGCAGTTACATTGGCTACACTTGTAGCTGTCTGTTGAGCTGCTACAACCTGTGCTTTAGTGTCTGATGCATCTGTCTGAGCAGCCTGATTAGCCTGTAGTGCATTTTGTACTTGAGGACTAGCTTGAGCTGCATCCATAGATGTTGAGGTAACAGTTGTTGGAGCACTTGCCTGTGCTGTATCTGCACCATAGGTAGGTGCTACAGGAGTGCTAGTTAGCTGTCCTGTAGTAGGGTTAATAATTTGTTCTTGCATTACAGGTGTTAGTTCAGGTTGTGTTACAGCACCTACAGGTATTGCACCTGTCTGTGCTAAGTTAGTAGAAACTTCTCCTATTTTCTTTGGGTCACCTGCTGTGCCATAGGCAGGTACTTGACCTTGTGCTTCACCTAATGTGGGTACATAGGCTTGTTGTATAGGTGTAGTAGAAGGGGTAGACTGTGTTGGAGCACCACCTGTTTGCAGTTTAACAACACCACCACGAGCCATCTCTTGTGCTTTAGCTCTAAATACAATCATCTCACGTTCTTTGTCAGGATTCTGCTTTAGGTAATCATCAAAGTTTTCCATACTACCTGCATAACCCATACGTGTGGCTATCTTCTGTAATCCCTGTGGCTTAAAGCCTTTGAACATTGCCATTATTTATTTCCAATCAATACTTTATCTAACTTGTCTTCTAATCTTCTGATTGCATCCATTAACTCATGCATATCATCTTTAACGTCATCTTTACGTGCATACTCTTCTCGTGTTTTGTTCAAGAGTATTTGTATGCGTTTTACCTCTTGAAACATCTTATTAAATGCCCAACCGAATGGTAACACAACCATAGTTAAAATGATATTCCAAAATAACATTGCGTCTATTTCCATATTAGCTCTCTTCAGGAAAGTTGTTCATCACAGGTGTAGCACCATCTTCGCCTACAAACAATGCCATGAAAGCATCTAAGTCTGAAGCCTTATCTATCTCTGTTTCCATTGTCTCTACAGCAGTCTTAACTGATGCACGATACTTGCTTATAGAATCAGGTATTGCTGTGCCTAGTTCTGCCTTACGTGTTACATACCAATCTGTTCTAGCTAAGATATGATTAGCATTTGCCTTCATGTTAGCCTTCCAAGTAGCCTTGAGTTCAGTCAAGTCTTTTGCTTTACCTGCTGAATCATAGAATGTATTATCATAGGTAACAGGGTCATCTTCCCACTTGAGACCCATAGTGGTTTTAAAGTAGTCATCCCATATCATCCAGTTGTTAGGATGCTTTGTTCCATCTTTGTCTGTCCAACTCCTACCTGCTTTAAGTTGTACATCTCCATATTTCCAAACCATTACTGTCTCCTATCTTGCGTTTGCATACTTAAA
>Ga0208157_1000552_pt1 | contig 19728 bp, 29 predicted proteins | sample 5_EtaG_FD_184077 | JGI IMG/M metagenome (GOLD analysis project Ga0208157, IMG submission 184077) | Marine viral communities from the Subarctic Pacific Ocean - 5_ETSP_OMZ_AT15132 metaG (SPAdes) (version 2) | ecosystem: Environmental > Aquatic > Marine > Oceanic | place: Pacific Ocean | collected...
CTATTGACACTACTGAAGTTATGGAATACCCACCAACTGCATTGAGTTACGGAGAAAAAACAATACAAACAGTTAAAGGAGATTTAACTTTTCCAATACCCATAGGAACTTATGGGAATTTTAGTTTTGTACAAGCACCTCCTAAAAACAAGAAAAGTTTTTTTGTTTCTCTTTTAGCGTCTGTCTATTTAAGTGGTGGTAATAACTTTGGTGGTAATTTAAGAGGACATAGAGATAAAAAGTGCCTTGTACATTTTGATACAGAGCAAGGGCATTGGCATAGTCAAAGAGTGTTTAAGCGTGTAATAGATATGGCTGGTGTGCAAGAGGTGGGATGCTATCAAACCTACGCACTAAGAACAATAAACTACAAAACAAGAATACAATTCATAGAACACATTTTAAAAGAGAACGAAGATAAAAATGGTTTAATTATCATAGATGGTATAGCTGATCTTGTTTCTGATGTAAATAATTTAGAAGAAAGTAATTTATGTGTACAAAAAGTTATGGAGTGGAGTGCTAAATTCAACTGTCATATTATGACTGTAATACATTCCAACTATGGAAGTGAGAAGCCCACAGGACATTTAGGATCTTTCCTTGAGAAAAAAACAGAAACCCAAATACAACTAGAACTTAATACTGTACACAAAGAGAATATTACAGTTAAGTGTAAAAGGTCAAGAGGATATTCATTTGAAACATTTAGCTTTACTATAAACGAATTTGGAAACCCTCAAATAATAGGAGATATATACGACCCTTTAAAATACTATGTACCTAAAAAACTATGAAATCATTAGTAGAACTTGCATACGATAGACACAAGGAGTGGATAAATATTGTTAAAAGTTTTGGAACAAACAAAAGTTATGCCGAAGATATTGTAATGGAAATGTATATACAGATTTCATTAGATGTCAGCAAAGGATTAGATTTGTGGTATAATGACGACATAAATACTTACTACTGTTATAAAGTTTTGCGAGGCATATACCTCAACACCCACAAGAAAGAGGCACGAATGATAAAAACATACATAGAGGACATAGATGCAGAATTGAAACAAATAGATGTTTTAGGCATTGATGAGGTAGAATATGCAAAAAACAAAGAAGCAATAGATACAATACTAAACAATATGCGTTGGTATGACCAAAAGGTATTTACTTTAGTAGCATCTGGTCAAAGTGTAGCATCACTAAGCAGAGAAACTAATATAAGTTATTATAGTTTATATAATACATATAGGAACGCATTAAAACACATAAAAGACCAATTATGAAATTAGGAGATATAGTATATTACATAACATATTACACAGGTATAAGGTGGGTAGTCAAAAAGATTTGGGGAGATAGATGTGGTTGCGAAGAAAGACAACGCAAATTAAACGAATGGACTGATATTGATTTAGACTTATGGAAAAAATAGACAAAGATAAATGGAAAAAATTCAAACAGGAACACACTCAAAAATTAAAATTAGAGGAATATAAATTAGTGTGTGATCTACACTCTCGTTATTTTAGTCATAAATACTATGAGCCTTGTTTAAGCTGTGGAGGTAATATACAGAAATTTAAAGGATGGATAGCAGACATAGATAATATATATGATTAAAGACATACACAAATGGGAGAAAGCTGTTATAATGTTACTTAACTTAGATGGTTGGGATTTAACACACACAGGAGATAGCTTTGAGCATTTTGATGCAATAGGTACAAGTCCAAAAGGAACTGAGGTAGTAATTGAAATGAAGTTTAGAAACAAATACTACAAAGAAAAACTACTAGAGGTTTATAAGTACGACAAGCTAATAGAAACGGGTAAGATAGCATTATACTTTGTCAATGACCCTAAAGGTAATTATATGTTCTGGTTAAACAACTTAAAGGACTTAAAAGAACAAGATATGTATTGTCCTGACACTACACTATGGACTAAAAAGAAAGTTTTAAAGCCTTGTTATTTGATAGATGAAAGCCACGCATCTATAATAAATTTAAACGATTTTAAGAAGTAGAGAAAAAGTTTTCGTAAGTTTTCGTAAAAAAGTATGTTTATAATTTGTTTATAACTATAAAAATGTTGTATATTTGTAGAGTAAAACAAAACAAAATGACAACTAAAGATTTAAAACAATTACTTAAAGACAATAGAAATATTGAGATAACTGTAGATAATTGGAAACTTGTAAGAAAATTAGATTCTGCGTCAAGAGAAGCTATAACAGTTGAGAACACTTGGAATATAGATAAGTGCGAGTACTTTAATGCTGACGAATTCAATCAAGGCGTTAAGTTCTTTATGAGTAAAGTATCTTACGCTAAGTCTTTCAGGAAATCAAAAAACATTACAGGATTAGATATAACAATAGTAAAATAATAAAACAAAAGAAGAGTATTTTGCTAATGAGTGGAACGAAGTTAGAGGCGAATTTGAAGAAATAAGAAAACATTAAAACAAAAACAAATGAGAACACAATTAACAGACTTACGTAAAGAGCTTAGAGATATAGAAAGTACATTAAGTGCTAATATGCTTGTAAGACGATTACCTAAAGAAACAGAAACTAAACTACTTGATAGAGCAGAATACATAAGAAGTGTAATATTTAATATACAATAAAATGAAAAAGACAAAGACAGGATTACATATAAAAACAAGAAAAAACAGAATAGAAGTTTATACAGAAAAAGAACTCGAGGCACAAAACATAAAAAGAGAAAAACAAAGAGTAGTAATTTTACAACTATGTTTATTCTTTGCTTTCTTTATGTGTGCTGTATTAGGTTACTTAATAGGTTGCTCAAGATGAATTTGCTACAAAAACAATCTTACAATGTTTGGTATTCTTTTTTAGTAGATAAGTTATTACAATGGCAAAAACAAAAGCCAAACAATAAAGACATAAGTAATTGTGTAAAAGCTATTACAGAGATAGGTATGTTTACTAATACGTTACTTACAGAGGTAGAGGTAATCACTAAAAGAGAGAGCCTAGTAAGAAACGAAAACAACAAAGAGATACTAAAACTAAAAGAAGAACTAAAACAATATGAACTCTAAGATAAAACTATTAGATAATAAATACTACGACAAAGCAGAACTGCTTAAACGTATGGAAGATGATAACTTTTACTATGGAGAACTAAACACCTTAGCTCTTAGTAGTAGTAGCCTTAAACAGCTTCTGTCAAGTCCTAAGACATATAAGTTTAGCTTAGAGTATGGAAGTGGAGAAAGTTCTGCCCTCAGAATGGGTGCTTTATTTCATTGGGCAATCCTTGAGCCTCAAAAATTTTCAGAACAAAAGTTTGTAGAGGTACAAAGTAGAAACACAAAGAAGTTTAAGGAAGCACAGGAAGAGTTTGGTACAGCTTACACAGCTAAGGAAAGAAGCGAAACAGAAAGGCTTGTAGATGCGTTCTACAGAAACGAACACGCAAAGGAACTAATAACTAAAGCAGAGTTTGAGATAGCAGCTATAGATAATGTATTAGACTTCCCATTTAGAGGCAAAGCAGATGTATTAGCCACAAATAGAATAGTAGACCTTAAGACCACAACAAACATAAAAGACTTTAGCTGGAGTGCTAACAAGTACGGATATGACGTACAATGCTACTTATACTGCAACCTATTTAACAAAGAGTATAAAGACTTCTACTTTTTAGTATTAGACAAAGGCTCACTTGACATAGGCATATTTAACTGCTCTGAGGAATTTTACTACAGAGGCGAAGAGAAAGTAGAGAAAGCACTTGACTTATATAACAAGTTCTTTATAGAGGGTGCAGACTTAGATAACTATTGCTTAACAGGAGAATTATGAAGCCAAAGAAACACACACAGATACAACGCATACTTAGACTAGAAAACATAGTAGCACAATTATATGTAAAGATAGAAGCTATTAAAATAAAATTAGAAAAGAAAGATGAACAAAAAGATTGATTACATTAGTGGAACTGAAACAGCATACATAAGAAAACAAATGCCTGTATATAGTGGAGTGCTTAAATACTTCCCAGATGCAATAAGAGAAGTATCAAAAGTATCTTGGGCTGGTAATCAACAACACCACCCAGACAAATCTTTACATTGGGATAGAGCTAAATCATCAGACGAACTAGATGCACTATCAAGACACTTAATGGAAGCTGGTACAATAGACACAGATGGGCAAAGACATTCAGCAAAGGTAGCTTGGAGAGCCTTAGCTTACTTACAGAAAGAATTAGAAAAAGAGGGTAAAGCACCCTTAAGTAAATATAACAATAGAAACAATGGTAATACATAACGAAATATTTGACACATATAGAATAAAGCAGAAACAAATAGAAGAAGCTATACAACTGTTAAAAGAAAACGGATACGCTATATACAAGAAAGTAGAAAAAGAAGTAGTATGAAAATACTAAACCTATATGCTTGTTTAGGTGGTAATAGATATAAGTGGGATGAAGTAACAGATGTTGAGGTTACTGCTGTAGAATGGGATGAAGAACTTGCAAGACTATACCAAGAACGCTTTCCAAACGACAAAGTAATAGTAGCAGATGCACACCAGTATTTATTAGACCATTATAAAGAGTTTGATTTTATCTGGAGTAGTCCACCTTGCCCTACACATTCAAGAGCAAGATATTGGGCAATAGGTGCAAATGGTAAAAGTCCAATATACCCTGATATGAAACTTTATCAAGAAATATTACTATTAAATTATCACTTTAAGGGTAAGTATGTAGTGGAGAATGTTATACCCTATTACGAGCCTTTATTAAACCCCAAAAAAAGAGGTAGGCACTTATATTGGACTAATTTTAATTTGCCAAGTGATTTAGGAGATAGAAGATTTGCAATATCTTCTGCTAAAAACGAAGTAGATGGGTTATGTAAATTCCACGACTACAACTTTAGGCAATACAAAGGAGAACAACGTATGAATAAGATAGCAAGAAACTTAGTAGATTATGAAGCTGGTAAAACAATACTTGAAACAGCGATAGGAGTAATAAGAAAGAGAAACGTAGAACAAACAGAATTATTTTAGATATGAAATTAGAAGCAATAAGAGAAACAATACTAACACTAAACAACATAGACATCTTTGAAAAAACAAGACGTAGAGAAGTTATAGAGATGAGGTGTGTTGCTATTCACTATATGAGTAAAGTTAAAAAGATGCGATTAACAGAAATAATGAGAGATTATAAAAGATGTGGTTATAGTATTCATCACTCAACTATTCTTTATCACTTAAGGAACTATGAACAAAATTGTTTCTATAATCCAGATTTAGAACTTGTGTTTAAAGCACTTGTAGGCGATCCTAAACTTTATGTCATAGGACAAATACCAGATGCTACTGATAAGCAGATACAACAGATAGAAGAAATATTAATGAACTAAAAAAAATTAATTCTGTTTATATATTAGTAGTTTGATTAATCAAAGTTTTTCAAAAATATGAAAGTAGAAAATAGAGGAGGTGCTAGACAAGGTGCAGGTAGAAAGCCAAAGGCACAAGAACAAAAGCTAATAGAACGCTTAGACAACTTAATAGACAAAGACGAAGCAATAGGTAAACTAGGAGAGCTAGTAAAGAAAGGCGATATGAGAGCCATACAAGCCTATTTAAGCTATCGTTATGGTAAACCAAAGGAGAGTGTAGACATAAACTCTAGCGAGGGCTTAAACATCAATTTTAGAGATTTAATAAAATTCGTTGATTGAGATACACAAGAAATACAAACCTATACTTAGTGAAGATAGTAGGTACTTTATAGTTAGTGGGGGTAGAGGTAGTGGTAAGTCTTTTACTATCAATGCCCTTTTAGTTATGCTTACATATGAAGCTGGACACACAATCCTATTCACAAGATATACATTAACCTCAGCATACATATCAATCATACCAGAGTTTATAGACAAGCTAGAACTCTTTAATTGTGTACACGATTTCCACATAACCAAAGACGAGATACTAAACAAAAAGACAGGAAGCAAGATAATATTTAGAGGTATTAAAACCTCAAGTGGAGATCAAACTGCAAACCTTAAATCTCTGCAAGGTATAACTACTTGGGTAGTAGATGAAGCTGAGGAACTAACAGACGAGCAGAAGTTTGACACAATAGATTTATCGGTAAGACAACAAGGTAAACAAAACAGAGTTATACTTATACTAAACCCTACTACTAAAGAACACTTTATATATACAAGATTCTTTGAGGATAGAGGCATACAAGAGGGTAGCAATAAAACAAAAGAAAACACTACCTACATACACACCACATACCTAGACAACATAGACAACTTATCTAAAAGCTATATAGACCAAATAGCACAAATGAGAGAAAGACGACCAGAGAAATACAAACAACAAATGATGGGTGCTTGGATGTCAAAAGCTGAGGGTGTTATATTCAGCAACTGGAGTATAGGGGAGTTTAAAAGAAGTAGTGTAAGTGTGTGGGGTCAAGATTATGGTTTTGCTGCTGACCCATCTACATTAGTTGAGGTAAACATAGACAAAGCTAATAAGACAATATATCTAAAAGAGTGCTTTTACTTACCAAGACTAACAACCTCACAAATAGCAGAGTTAAATCAGAAACACGCAAGAGATGGCTTGATAGTAGCTGATAGTGCAGAGCCAAGACTAATAACAGAACTTAAAAGACATTGTAACGTAAAGCCAAGTATAAAAGGTCAAGGAAGTGTTACATACGGAATAAGCCTACTACAAGACTATGACTTAGTGGTAAGTCCAGACAGTACAAACCTTATCAAAGAACTTAACAACTATAGATGGTTAGAAAGAAAAAGCAATACACCAATAGACAAGTATAATCACTTGATAGATGCAGTCAGATACGCTGTAGGCTATCAATTACAAAACCCAAATAGAGGCAAGTATATTGTTCACTAAAATAATTTAAAAAAGTTTATATATTAGTATGAAAGTTAATCTAAGAATACCAACAACTTTAAATGATGTAACTGTAAAACAATATCAAGAGTTTGCAAAGTTAGAAAGCAATTTAGAAAAAACTAATGATGCTGCAATACAATTAAAGATAGTAGAGATATTTTGTAACGTTCCAGAGATAGTAGTAAGGAATATGAAAGCTACAGACATAGCTGAGGTTTGCGAAATAATAAATACTATGTTTGATGCACAACATCAACTGATTAGTAGGTTTAAACACAATGGTGTTGAGTATGGCTTTATACCAGAGTTAGACGATATGAGCTTTGGAGAGTATATGGATTTAGATACTTTCATTGGCGATAATGATAATTTACACAGAGCAGTAAACGTATTGTTCAGACCAATAGAATATAAAAGAGGTCATAGATACAAGATAAAAGATTATAACCCAGACACAAGCGAAGAAGCTAAAGACTTTCCTTTAGATGTAGTATTAGGTGCTATTGTTTTTTTTTACAATTTAGGCAAGGACTTATCGATGGTTATGCTGAACTCTTTGGACAAGAAGAACGAGAAGGCTTTAGCACAGCATCTTCTTTCACGTCAAAGTGGGGATGGTTTAACGCACTCTTTGGAATCGCTCAAGGAGATATTACAAGATTTGAAAATATCACTAAACTAAACGTACATCAATGCTTAACGTATTTAGAATACACAAAAGAGAAAAACGACATAGAAGCAGCAAGAATTAAAAACAAATTTAAATGAGCCAAACAGGGATAAGAGGATTTTACCAATTAACAGAAACAATTAAAACACAACTATTAAGTGATGTTAATGTAAACACAGTAACAACAGGAGATATATTTGACATAGACTTATCTAAGCAAAGCATATTTCCTTTATGTCATATTATCATAAACAACATTACTACACAAGAACAAGTATTGTTATTTAACATAACTGTTATGGCTATGGATATAGTAGATGAAAGTAAGACAGAAACAACAGATATATTTGTAGGTAATAATAACGAACAAGATGTACTTAACACACAACTAGCAGTATTAAACAAACTGCAAATGGTATTACGCAGAGGTACATTATATACTGATAAGTTTCAACTAGAGGGCGACCCATCACTCGAGCCTTTTTATGAAAGGTTTGATAATCGCCTAGCTGGATATGCTGCAACTATGGACATAGTAATTCATAACGATATTGATATATGTTAGCAGATAAGTTTTTAAGAGATGAGTTAAATAAGTTTGCTAAGTATGTTATACAACAATCACGCAGCAATCTATCCAAAGGCAAAAAGAACGTATCTAAGGAACTATTTAATAGTTTAGGTTATAATATTAGCCAAAGTGGATCAAAGACGTCCTTAGCCTTTGATATGGTTGATTATGGTATGTTTCAAGACAGAGGTGTAAGTGGTACAGAAAAGAAATATGACACACCTTACAAATACACAAACAAGATGCCACCAGCTAAGGCATTTGACAAATGGACTGTTAGAAAGGGAATAGCACCAAGAGGCAAAGGTGGTAAGTTTGAAAAGAGAAAGGGATTGAATTATGCAATAGCTAAATCAATATATAAAAAAGGAATAAGACCAAGTATGTTTTTTACAAAGCCTTTTGCTGCTGCATTTAAGAGATTGCCAGATGAATTAGTAGAAGCATACTCAATAGGAATAGAAAAACAGATACAAGTAAACATAAGCAAATGAGCAAGATAAACGCAAGAAGTCCATACTACATAACAGTAACAGCAACTAATTTAACAAGCTGTAAGTTAGAATTGTTTATATATACAGGAACAAGAGGAGTAGGTGCAACCAATAACGATAGACCAACAACAGCTACTTATACACTACAATCATTTGCAGTAGAAGAAAGATGTACTTTTGAGATAGCAGAATTAGTAAGAGATTACTTTACTAATACGTTTGCTGGTAGTTATTCAAGTGAGATACAATGGGTGGATTATAGAACTACTGAAACACATCAAGTAACACCACAAGCTACAAGTGCCTTTACACAGTTAAAAGGTTTTTATGGTTATGGCTTTTTTGAAGATGGTGTGCAAAATCAATCGACATCAATAAACAATCAAGGGCTATTACAGTCTAACACTACTATAGTCAAGTTAGATGATGCACCAGCTACAATAGCTGTAGATAGGTCTTTAGTTACACAAGTAACATACGAACTAAACGGAACACAAGTACATACACAAGCTATAACCTCAACCACAAATAGTGCAACACAAATACAATATGTAACAAGTGGTGTAAATGGCTCTGATCAGTTTGAGGATAGAGTAATACAAAGTGGAGGTATATTTGAGGGTAGCGATTGTCTTACTGAGTTTGCTAAAGAATATACATTATTTGACTTTGACACAATATATGTAGATACCACAAGTGGTGTTACTAAGCTAACAGTAAAGAGTGAAAGTGAGTGCAAGTTTACACCATACAAAGTAACCTTTATAAATAAGTTTGGTAGCTTACAAGATATATGGTTTTTTAAACGTACTAATGAAACACTAACGACTAAAACAGAAAAGTTTAAGCGTAACATAATTAGTAGTGCATCTTATAACATAAGCAACCATCAAGATAAAACACTTACAAAGAATGGTAAAGAGAAACTAACACTTAACACAGGATATTATCCAGAGGCTTACAATGATGTGTTTAAAGAAATGCAACTAAGTGAGGATTGTTGGATAGAGATAAACTCACAGACATTACCAATACAAGTAACAAGTAGCTCTTTAGCTTACAAGACACAACTAAACGACAAGATCATAAATTACACAATAGAAGTTGAATTTGCTTTTGACACTATAAACAACATACGTTAATGCAGATAATAGAGCTATACATAAGAGATGGGGTTTTTGTACAACCATCCTCAGCTACAAGCACATCTACTAATAATTTAATAGATGCCAATGCTAGTTTTACATCTACTGTTAAGGTAGGGTATATTGTATTTAATAAAACAAATGGAACATCTGCTAAGGTTACTGCTGTAACTAATGATACTACTTTGGTGTTATCAGAATCTACTGATGGTAGCAATTTCTTTACAGCTGGAAATCAATATGTAATTAAAAGCGATTTTCAAAGGCTTGATTTATTTGAAGATGAAAGCGTAAGTATTACAGATAGTATAAAAAACGTAAAAGATGTAGCTAAAATATTTACACCATTTTCACAACAGTTTAATGTACCAGCTTCTAAGCATAATGCAAAGATATTTAGACACTATGAAGATTCTGATGTTCTAAACAGTTTCGATGCAAGGCGTAAAGTAGATGCACTTATTAAACTAAACGGAACTGATTATAAGAAAGGTAAAATAAGATTAAGTAGTGTTAGTTTAAAAAATAATAAACCACACGCATATAAGATTGTATTCTTTGGAGAAACTATTGATTTAAAAGACTTACTTGGAGAAACACAACTCAAAGATTTAATATTTCCAAGCAGTTTAAATTTCGCATACAATCATACAACAGTATTAGATAAGTTTATAAATTTATCTGATGTGTGTTTTCCACTTATAACACATACTAAGAATATGCGATATAACAACAATCAGTATAAATCTACAACTACACCTAGCGAGTTTTTAAATTACAGAGATTTAAAACCAGCTATAAAAGTAAGAAAGATTATAGATGCTGTTGAGGCTACATATTCTGAGATTGATTTTACAGGAGAGTTTTTTAATACAGAAGATTTCAACAGACTGTATTTGTGGATGCATAGAGAAAAGGGTTTTATGAGCAATGCCCCAGAGGGTGGAGGATTGAATGTATTACAAGCTAAATTCCATTTGCCAGATGATGTTGATTCTGGTTTAACTTTACAAGGTGGTACAACAGAAATGCGACCTTTAACAGCTCAAAGTCCAGACATTATTGGACTTAACGGTACAACTGCTACACTAACATTTAATATAACAACAGCATCAGCAGCAGATGAATTTAATTTAAGAGTATATACGCCATCAGTAGAATTATTTGACACAGGTTTTTTTACAACAGAAGAAAACAGATTAAATGAAGAACTTACTGGTAGTACATCATATACACGCTCTGTAAATTTTAATAATGGAACTGTTAATGTAATTATAGAGGTAACTTCTGCTAACACTTTTAACATATCAGCATTTAATATAGTGGCATCTACAACAGCTTCTAGTAACACAGGTACATATACACTTAATAGTTTATCAGTAGCAAATACTGTAATTATTAATAGGCAAATGCCTAAGATTAAAACAATAGACTTCTTAACAAACTTGTTTAAGATGTTTAATTTAGTAGCCTATAAAGAAGATGACAAAATAAGAGTGCTACCTTTAAACGATTATTATTTAGAGGGTGTTTCTTATGATATAACTAAATATGTAGATACAAGTAAAAACTCTATAAGTAAAGTATTGCCACATAAAAGTTTCGACTTTAATTTTAAAAGTAAAGAAACCTTTTTAGTGAAAAAATCAGATGAATTACAAGCAGATAATTTTGGTGGTACGAATTATGTATTATCTCAAGGGGATGGAACAGATTACAAAATAGAATTAGATTTTGAAAAAATTATGTATGAAAGATTGTCTGACGAAAATAATGGTGCATTAACTACTATTGGTCAAGGTGCTATGTTAGATAAAGACTTTAATGCTACAATAGGTAAACCATTATTATTATACATAACTAATCAAACATCTAGCACTTCTTTTACTTTTGAAAACGCTGATGGTGGCTCTCCAGCAACTATTACTGAATACAACAGACCTAGTCAAGTAAGAGTATCAAGTGGTGCTGTTAGCGATACATCATCTGCTTTAAATTTTAGTGTTGAGCAAGATGAGTTTTTTTTAGAGCCAAAAGGAACTAATCTATTAGCAAAATACTATTTAGATTATGTGACAAGTGTGTTTGAAAAACAAGCTAGAATTAACAGAGTAGATGCTTACTTACCATTACATATTATTTTAAAATATCAATTAAATGATAGGTTTATAATAGGCAATAAACCATATAGAATAAATAGTATAAAGACTAATCTACTAACAAACAAAAGTTCTTTAGAATTATATAGTATAAGTGCTGACATAAGTTCTGTACAAAACAATCAATCTGCACTTTTACCTAGATTAGCAAGTTTAAGTGTTTCGGCTAAAAGCACAGATTTTGTTACTTTAGGTTGGACAGCATTAGCAAACCCTGTAGCTAACAATATTACAGGATATGATCTATATGTAGATGATGTATTTTCTGTTACTCTAGCAAATACAGACACAGCTAAGAAAGTAACAGGACTAACAAGTGGTATTACTTATAAGTTTGCAATAAGAACAAGGTACACAATAGGTGGAGTTGTATCATTTTCTAATGACACAATAAGATACGAAACAACAGACTAATGATAAAGTTAATATTAGATAATTTAAAACACGCAAACGGAGAAACAGAAAACATCCGTATAGCACAAGGCAAACATAAACTACCCTTGACAATAAGAGAGGGATATAAAGCACTAAAACAAGAGATACAATGGCGATAGAAAAAACAGTAGTAATTAAAACAGACACCAAAAGTGCTACTAAAGATATTAAAGATTTAGAAAAGGCAGTTGAGGGTGTAAACGAAGAAGTAAAAGAAACAACTGAATCAAGTTCTGAACTTACAGGACAACTTGATAATCTTACAGGTGGTGCTATATCTAAGTTTAAGGCTTTTAAAACATCTTTAAAAGGAGTTACTGGTGGGTTTAAAACAATGAGAGCTGCTATTATCTCTACAGGTATTGGTGCTTTAATAATTGCTATAACATCTCTTATAGCTGCTTTTAGAAGTTCTGAGGAGGGTCAAAATAAGTTTGCAAAACTAACTTCAATGATAGGTGCAGTTGTTAGTGTACTTACTGATAGATTAGCAGACTTAGGCGAGGGTATAATAAACGCTTTTACAAACCCTGTAGAAACTATAAAGAATTTTGCTAAAAGTGTTAAGAGTTTTATTACAGATAGGATTAATGGTGTTATAGATAGTTTTGGTCTTTTAGGTAGTGCAATCAAAAAGGCTTTTAAAGGAGATTTTAGTGGTGCTGCTGAAGATGCTAAAAAAGGACTTAAAGGACTTAATGATAATACTAATATTCTTAAAATGGGTGTTGATGCTTTAGCTAAATCTACAAAGGCACTTGTGAAAGAGATGAAAGAGGAAGGAAAGATAGCTGGACAAATAGCAGATATTAGAGCAGAGGCAGACAAGTTAGATAGAGAATTAATTGTAGATAGAGCAAAAGCTGATAGAGATAGAGCAACACTTTTAGAGCAATCTGTAAATAAAGAAAAGTTTTCAGTAGCTGAGAGAATTAAATTTCTACAACAAGCAGCAGACCTAGAGGAAAAAATAACAAACCAAGAAATAGAAGCTGCAAGAAAAAGACTTGAAGCACAACAAGCCGAAAACGCTTTAGGTAAATCAAGGAAAGAAGATAAAGATAAAGAAGCAGAGTTAGAAGCACAACTTATACAATTAGAAACAGCCAAACTTACTAAACAAAAAGAAGTTACATCACAAATCATTGCATTTAAAGCTGAGGAAGCAGCTGGGTTAAAAGCTATTGCAGACCAAAAAGCAGCTGACGATAAAGAAAGAGCTGAAAAAGAAGCATCAGAAAAAAAAGAAAGAGATGCAAAAGCATTAGAACAACAAAAGCATTTTAACAATCAAATAGCACAAGCACAACAAAACTTAGAACAAGCTAAAGCAAATGCTATACAAGGTGGTCTTAATGTTATTGGTATGTTAGCTGGTAAATCAAAAAAAATTGCAAAAACACTTTTAATTGTAGAAAAAGGCTTAGCAATAGCACAGGTTATATCGAACGCTGCTAAATCAATAGCACAAGCTAAAGCAAACCTAGCAGCAACACCAGCAGTTATTGGTGTAGTTCCTAATCCAGCATATATTATACAAGCAGCTGCTACAGCAAAAGGTATTATTTCAACAAAGCTAGGTGCTGCAACTTCTGTAGCTACTATTGCTGCACAAGCCATACAAGGTTTAGGTGGAGGTGGTGGTGGTGGTGGAGGTACAGGCTCTCTTGGTGCTAGTGGGGGTGCTAATGATGCAGCATCTTTACCACCATCATTTAATATTGTTGGTGCAAGTGATACAAACCAATTAGCAGATGCTATAGGAGGACAGACACAACAACCTGTACAAGCCTTTGTAGTATCTAATGATGTTACAACAGCACAGAGCTTAGAAAATAACATAGTAGAGGGTGCGACATTATAAATACAAAATAAATTAAAAACTATTATATATTAATATGCGAATAGTAGAACTAATATTAGACGAAGAACAAGAGATAGGGATAGAAGCTATAAGTGTAGTAGAAAACCCAGCAATAGAAGAAGATTTTATTGCTCTTAAATCACAAGAGTTTAAACTTGCAGAGGTAGATAAAGAAAAGCGTATTTTAATGGGTGCTTTGCTTATACCAAATAAGCCTATATATAGACGTAACGGAGAAGATGAGTATTATATATATTTCTCAAAAGATACTGTCTTAAAAGCCTCACAAATGTACTTAATGCAAGGCAAACAAAACAACTCAACCTTAGAACACCAGTATCAGTTAAACGGACTTAGTTTAGTAGAATCTTGGATAGTAGAAGATAAGGTACACGATAAAAGTGTAAAATATGGTATGGATTTACCGCTTGGTACTTGGGTAGGTGCTGTAAAAGTTAACAATGAACAAATATGGCAAGAGTTTGTAAAAACAGGAAAAGTTAAAGGTTTTAGTATTGAGGGTTACTTCGCTGATAAAATGGAACGACCTAAAGAGCCTATCAAAGATTTTAGTAGTGATAAATTACTACAAGATTTAGAACAACAAGAAGCAGAGTATTTATTAGGTCAAGTAAAGGCTATTATTAAAAACGATAAAAGATATAAAAGTGGTAAAAAGACAACTTTAGAAAGTTACACAGATTATCCAGATGCAGTTAAGAACAATGCTAAAAGAGGCATTGACCTCAACAAAAAAGTAAACAATAAGTGTGCTACAGAAGTAGGTAAGATAAGAGCGCAACAATTAGCACAAGGTAAAGCGATAAGTGAAGAAACAATAAAGCGTATGTACTCTTATTTGTCAAGAGCAGAGGAGTATTACGACGAAAACGATAAAGAAGCTTGTGGTACTATATCTTATTTATTATGGGGTGGGTTAGCTGGTAAAAGATACGCTGCTAAAAAACTAAAAGAGTTTGGAGAATTAAGCTTAGCATCTATGGTAATCAATGAAGATTTTGCAATAATAGATGATAGACTTGCGTATGCAACACAAGAGAAAGCTGAAGAAATGGCTAAAAATATTGGCTGTAAGGGTTTTCATACACACGACTTTGAGGGTAAGACTTGGTATATGCCTTGTGAAACTCATATAAAGGACGAAATGTATGGTAAATGCCCTAAGGGTTTTAAAAAGAAAAATGGTAGATGTGTAAGAATGGCTGAGGTAGGAGAAAGAGGTGGTATAAGACCAAGTAAGAAAGCACCAAAGAGCGATACACCAAACCCAAACCCTAAAGGTAAAGGAACAGCTAAAGGCGATGCTTCTACAAGTAGAGGTGCAAAAGTATCTAAGGCAGATGAGGCTACACTAAAAAAAAAGTCTGATGATTTTAACGAAAGATATAAAGACAAATTAGGATATGGCGTTAATGTAGGAATGCTGAAAACAGTATTTCAAAGAGGCTTAGGTGCTTTTAATGTTTCTCGAAGTCCAAGAGTAAGATCGGCTTCACAATGGGCATTTGCTAGAGTTAATGCGTTCCTTTATTTAGTAAAGAATGGCAGACCTCAAAATGCAAAGTACAAAGGAGATAACGACCTTTTGCCTAAAGGACACCCAAAAAGCGATAAGAAATAATGCTAAAAAAAATTAAAAGATTTATAACGCCAAGTAAAACAAGTCCTAAAGGTGGTCGTAGAGGGTGTTTATGTGAAGATAACACTTACAAGATAAAATGCTGTGATGGTAGCCTTAGAGCGCAAGGAATAGGAAAAGTATAAATAAAAATGCAAAATTAATTTTTAACACTTATATATTAATATGAATACAAATGATATGATTAGTAAAATCAAAGATGTTCTAAACTTATCCGAAGAAGTTAAGTTAGAACAACAGACGTTAGAAAACGGAACTGTTCTTGAGGCAGAAGCGTTTGAATCTGGTAAAGAAATCTTTATCGTAACAGAAGATGAAAAGGTAGCTGTACCAGTAGGTAAATACGAAATGGAAGATGGTCGTATGTTAGTAGTAGCAGAAGAAGGAATTATTGCTGAAATTAAAGCAGAAGAAGAAGAAAAAGAGGAAGTAGAAGCAAAAGACGAAGAAGAAAAAATGTACGCTACTAAAAGAGAACTAGCTGAGGTAAAAGAAATGATTGAAGAAATCAAAGCTATGTTAGAGCCTAAGGAAGAAATGAGTGCTGATGATTTAGGAAATCTTATGACTGAGGAACTTGCTAAACACGAAAAGTTGAGCGAAGTACCAGAGGAAGTACAAGAGGAGCTAAGTAAACCAGCTGCTGAGCCAATAAAGGCAAATCCAGAGGCAAGTGATAAAAAAGTTAGTGGTTATTCTTGGGGTCAAAAAAGACAAAAGACAACTGCTGATAGAGTGATGGAAAAAATATTAAATATTAATAACTAAAAATAAATAAAAAATGAGTGTAACAATTACTAATAGTAGCTATGCTGGAGAATTTGCAGGAAAATATATTGCTGCAAGTTTATTAGCTGCAAAAACAATTGATGATGGTGTAATCACAGTATTACCTAACGTTAAATTTAAAAGTGCTATGAAAGTAGGAGCTTTTACAAACTTAATTAAGAATGCCGAATGTGATTTTCAACCAAACGCATCTTCTTTGGAATTAACAGAAAAAGTGCTAACTCCTAAAGAGCTTCAAGTAAATATTGACATTTGTAAAAAAGATTTGCATCTTGATTGGGAAGCTGCTCAAATGGGTTTTAGTGCATTTGATAACTTACCTCCACTATTTAGTGATTTTGTAATTTCAAGAGTAGCTGCTGAGGTTGCTTCTGCTACAGAAACATCATTATGGAGTGGTACCGATGTAGATGGTAGCTTTGCTGGATTTAAGGCACAAATTAACGCTGATGGTAATAGAACTTTAGTAACAGCTACTGATGTAACATCAGCAAACGTAGTAGCACAAATTGGAGCTGTAGTAGATGCTATACCAGCTGGAGTATATGGTGCTGAGGATTTATACATCTATTGTGCGCAAAACGTATTTAAAGCATATATAAGAGCTTTAGGTGGATTTGCTGCAACAAATAGTGGTGTAGATGCTAAATCACATACTTTCTATCAAGGTGGTGCTTTAAGCTTTGATGGTGTTAAATTATATCCAACAAGTGGTATGGGAGCAAACGAAATGGTTGCTGCAAGAGCTTCTAATTTATTTATGGGAACAGGATTACTTTCAGACTTCAATGAAGTAAAAGTAATCGATATGAGTGATATAGATGGAAGCCAAAACGTAAGAGTAGTAATGCGTTATACTGCTGGTACTCAAATCGGAGTAGGATCTGATATAGTACTTTACACATAATAGAAACAATTAACTAACATAAATAGGGTGGGCAAAACTGCCTACCCTTTTTTATTAAATCATAAAATATGGCTTGTGCAATAACAAAAGGTAGAGGAGTTGGATGTAAGACTGCCTTTGCTGGAATTAAAAATATTTACATCTTAGATTTTAGTGCTGCTATAGCTGCTTTAGGCGATAGTAGTGGTACTATAACCTTGCCTACTGATAACTCTGCTGAGTTCTTTAAGTTTGAAGTAAAGGGTGGACAATCATCTTTAGAAACAGTAGTTAATTCTTCAAGAGAGAATGGTACTACTTTTTATGAAAGCACTTTAAATGTAACTTTTCAAAACTTAGACGTAGCTACACAAGAGGAAATAAAACTTCTTAACAGAGGTAGAGCGCACTATGTAGTAGAGTTATATCCAGATGGTGCTGGTAATACAAAACGTTTACTATTAGGTAGAGATAATGGTGCTGAAATTACTGGTGGTACAATCGTAACAGGTGCTGCTGCTGGAGATTTACAAGGGTTTACATTAACAGCAGTTGCAACAGAGGTATTTCCTCCGTTCTTCTGTACTGAGCCAGATGTATCATCTGCTACACCAATTACACCGGCTTAGGATAATTAAAAAATATTTTATATATTTGTCCTATGTCTTGTAGTTAACGACATAAATAGAATTAGCCTTTCTTTTTAGAGAGGCTTTTTTTATACAAAATAAATTACTTTTGTTTATATATTAGTATGAAGTTAATAGGAACTAATGGCGATAAGACTTTTAAGGTTATACCTCGTCAATTTATTAATGGTGCGATTACTGTAAATCTTACAAGTGAAAGCACAGGAACTAATGTAAGTATTACACCAACTGCATCTACAGATCGAAATTATATGTCATTTGTTGCTGCTTTTGGTACTTTAACTGAGGGCGATTTTTATACCTTAGAAGTAAAAAATGGTGCTGCTGTTATATACAAAGACAAAGTGTTTTGTACAGATCAGACAGTAAACCAAACTAACAATGATTACTATTCTGTAAATAGTGGTGAATATACCACAGAGAATAGCTTTGATAACGATTACATTATATTATGAATGATTTAAGAATAGTTAATTTAAGCACTTACACAAGTCCAGAGATTGTAGAGAAGTCAAACAAAAAGTGGGTAGCTTATGGAAGTGATAATAATTACTTTGGGTACTTAATAGACCGATACAACGGAAGTCCTACAAACAATGCTATTATAAATGGTATTAGTCAAATGATTTATGGTAAAGGCTTAGATGCTTTAGATAGCAATACAAAGCCAGAGGCATATGCTAAAATGATTACTTTATTTCACAAAGATTGTGTAAGAAAGCTATGCTATGATTTAAAACTTATGGGGCAATGTGCTATGCAAGTTATTTACTCTAAGGACAGAAAAACAATTGCACAAGTAGAACACATACCAGTAGAAAACCTAAGAGCTGAGAAGTGCAATTCTAAAGGTGAGATTGAAGCGTACTATTATTCTGATAATTGGTCTAAGGTAAAACAAAGCACACAATTAAAAAGAATACCAGCTTTTGGTTTTTCTAATGAAAACATAGAGATATTATACGTAAAACCTTACAGAGCTGGGTACAAGTATTACTCAAGTCCAGATTATCAAGGTGGTTTGCAATATAGTGAGCTAGAGGAGGAAATATCTAATTATCACTTAAACAACATTCTTAATGGTTTAGCTCCAAGTATGTTAATTAACTTTAACAACGGAACTCCAAACGCAGAGGAGCGCCAAATGTTAGAAAACAGAATATATCAAAAGTTTAGTGGGTCAAGTAATGCTGGTAAGTTTATACTTGCATTTAACGACAATGCAGAGAGCCAAGCAACTATAGAGCCTATACAACTAAGTGATGCACACAACCAATATCAATTCTTATCAGACGAAAGTAGTAAAAAGATAATGGTAGCTCACAGAGTAGTAAGTCCTATGCTTTTAGGTATTAAAGATAGCACAGGGTTAGGGAACAACGCAGAGGAATTACAAACTGCAAGTACCTTAATGGATAACACAGTTATTAGACCATTTCAGCACCTTTTAATAGATG
>Ga0208157_1000555_pt1 | contig 19691 bp, 33 predicted proteins | sample 5_EtaG_FD_184077 | JGI IMG/M metagenome (GOLD analysis project Ga0208157, IMG submission 184077) | Marine viral communities from the Subarctic Pacific Ocean - 5_ETSP_OMZ_AT15132 metaG (SPAdes) (version 2) | ecosystem: Environmental > Aquatic > Marine > Oceanic | place: Pacific Ocean | collected...
AACTCCTGATACCCAGTCAGCAGATAAAGAATCAAGAAGAATGGGTCAAAACAGGATGCGTCAAGCAGGGTACTAAATGTGAAAACATTTAAAGAGTTTATGGGTGAAGCATACTCTCAACCAGAGAGACAATCTCATAAACCTAAACTCCCTGTTGACCGTAAGTTGAAAATCGACTATGGTTCAGGCGATTGGAATAAAAAATATAAAATGCCAATGCCAGCAGGACAATATCAAAGACCATCAAGAGATATTATCGTCTAAAGAGGGAAGGAGTAAAGGGACTTCCAGAATAAAAGATTAAGTCGCTATATAGAGTATTGTATGCTCTAAAGCAATGTTAGCATTTCTCCTTCCGCTTGCATCAAAGATCATTAAAGATGCTGTTGCAAACATTCCGGAAAACGAAGAACTCGGTGAGAAGATGGTTGAGATCTGTCTTGTTATTTTGGGTAAAGCGGTTAAGTTGACCAAGACTGAAATGGATGATCAACTTCTTGAGGTTGTCACAAAGGCAATCAACGCAAGAGAAGCTGAATAATTTTATAAATATCAATATACGAATTACATAGGTAAGGAAACATGGCTCTTTGGGGCAAAGAAGATCTTGTTGGAAACAAAGGCACCGTTGCCATCAACTTGACCACTGGTGTCGTTACTGGTTCTGGTACAACCTTCTCTACTAGTGGTTATGCCGCAGAGCAAGGTGATGTGATTGTGGTGGGTACTGGTGCTACTTACGGTAGAGCAATTGTTCAATCCGTTGCAAGCAATACATCTCTGACTCTGGCACACGTAGACAGCATCATCAAAGATGGCACTACTGCTAATGTTGTTGGTGGAACTTCCTACTTCATCACCAGATCTCCTATCAGTGCTATCACTGATAATCAGTACGGTGCACCTGACGTTAAGTCAAACAGATTCTCTGGTGTATTTGGTGTAGATACAAATGAGCAAGGTGTCGCTAGAGCGGCAACTGGTTCCAAGTATGCTGCTCCTCACGCTGGTTGGGTTGGAGTTACTACATATGTTGATACTCACGGTACTCTCAGAGTTAAGACTGAGACCTTAGTCGCAAGCAGCAGCATTACTAATGCTGCAGGCGGCAGAGATGCTGAGGACGCCATCTATCCCGATAGCTGATAACATGGGTTGATATATGAGATTTGATGAATTGAATGAGAGTAACTACTTACTCTTCGCTATAAAATTCTACGATAACCCACAGTCAGTTACACGAGACGACTTTGAGTCGGATTTGAAGCGTATCAGATATGTTAAGCGTTTGTTGAAGAGATATAAGAATAACGGTGAACTCAAAGTTCACCTTATTCTCAATCATTTAATTATATTATTCAACGTCTTTAATGATGCAGCGGTTCCCTTGTTGTTCTACAACTTGGATGAGGACCTTTGGCCATCTATTAAGAGTTTTCTATTGTTCTTGAATAGGTTGCCTGAATATCCAAAAACGTCCATTAGTGATATAGAACCAGATTACAACTGTTTAGCGGAACTCAAAAATCTATGAAAATTGATAGAGTTATTGAGACTGTCAGAAATCATAAACTAAATGAAATGATGACCATGGGTGCTGGTGCGATTGCCGGTTCCGTTGAGGCAGGAGATGATCCTCCTGTAGGGAAAAAGAAAAAACCACCGGTCCTTGGCAGAGGAATAATGCTAGGTTTGAGGAAACGTTGGAGTACTGGTAAAGTCTAATGTGGTCTGATTCAAAGGTCGCTCAGTTAGAAACAAAATTAGATATCTATGAGGAGCTCTCTAGAGAGATGCTCACGAAGTTAGAAACTGCTGTTGATAAAATATCTGAAGGTAATACAAGAATTGCTCAAATCCTTGCGAAGCATGATGAAAGGATTGAGCAGAGTATTAAAAGCGATGAACTCATCATCAAGATGATTGATGAGATCAAAGATAATGAAGAGAAGAACCATAGAATAATTCATGGTAGGATTGATAAGTTACAAGAAGAGATAAAGTCATTCTCTAAGTTTAGATGGCAGATTGGTGGTGTTCTGATTGTAGGGGCACTTTTGATTGGTGCGGGTAGCAGACTGGCACCCATCTTCTTGACGCCCGAACCACAGCAGGTTATAATACAGGGACAGAAGTGACCTGTTGTAATGGATCTGATTGATTCCAAGTATGTTGGATTAGTTTCGTCACGCCTACAGAAGTTTAAGAAGGTCAAGACAAACCTCTACAACTTCCGGTGTCCCATCTGTGGGGACTCACAGAAAAACAAAAATAAGACACGGGGATATCTCTACCAGGTCAAAAACAACACTAACTTCAAGTGTCACAATTGTGGTGCAAGTATGTCTTTGAACAATTTTTTAAAGACTATGGATACTACGCTTCACAGGCAATATACACTTGAAAAGTTCAGAGAGGGACATACTGGTAGAAACTTTGTTGTTGAAGAACCAAAATTTAACTTTAAAAAACCAGTCTTTAAAAAGAAACTAGATTTGCCTAAAGCATCTGAAGACCCTGAAGCTAGGCAATACTTAGAAAAACGTAAGTTAAATCCTGAAAAGTTTTATTTTACTGACAGTTTCAAAAGATGGACTAATAGCAAAAAACAAACCTTTGACACCATCTATAGGGATGAACCTCGTATTATCATACCGATGTATGACCAGGACAAGGAACTTATCGGTTTTCAGGGTAGAAGTCTAGTTCCTAATTCTGTTAAATATATCACTGTGATGTTGGAAGATGATTCTCCGAAACTATACGGACTTGAAAGCATCGATGAACAAAAACCAATCTACATCGTTGAAGGACCTTTCGACTCCACGTTCGTGGAAAACTCTGTTGCTATGTGCGGGTCCGATGTTGATATTAGGTCGTTTGATTGGAGCGATCATATTTGGGTTCTTGATAATGAACCTAGGAACAGAGAAATCGTCAACAGAATTGCCAAACTTATCGATAGAGGAGAAAAGGTAGTAATCTGGGGAAACAACATTGTAGAGAAAGACATTAATGACATGATTCTCTCTGGACATGACGTTATGTCTATGATAAAATTAAATACATATTCTGGTTTAGAAGCAAAAGTTAAATTCAACAGTTGGAAAAAAGTATGAGTAATGGCACCAAGGTTGTAAAGAGAAATGGCAACACGGAACCTCTTGATTTGAACAAACTCCACGTCATGGTGGAACAAGCATGTAAAGACTTGGCAGGCGTTTCTGCCTCTCAGGTTGAAATTCAATCTGGTATTCAGTTTTATGATGGTATTACTACGGATGAGATTCAAGAAATTCTTATTCGCTCTGCCAGTGATCTGATTGACCTTGAACATCCTAATTATCAGTTCGTAGCAGCGCGTCTACTGCTGTTTGCACTCCGCAAGCAACTTTATGGTCGTATGCATGAATTCCCCACCATTAAGGTGCATGTAGAGCGTTGTGTAGAGAAGGGTGTCTATGATCCTGAGATTCTCAATCTATACTCTGATGAGGAGTTTGAGAAACTTGAATCTTTTATCGATCATGATCGTGATATGCTTTTCACCTATGCTGGATTGCGCCAGGTAGTTGATAAGTATTTGGTTCAAGACCGCAGCACTGGGGCACAATATGAGACCCCACAGTTCATGTATATTTTGATTGCTGCTACTATATTTTCCAAGTATCCAAAATCTACACGTCTCGATTACGTAAAGAAGTACTATGACGCAATCTCCAGACACAAAATCAACATTCCCACACCTATCATGGCAGGAGTTCGAACTCCACTTCGACAATATGCTAGCTGTGTTCTTGTTGATATTGATGACTCCCTCGATTCTATCTTTAGCTCTGATATGGCAATTGGCAAATACGTTGCACAACGGGCGGGAATCGGCATCAACGCGGGCAGAATCCGTGGCATCAACGCTAAGATCAGAGGTGGGGAAGTTCAACACACAGGTGTTGTTCCTTTCCTTAAAAAGTTTGAATCAACTGTCCGGTGTTGTACACAAAATGGAATACGAGGTGGCTCAGCGACTGTCCACTTCCCAATCTGGCACCAAGAAATAGAGGATATCATTGTACTCAAGAACAATAAAGGGACAGAAGATAACCGTGTCCGAAAGTTGGACTACAGCATCCAGATCTCTAAACTCTTCTACGAAAGGTTTATCAAGAATGAAGAAATTAGTCTCTTCTCACCTCACGATGTTCCAGGTTTGTATAATGCTTTTGGCACTGAATCGTTTGATGATCTCTATACAAGTTATGAATCTGATAGATCAATCCCACGCAAAACTATCGGAGCTCAAGAACTCTTTCTGGACATCCTGAAGGAACGTGCTGAGACTGGTCGTCTCTACATCATGAATATTGACCACTGCAACTCTCACTCTTCCTTTTTGGATAAGGTAGAAATGAGTAATCTCTGTCAGGAGATCACTTTGCCTACCAAACCTCTCAATCATATTGATGATCCAAATGGTGAAATTGCTCTTTGTATTCTGAGTGCTGTCAATGTTGGTAAGATTCGTGACCTTGATGACCTGAAAGTTCTCTGTGATCTTGCTGTTCGTTCTTTGGACGAATTGATTGACTTCCAGAACTATCCTATCAGTGCTGCTGAGATTGCCACAAAAGCACGTAGATCGCTTGGAATCGGGTTCATTGGTCTGGCACACTATCTTGCCAAGAACGGGCATGACTACAACGATTTTGAAGCGTGGAAAATGGTTCATGATCTCACCGAAGCCTTCCAATATTATTTGATTTCTGCTACAGTGGATCTTGCTGAGGAGAAAGGTGCATGTGAGTATAGTAACCGAACTAAGTATGGGAATGGAATTCTTCCGATTGATACATATAAACATGACGTAGATGAAATTGTTCCTAATGAGTTAAAGTATGATTGGGAGAATCTTCGACAAAGGGTACTTACCCACGGAGTTAGGAACTCAACACTGTCTGCTCAAATGCCATCGGAGAGCAGTTCCGTTGTGTCAAACGCAACAAATGGAATCGAACCACCTAGAGGATATTTGTCCATTAAGAAAAGCAAAAAAGGACCACTCAAACAGATTGTCCCACAATATGCAACTCTTAAGAACAATTATACTCTCCTGTGGGATATGGAGTCCAATCGTGGTTATATTAATATTGTTGCTGTGATGCAGAAGTTCTTTGACCAAGCAATCAGCGGCAATTGGAGTTACAATCCACTACATTATCCGGACAATGAAGTTCCTATTTCGGTTATGGCACAAGACCTTCTAACCACTTACAAGTATGGTTGGAAGACCAGTTACTATCAGAACACATACGATTTCAAGACTGATGAAGTTGAAGAACCCAAAGAAAGTCTTGACAATTTAATTGACCAACTAGAAAACGCAGAGGAGGAAGACTGTGAGTCTTGTAAAATTTAAGACTAACAAAGAGAGTAGACCAATGGTTGACTCGATGACAGTATTCAATAAGGAAGAAGTTGATACCAAAAAACAACCCATGTTTTTTGGTAAACCATTAGGTATTCAAAGATACGATTCATATAAGTATCCCATCTTTGACAAACTTACAACACAGCAATTGGGATATTTCTGGAGACCTGAGGAGGTTTCTCTTCAAAAAGATCGTGCAGATTATCAGACTCTTCGTCCTGAGCAGAAACACATCTTCACTTCCAACCTGAAGTATCAGATCATGCTGGATTCTGTTCAGGGTCGTGGTCCTGGAATGGCATTCATTCCTTACTGCTCCTTACCCGAATTGGAAGCATGTATGGAGGTATGGGGATTCATGGAAATGATTCATAGTCGTTCCTATACACACATCATTAAGAACATCTATCCCGATCCCTCAGATGTATTTGATCACATTCTGACTGATGATCGAATTGTTGAACGTGCTGAAAGTGTAACCAAAGCATATAATGAGTTTATTAATGCTGCACATCAGTATGATAACTCTAATCAATGGTCACACGCATTAGAAGGAATCTCCTATGCACAAGATGCAAGATATGAACTTAAGCGCAAACTCTTCAGAGCAGTTGCAAACGTTAATATTCTTGAAGGTATTCGCTTTTACGTATCATTCGCTTGCAGTTTTGCATTTGGCGAACTCAAACTTATGGAGGGAAGTGCCAAAATCATTTCCTTGATTGCTCGTGACGAGAATCAACACCTTGCAATTACACAAAACATTTTGAAGAAGTGGCGTGAAGGTGATGATCCAGAAATGGCAGCAATCTACAAAGAAGAACAACAATGGTTGATTGAAACCTTTGATAATTGTGTCAGACAAGAGAAACTTTGGGCAGAGTATTTGTTCAAAGATGGATCTATGATTGGTCTCAATGACAAGCTGTTACATCAGTATGTTGAATGGGTTGCTAATCGTAGGATGAAAGCAATCGGACTTAAACCAATTTATGATGTACCTGCAAAAAACAATCCACTTCCTTGGACAGAGCATTGGATCTCTTCTAAAGGTCTTCAAGTTGCCCCACAAGAAACTGAAGTCGAATCCTATATTGTTGGAGGAATCAAGCAAGACGTTAAAAAAGACTCCTTTGCAGGTTTCTCCCTCTGAAGAGTATGAAGCGTTTCGTGAGGAAGCGATAAGAGCATTCCAAGAAGCAGCAAAACAAGATGCATTTTTGTTTGGTGACTATGACGGATATGATTCTTTTAGAGAGGACTAAGGTCCTCTCTTTTTTTATAAATATAAAAAAAAGTATCTGTCAAGATAAATGAAGTCGCTCAATAGTTTTATTAATGAAGCAAAGAAGGATCTTCCTAAAGGAAATCCTTCTAGTATGACTTCGGGTGATATTACCAAATTAAAAAATGTGGCAAGAACGGGCGAAAGACCAGATAATTTAAGCACTGATGATGATACGAGTAATAGAAGAATAAAGAAAAGATCAAGTTCAAGTTCAAGTTCAGTTCGAAGAACAAGAACGAGACCTAGTGCAAGAAATACTCCTGCAGGGCGGGCAGCAGATGCTGAGTTTTTTAAAAAATTAGAAATTGGTACTGAACAAGGAGCAGCTGCGGAGAATCAAGCTGCTCAGGATATGAAAGCAGAGGTTAAAAGGAAAGGACCAACATCTTCAAAACCAAAAACTAGTTCCGGACTTGCAGATCTTAATAGAGAAGTTGATAAAGTAAAACCAAAAGTTACTACTAGAAGAGGGCGTCTTTCTAGTCAAGCCGATGATGTTATTAAGGGACTTAAAAGACAGGCAGGATTAGAAAGAAGAATGTCTGCTGGATATGATAAGTCTCTTTCTACAAGAGCTGATGATGTTCTTAAACAAATTAGAGCGACAAGCACTCCAAAACCAGTCACAAGATCGGTAACAAAACCACCCACTTTTTCTTCTAAAGGAAGAAATGCTCTACGTGGAGTAGAAACTCCAAAACCTGGTAGTAGAACTTACCGGGGTCCAGCGGCAGAAGTTAATAGATCAGCTAAACCAGTAGACATAACGAAATCAGATGTTACAAGGCAAAGTAATCGTGCGGTGAGAAATGCCGCTACCAGATCTAGAGTATCTGGTGCTAGGAGATTGAAGGGTGGTCTTAGAGTTCTTGGTGCTGTTGGTGCTGGTCTTGAGGGTGCGGGTGAGTTCCAACGTCGTAGAGAGTCTGGAGAAAGTGTAAAAAAAGCAGCAGCAGGATCTGCTACAAGACTTGCTGGTGGTGCTACGGGAGCTAAACTAGCGGCAGCCACCACTGCTAAGACATTAGCTCCTTTAGCACTAGCTCCATTCCCTGGTGCTAGACCCCTATATGGAGTAGCTGTAACCGCTGCTGGAGTTGGTGGTTATACACTTGGTGCCGACGCTGCTACCAGAGGTTTTGATAATTTTAAATCTTTCCAAAAACAAGCAAACAAGGCATATCAAAGACTCCTTCTTCCCAAGTATAGAACTAAGACTGAAGAGTTTGTTCCTGAAGAGGCAGAATTTACTGTAGAGTTTGTTCAGAGATTGAAAGATTTTGCTCGTCCAGTTACAAATAATCCTGTTGTTAAAGCAGCTACAAATAATCCTGTAACAAGATTTGTGGGAAAAGGTCTTAATGTTCTTGATAAAGTAGTGCTACCATTTGGACGAATTGATGGTGTCAAGCGAATGCTTCATCCTGAAGCTATGCCATCCCAAAAAGTTCAAGGAGCAGTCACCGCTTTCGCTCCTCCAGGAATTGCTCACGCTAGCTGGGCGTTAATGGATCCAATTGATAAAAGTAAGTTCCTTCATAAAAATGTTGACGAACCTATTATGAGAACCGACACAAAAATTAAGAAGGCTGTTGGTGAACATCCCAAACCTGGTTCTGGCAAACCCCCAAATTACGGAAGATTATACCGAAATATGCAAACACGCGGTATGTCGATGTTTTAATTATAAATAATCATATCTAAACAAAAGAAGAAAGATGTCTTCATTATCAGGAAAGCAAGTTGATGAAATTAAAAATTTATATGAATCTATCTACACTGAAGAAACGGTAGATGAAACTGTAGAAGTTTCTTATGATGAGTATTCTGATGAAGAACTTCTAGAACTGTTTGTTGAGGAGGTTGCACATGAAGTTCTTGCTACTCTTTATGAGAATGAGTACCTTTCTGAAAAATTTGTTTTAGATGAAAGATCCGGAATTAATGTTGGAAGTCTTTTCAGAAAGGTTACTGGACTCGGAGCAGGTAGAAGAATGAGAACTGGACCTGAACTTAAATTGGGTAAAGGAAAAGTACGTAATACTTATCCAGATCAAACAAATGTCAAAGGACGTGTGAAACCTGGAAGAGAAGTGGGAACTTATAGAAGAACTGTCACAGGCGGGACTCTTGCAGCTCTGATGGGATATCTTGCAAATACACCAATTGGAAAATCTATCAAGGCTAGACTTGGTGGAGGAGCGCAAGGTTTTGGTCAAGGATTTATGCAGGACCCTAAATCTGACACTAAAAATAAACCTGACGATAGTTGGTTAGACAACTATAGAACTAAGTAATTACCATCTAGGTATCATAACATATGGATTATTCAAGAAAAGACGGTAAACCTGGATTTACTAGAAGAAATAAAGATGGTTCTACAACATTCATCTCCATTGAAGACCTAGAAAGAGAAGGTAAGAAAGAGCAGTTTCTTAAAGACCTTGAAAGAAATACTGGAAGAACCTTTCGACAGTGGGAGGACAGTTATTTAAAAAGACGTGGTGAACAACAATTAAAACTTGATCAAGAAAAACTTAAGTCTAATTCTAATTCTAAACCTGAAGTAACAATTGGTAGGGACGATCCTTTTGCTCCTCCTGAGAGTCCAAATAATACCGATACACCTGATCCTACACCACTACCAACACCACCCTCTTCAACTAGACCACCTGCTTCAACTAAACCGACATCAACATCAACATCAACATCAACATCGACACCTACATCAAAACCTAAAATTCCTACAGGCGTAGCTGTAAGTCCTACAACTGGTGAAAAGACTAAGTTTGAAAGAAGAATTCCTACTAGTGCAGAACTGAGAGCAGCACAAGCACGTCGTGCTAATGCTCCTGAGGGAGAATCTAAGAAAGAAACAGAATATCAAGCAGTCAAGGCAGCTGTTGCAGCATCTAAAACTAGCACACCAATTAGTAGCAAGCCAACTGATACAGCAACAAAAGCAGCAACAGGTGGACAAAATCCTAGAGTTCAACGCTTACAGGTAGTTCCATTTAAACCGGGTACTAAAAGTGAAGCATACGATGTAGTTTTAGACTACCTCCTCTCTGAGGGGCACGTAGACACCGTAGAAGAGGCGCATTACGTCATGCTCCAGATGACCTCTGAGCACGTCAGAGACATCGTAGAGGGTGAAGGATACTCAAATCCAAGTATTGATGGTAATCCAATTCCATACCCTAAGGGTCATCCTAAAGCGGGAAAACCAGTTTCCTTTAATAAAGCAGAAACTAAGGATATGGATCGCTATAGGAAAGCAAGTGAAAAAGCGGGCAGAAAAATTTATGCGGATGAACCACTTCCAAAAGAATGAAAACGTATATAGAATTTTCTGAACAAGCATATTCATCAAAAGCACAGATTGATGAAGGTCTTGGTACTATCCTGAGACTTGCTAAGAAACCAGTTCAAAGGTTAGCGAAAGGTGCTTTGAACTGGTTTAATAAAGGAAAGAACACACGCATTCCTAATGAGGCACAGGCACGTTTTGGGACGCCTCTAGAGTATCTGAAGAAAAATCCTAATCCTACAACTCTGTTTGGTGATGATGCCTTACAGAGGGGCATGAGTGATACCGCATATGCAGCAGGTAAAAAACCTTCTTTACTAGGAAGACCTGATCAAGCATTCAATCCATTTAGACCCGCGAGTAAAGGTGGTCCCGGATCTGGTCCAACTCCAGTCACAAGAGAACTTATAAAAAGACCTATAAGAGCTGCAAAGAATAGATTGGGACTTGACAAATAACTGAAACGTCAATAGACTAGGTTTGTCCCGGTTAAAGATAAATAATAGCTTAATATTATAAATATAATATGAGTTATGAGAATCCCTGGCATTTTAAGGGAATACCTTTTTTATCTGAGGATATTGACGATAACTTCGGTTTTGTCTATCTAATTACAAATACACAATCAGGTAAAAGGTATATCGGTAGAAAGTATTTCTGGTCATTCAGAAAACCACCTGGTAAAAAAAGGAGAGTAAAACAGGAATCTGATTGGCAGAAATATTACGGTTCTTGTCCACAATTAAAAGAAGATCTCAAACTATACGGCAAAGAGATTTTCAATAGAGAAATTTTAAGTCTTCATGATACAAAGGGTAACTGCAACTACGAAGAGACAAAGCAGTTATTCTTAAATAATGTCCTAAGCGAGGCTCTTGACGATGGGACGCCCGCGTACTATAATTCCAATATTCTAGGGCGTTACATGCGTAAAGATTATGGTAACTTTGGAAGAGACGTGTCTACTGACGACTGACTGGGCAATTGATCGTATACATACTCTCTGTGAATCCAATAGTTTTATTAATGCTGAAGATGCTTTTGCAATTCAAAGTGAATTTCAGGAGTGGTTGAATCCAAATTCCCTAACTCATGACATAATCTCACTAGAATACATAGGAGAAAGGCATGACGACTAGTCACGGACCTTCTAAAGAATTCAAGGAAAAAATTCTTGATGAATGTAAAAAATTAAGTGCTAAAGGCGAACACATCCAAGCATCGCACTTATATAGAACTTATTTTCCAGAAGACGCAAAACTATTTTATGATCATTAAATTATTAAAAGAAAATTATGCTTGAACTTATTCTTTCTTTAACACCGATGGACTATGATCACCTAGCACGAGCAGTGCAGGTGGAAGCAGCTACAGGAACTAAAGACGAATACTGTGTTGCGGTATCTATCTTAAATAGAGTTAGATCTCCCAAGTATCCTAATAGTGTTGCTAATGTTGTGTATGCCCCTGGGCAGTATGAGGGTTTTCTTTACAGGAGACCTGCTGCTAAACAATCAGTTATTGCTCGTTTAAAAAACAGCGATAATCTTATGAATGCATACAGTATCATTGGAGACAGAACAGACTTCAAAGGTCAGACAATGCTCAGATATAGAGTCACATCTGAGGACCCGATGTGCGATACTAGAGGAAACTTCTATCATTACTATTGGCAGACATGATCAACAAATTCAAACAATTTTTTGAGACACAAACCAGTCTTCTTATGAAGAAAGCAGGTACTTTTAAAGAAGACAATCTTGAATGTCTTATTGATGAAGATGTAGTAGACTGTGCTGAGTTTGATGAAGATCCAGTTTACGTAGGAGTACCTGCCCCTGTTGTTTTACCAACAGACGAGTGGTTTAATTCACCAGTTTTAACTGAAAAAGGTATTGACTATATGGAACAAGAAACTGCAATTAAAATGCAGGATGATTTTTCTGTTGAATCTGACGACATTCATCAAAGAATGTATGAAATTGCAACAGAAAATTGGAGCACTGTTGAGGAAACTCAAGGTGGATCTGAAAATTTCCAGGAAGGACCTGGTGGTTGGTTATCTAGTAATGGTTGGAGTATTTTTAGGTAATGACAGAGGATTGGAGATTTACTGATGAACGTATGCAGTTAAGAGCTGCTGTGTTTCGTGCTTTACAGCATCACCTTGACGAAAACTGTAGAGCAGTATATGAATTTTGTCACAATTGGGTAAGTCAAGGAAATCAAGATACAACAAACATTGAACTTTATTTTAAGGAGTACTTACGTGATGTCCATCAAAAAAATGTCTGGAAACTTGAAAGTTGCCTTAGCGTCAATCCTAATGAGCAGTTGCTTCCTCGTACCGAGTGTGAAGGCGGAGAGCAAGATAACTAAAGGGTACAACACCATGGATTCTATGGGTTGTATGCTACTTCGCGAGTGCACAGATGGAGTCCATAAAGTCGAAAGTATCGCTAGTATTGCTGATGAGTATCCCAATATTGATTATAGTATTGTTGCTGACGAGTTCCACGCAATGCTCCTTGCCTTGGAACAGGTTGGAGTTGGGGTGTTTCTAGCAGACTCAAAGTATTTTCCTATCGGTCATCGTGGTGTCTACCATACTGTTAGTAATAACTTCTTCTTGAATAAGGAACATATGGGTAGCACCGCATACCTGATGCAGGTGATGCGTCATGAAGGATGGCATGCTGCACAGGATTGCATGGCAGGAACTATTAAAAATAGTTTGATTGCTATTATTAAACCTGAAGATGAGGTGCCTATGATCTGGCGTATCATGGCAGAAAGAACCTATCCAGAGTCTGCTGTGCCGTGGGAAGCAGAAGCAGGTTGGGCAGGTCGCACTGAAAAAATGACCATGGAAGCACTTCAAGCATGTGCTGCGGGTGAGATGTGGAAGGTTTATGAACCAACCCCTCTGACACGTAAATATCTTGTTGATAACGGATATATCAAAGAGTAATGCTTACCATTTGGATCCACGTTAAAGCATTCTTCACAGTGGCGGTAGTGAGTTGTGCTCAACCCGTTAATTGGGAGCAGTGTATTAGGGTAGACCAGTGGTTAATTCCTGACTTAGTTTATGCGTGGGAACTTAAGACAGGAAAACGTAATATATACCAAAACGAATTACAATATCTTCTAGATAAATAACAGAGCGATATCTGTTTCTTATGTCAGAAGAAGTTAAGAAGGAAGAACCTAAAAAGAAAGGTCTTCTTACTAAAATTAAGGAGGCTGCAGATGACAAGGAAGAACAACTTGCTATTCTTTCTACCTTTGTCCGTCTTGGTATTCTTGTCTGGTCTGGTTCAATTCTCACTCTGGCATACATCAAACTACCTCCTGCACTCGGAATACCCGAACAAAAACTGGATCCAACATTCATCGCCTCAGTCTTTACCGGGGTCTTAGCTTCTTTTGGAGTTCAGACTGCCAAGAAGAATGGTGCTAACGGTGGTTCTGGTGGTGGTATCACCAAGGATCAGATGGAACGATTGATTGAAAAAGCAGCACAAACTGCACCAGCACAAACAATCCGTATTGAACAAGCTCCTATCAAAATTGAAGGTATGAATAATGGAGAACCCCCAGTCAAACCGACGATCTAATTTTAAGTGGGCAGCACTGACAGTAGGAACACTGTTTGGTGTTGCTCATCTTGGTATATTGGGACATCTTATTAATAAAAAAGATATTCCAATTATAAATTTACCTGTAGGTGACTACACATCATACAGTGTAGATGCAGGTGCAGATGGTTACAGCATAAGATATAATGCCAATGATCCTAAGGTGATGGGTGTTAGGAAGTCATTAGACAAGAAGAATGGATTCTTTGGTATTGGTGGAACCACATATCTAATTACAGAAGAAGAATATACAATGGATGGGGCAAGGCATCTAGGAGGTGCTGAGGGAAAGTTGACTGCTCAAAACCTGGAATGCATCAAAGCGGAGGGCGCTGGAGAGTCAACCGGAAGAATGGTAGGTGCTAGTGTTGGTGCAGGTATTGCTCCTATCTTTACAGGTATTCCTTATATTGGTTGGTTGATATCTGGTTGGGCAGTCATGTTGGGTCAAGATACTGGTGCTGATATTGGTGGAGAAGTTGCAACCATGATGAAAGATTGTGAGGAGTAATGGTAGATATAGCACATAAGGCATCACATTTTGCTGCCACTACACTCAATAATCCATATGGACTTGGTTTTTTAAGTCTTATATTAATTGTTGTTCCAATTATTGGAATGCAGTTGGTGCATAAGTATGGGTGGGAACACTGGCAACCATTTAGTAATGAACCTCATTCTTAGACCACTTGAAAATGTAAATGATCCTGTATGGAGTGTAATTATCTCCATACTCATACTTCTTGCTGGTGTTACGTATTATATCGTCTATATAATGCGTATGGCTTTCAATGAATTGGAAGATGAGTGACCTTACTAACAAAGATGCAGAGCAGGATACAAAGATTGCTGTAATGGACAGCACTCTAGAAAATTCTATTCGTCGCATAGAAATGGTTCATAAGCGTGTTGATGATACTAACGAAGAATTAGAAAAACTTCGTGATCGTATTCGCGTATTGGAACGTTGGGTTGCCGGTGCTGGTGCAGTAATCGCTGCGGCAACATTTATCATAGGCATAGCAGTATCAGCAGATTCTAAGGAGATCAATTATGGGCGCAATGGTTCCACCCAGTCGGAAATCTTGCTATAACTTCCGTGTAGTTGAAATAAACAGAGTGGTTGATGGTGATACGATTGATGTCACTATCGATTTAGGTTTTGATTTATTCAAGAAGGAAAGAGTTAGGGTTGCAGGAGTTGACACCCCTGAGAAGAGAACTAGGGATTTGGAAGAAAAGGAGTTGGGAATTGATGCGACCTATTGGCTCAAAGAGAAGTTGGATGGTGCCATTAGTGGGGATGACGATCTTGTTATTCGTACTGAGCTTGTTGGTGGTGTTGGCAAGTATGGACGTTTACTCGGATGGCTTTATATTGGAGACAGTGAACTTTCTTTGAATGAGCAAATGATTACTGAAGGGTATGCGTGGGAATATGATGGTGGAACAAAGCAAAAGAACTTTGAAGAACTGCGGGAGATCCGCAGAGAACATGGTACATTAGTAGATTAATTATGAGAAATCAAATTTTAGAAGCACTTAAAGCAGATGCTGTTGGTAACATTGAAAAGGCAAGATTGAATATTGAGATCTATCTCAAAAATCCTGTAGGTATTGGAGAGCACCCTGATGTTCTTGCTGCCATTCAAGATCAAATAGATATTATTGCACATGAAGAAGAACGTATTGAGGTTTTGGAAAAACATTTCGAAAATTGATATATACACATGATATAAAATTAAAATCATGCAAAAAGTAATTAATGTTCTAGCTCTAACTTCTTTTGCCGTATCTGCTTCTATTGTTGGTGGCAGTGCTTACGTTTATTTAAACAAAGACGCTCTGATTGAGAGTGCTAAAGCAGCGGCGACTAAAGCAGCAACCGAAGCAGTTGCTGGTGCTCTTCCAGGTATGATTGATAGTGCGATGCCTAAATTGCCGGGTGCAACTGGTGGTGCTATTCCTTCTGTTGGTGAGAAAAGTGGACTAGGAATGCCTGGTTTTTAATGGCAGAAATACCTGAAATTAATATTGGATCTGTGAATGTTCGTGAAGTAAAAATTCCTAATTGGATGATTTCACACCCAAGAATCCCATCTGCTCCTCCAGTAACGGAGCAGGTGGGAGTTCCTGTTATTGATATTCCTGGTTGTGTTGAGGCACATCTTGAAAACAAAAAAGGAACAAATGATAATTTATCTGATGATGATCCTAAGGGTGCTAGAGTTTTTTGTGATGGTAATATGCCATCATTTAATCCTATTGATTACAATACAGATGAATTGGATATAACTCAACCACCACCAAAACCTCCTGCTGTTAATCCACCAGAAACACCTCCCGCACCAGAGGTTCCAAAGGACGCTGTTCCCAAGATGGAAGCAAAGGAAACACCCCCTTGTCCTGGACCTAATTCACCACGTATAGGTGATGTAGCACAGAACCAAAAAGAAAGAGTATCTGGTTATGAACTGCAAATGGTAAATGGTCAAGAAATATGTGTTGTTCTTTATGAAGATATTCCTCTAACTGCACAATATCTTCCAGCACCACAGGTTGCTGCGACTACTGCCGTAATTGCTGTGACTGCCACTTCATCTGCGCTTTTGGCAAAACCATTAGCAGATATATTACTCAAAGTTATTAAACCTGCCATCAAAAAAATAATGGCAAAAATTTCAAAACTTAGGGGAAAAGAAGTTAAGGTTTTGTCTTCAAAGGACCGCCGAGATCTTCAGCGCGAACGCTCACAGGCGATACGGAAGTTGAGGAAGATGACGAAGGGATAGAGTGTCGATGTTGTTTAATGTGAGTTACGTTGTTAACTACTACATCGGCACACACGCTATAGTAAGGACTTCTAGGATGAAAAGAAATTCCTGCCTTTATTAATTCTCCACAATTCTTGAGCCTGGCTATCTCAAAGTCGAGGCGCTTATTGGCAGTTAATTGTTTTTGATATGCTATGTGAGTTGCTGCTGCTTCTTTACACTGATCTTGTAGTTTTTTATCTAATGGCGTACTCCATGTCATAGAAAAACCAGCAGATATGTTGGTATTATTTTTTTGTCCAGTTCTAGTTGGTACGTAATATAATATGTCTCCAGGATTATCTAATGATCCGTCTTCATCTAGGTCACGCATATCATAGACTGGATCTTGATATATTGGTTCATATGGATGTTGTTGAGATAGTGATCCTGTAACGAATGGGGTAAAGTTTACAGTGGGTCCTTGACACTGGATTCCACCCCCATAAGTGTTGGTGATATATGGTCCTTGTAAAACCTGGATTGCTTGGTTCGTAACTGAACCTGAACTATTTGCGATTGGAGATGCTGTTGCACTTACACCCCCTACAGTCTCTGCATTTACAGGGACAGTTACAATTACACTTAGGGCAGATAGACATAATGCTTTTATTGCTGGAAAATACTTGTAGTGTCGGTTACGCTTGTAACGGTCGTCTCTCTTTGAATAATTGTGTGATTGCTCAAACCTGGTCCGGAAACAGTTTGTGTAAACTGAAATGCCGCTCCTGGTGTCGTTTGTTTGAATTGCGGCGTTGATGTTACCCCTGTCCATTTTGAATTCACCCCTTCAATCGTTACATTTACATCACCTGTTGTTGGTGATAAAATTCCACTGGTTGGTTCAACACCACTACCAGTTACAGAATATTGATATCCTGTGTTATAGTCCATAGAATTTATAGTTTCAGTCACAGTAGAAGTTGTTTCCGTGTGACTGGACATGGAGCCTTGTGTAAAGTTTGGAACTACTGGAACTGAATGTGATGGTTGTGCCAAACTATAAAATACACCAAGAATCAATCCGAGACTGATTGCTCCTTGTAATCTAGTCATTGGTATTTAACCTCAGTCGATCACAGTAATTTCCGAAACGAATTGTCCTATTGCCGTGGAACCAGCTCCGCCAGCCGTCACCGTGAGAATACCTGCCGAGGTTACAGTACCGGCAAGAGTGTCTTTGGTGCCAGAAGCATATGATGTTTGAGTCGAAAGATTGCCGACAGCTCCTACTGTAGGAGCACTAGTTGGAACTGCATCAGCCTGTGTATAAGATTGACTGAAACTAAATGCTGCTCCAGCAGTATCTTGGGTTGCTGCAATAGTTCCTGGTGAATAAACACCAGAAGTGATAGTTCCAGCAGAAACTGTTCCAGCAGTTGATCCGTCCGTTGTATCAATATTACTTCCTGATATTGAGAACGAAGAACCAATTCTAGATGCGGTTGTTCGGGCAGTATCAACGGTTAGTTGAACACTTGCCGCATGTTTACTAACAAGACCACCAGCATAAACAGGTGTTGTCATCAAGATCATACTAAAAGCAATTAGTGCTTTTTTCATGTGTAAACTATAAGGTCGAATTATTTAGCTTGACGATATTTAATAATTAAGGTATACTGGGTATGTTAAGACTCAATAGCTCAGCTGGATAGAGCAACTGCCTTCTAAGCAGTCGGTCGTAGGTTCAAATCCTACTTGAGTCGCTATCATTTGTACTTTATGTCTGAATATGATTTCGGAGGACTTGAAAGACATCCCTGTAATATACTAAGATTAATTAGTGAGTTGGAGGGATCTTATCAACTCTGTAAGTTTATGGGTTTTGAGGAGGATATGAAAATCCTTGAGGAAATGAAAAAACCATATTATAAATTATACTTCAAAACGATGAAGGAGTACGACGCAAAATGAAAATGTGGGAAATAAAGTGCAGTAGTTGTGGTAAGATGACTCCCGCAAATAAGTGTCCACAACTGATGATGGTTCCTCTCTGCAAACCATGCTGGGTTGACAGTAAAAAGAATAAGTAGTATACTATTCGCAGAGAGGACTTGAGACGTTCCGACCAGAGGTGCCAGTTCTGCTGGAATCAACCCCCTTTGGATGTTAGCGGTGGTACTGCTTCCTACTCCGGTGTAGACTGTCAGAATGTTAGGGTTTAGAAAATGCCCCATAGCAAGCATTCGGATAAGTGCATCGTCATTCCTCTATAGCTCAGTTGGTAGAGCAGGTGACTGTTAATCACCCTGTCCCTGGTTCGAGTCCAGGTGGAGGAGCTGCCCCTGTAGCTCAGTTGGTAGAGCACGGCTTTTGTAAAGCCGTTGTCGCAAGTTCAAGTCTTGTCGGGGGCTTGACAATCCAGTAAGATTGTCTTATATTATGCTTGTCCGTGTGAAGGAATTGTGGGGAGACTTCGGTTTCCCACCACCTAACGGACTTTTGAAGAGTATAAATACTTAACCATTTGTCAAATATTACAAATGGTAACAAAACAGGGAGTTGTCGATTCCCTTTCCATCTGCGGGTAATCATTCCGCAAGTAAATAACGAGGTTTAAACAAATGATCAAATCTGTATTCGCAGTCACTGCTGCTCTTTTCACATCTGCAGGTGCTGCCCTTGCAGGTCCCTACGTCAACGTAGAGGCAAACTCTGGTTTCACAGGATCCAACTATAACGGAACGACGACGGATTTTCACGTAGGTTACGAAGGTGATCTGAGTGAGAATGCTGCATACTACGTCCAAGCTGGTGCAAGTCTGGTCTCTCCTGATGGTGCTGAGAGTGACACTGTTCCTTCTGGTAAGGCAGGTCTTGGTGTTGGTCTTTCCGACAATCTGGGTGCTTATGGTGAAGTCTCCTTTGTCGGTTCCGGTTCTGCTTCCGTTGACCGTGGTTATGGTACTAAGCTGGGTCTTAAGTACAGCTTCTGAGTTTACAACTGAACATCTAGATGTTATACTGGGGGTGCGACGGCACTCCCTTTTTTTATGGAATATCAAATACCAGACCTTTGTGTGATGAGTATCAGACCAGACGAAGAGACAGGTAAAGTGTTGTTGGATATGCCTTCTAAATGGGATCCAAGTCCACAACCAGCTATGTTGGTAAGTCAAAAAGTTATTGATTACGTTATGAATGGTAAGTACCAGGTTCCTATGTGTCCTGCTGGTTGGCCTAATCCACCTACTGAAACTGAATGAAACAATAT